>Ga0224557_1000265_pt1 | contig 59014 bp, 47 predicted proteins | sample 714S31014metaG_FD_180677 | JGI IMG/M metagenome (GOLD analysis project Ga0224557, IMG submission 180677) | Peat soil microbial communities from Stordalen Mire, Sweden - 717 S3 10-14 | ecosystem: Environmental > Terrestrial > Soil > Wetlands > Peat | place: Sweden: Norrbotten County, Stordalen...
GAACCGGTGAAGCGCCTCTTCACGCAGGGCATGGTGATCAAAGACGGCGCCAAGATGTCGAAGAACCTCGGCAACGTAGTCTCGCCCGACGAAATGGTCGCGCGCTACGGAGCCGATGCCGCCCGCCTCTACAGCCTCTTTGCCGCTCCTCCCGACCGCGATCTCGACTGGCAGGATACCGGCATCGAAGGCATCCAGCGTTTCCTAAGCCGCGTCTACCGTTTCTTCGTACGAAACAACACGTGTGGGGCGGACATTCCTGTCCGCCCGGCCGATTCGGTGGACATTCTGTCCCCCGAAGCCCGCGCCCTCCAGCGCAAACTTCACCAGACCATCAAACGCGTCAGCCACGATTTCCAGGGCCGCTGGCACTTCAACACCTGCATCGCCGCCATCATGGAGTTGCTGAACGAAGTCTACGGCGCAGAAGATGCAATCGCGGCCGGACGAATTCCAGTAGCACTGGTAGCTGAGGTCCAGCGCTCCATAGCTTTACTGCTCGCGCCGATGGCTCCGTATCTGGCGCACGAGCTCTGGGAAATGATCGGCGAAAAAGGCAACTTGCTGAAAGCGCCGTGGCCCAAGTACGATCCCGCCCTCGCCGCCGAAGACGAGATCGAAATTCCCGTGCAGGTAAACGGCAAGCTCCGCGGCAAGGTAGTTGTGCCCGCCGCCTCCACCGACGATCAGGTAAAACAAGCCGCTCTCGCCGACGAAAAAGTAAAAGCTTCAATCGCCGCCAAGCAGATCGTAAAGGTCATCGTCGTGCCGAAAAAACTCGTGAACATCGTCATCCGATGAGCGCGGCGCAGCTTCGACTGCCCAGAGAGGTAAAAGAGGGGCGTGAGGAATTTGGTTTTCCTCTGTGTTCCTCCGTGTCCTCTGTGGTTAAAAGCTTTTTTCTGCCGATTGCAAGTAAGCCCGCAATCTGAGAAACTCATCCGTGGAAACCCAATCCATCGTCGTCCTCGACTTTGGCGCCCAGTATTCGCAGCTCATCGCGCGCCGCATCCGCGAACAAAAAGTCTTCTCGGTAGTCCTCCCCTTCAACGCCACGCTCGCCGAGATTCGCAGCTACTCGCCCGTCGGCATCGTCCTCTCCGGAGGCCCGTCGTCCGTCTACGACAAGGGCGCGCCGCACGCCGACAAAAAAGTTTTCGAACTCGGAGTCCCCGTGCTCGGCATCTGCTACGGCCTCCAATTCATGGTCTACGCCCTCGGAGGCAAAGTCCGTCCCGCGGCCAAGCGCGAATACGGCCACGCCAACGTCGATCTTCAAGTTGCCGACTCGCAACTCTTCCACGGCCTGCCCAAGTCACTAGCCGTCTGGATGTCCCACGGCGATTCCGCCGACGAACTCCCCGCCGGATTCCGCCTCACAGCCAAGACGCCGGATGCTGCGGCCGCCATCGAAAATCCCGAGCGCAGAATGTGGGCCGTGCAGTTCCATCCCGAGGTTCATCACACCCCGCTCGGCAAAGACATCCTGCGCAACTTCGCCCTCAACATCTGCGGAGCCACTCCCACCTGGACCGGCCAGCACTTCATCGACGCAACCGTAGCGCAGGTGCGAGAGCAGGTCGGCAAAGGCCGCGCCATCTGCGCTCTTTCCGGCGGTGTCGATTCGTCAGTAGCGGCGGTTCTAGTCGATCGCGCCATGCGCGACGATTCAGGAAAAACGCGCCTCACCTGCGTCTTCGTCGACAACGGCGTCCTCCGCAAAAACGAATTCCAGAAAGTCCAGCAGAACCTGCGCGACAAACTCGGCCTGCACATCGTCGCCGTCGATGCCACCGACCGCTTCATGAAGAAACTAGCAGGCGTCACCGAGCCCGAGAAGAAGCGCAAAATCATCGGCAACGAGTTCATCAAGGTCTTCGAAAAAGAGGCGCGCCGAATTGAGAAAGAAGAGGGCCACGTTAAGTGGCTCGTCCAGGGCACTCTCTATCCCGACGTCATCGAATCGCGCTCCGTGCGCGGCCCCTCCGAGGTCATCAAGTCGCACCACAACGTCGGAGGCCTGCCCGCAAAAATGAAGCTCAAGCTGATCGAGCCGCTCAAAGACTTATTCAAGGATGAAGTCCGCCGCATCGGCCGCGACCTCGGCATGCCCGAAGACATCCTGCAGCGCCAGCCCTTCCCCGGCCCCGGCCTGGCCGTGCGCATCTTGGGTGAAGTAACTAAAGCACGCGCCGACCTGCTCCGCGAGTGCGACGATGTCGTCGTCACCGAAATCAAAAAAGCCGGCCTCTACCACAAAATCTGGCAATCCTTCGCCGTGCTCCTCCCCGTAATGTCCGTCGGAGTCATGGGCGACCAGCGCACCTACGCCTACACCTGCGCCATCCGAGCCGTCCACTCCGAAGACGGCATGACCGCCGACTGGGTCCCCCTCCCCCACGAAGTCCTGAAGACAATTTCAAACCGCATAGTAAACGAAGTCCGCGGCGTGAACCGCGTAGTTTACGACGTAACTTCGAAACCTCCCGGCACGATCGAGTGGGAGTAGGAGAACAACTCTCAGTTGTCAGTTCTCGTTAAGACCTTCGGCTGTCATTCTGAGGGAAGCGAAGGACCTATGCATCTTGCCACTCGAGGCACAGGCCGAGGGTGCCCCACCCTTCGTTTTTTGAAGGGTGGGATTCCACTGCCGCCAGCCGCTTTGGGATTTTGCTTACAGTTGGGACTGACGCGAAGTCTGGGCTGAACCGCCGATATCGACTATCTCTTGAATTCCTCAAAGAATGGTTTGTCGATTTCAAAAGTCTTCAGCGGCTTGAGCCCAAACTCAAGTTCCCTGAACATTTCGACAAGCTTCTCCCCATCAATTAACTCAAGGGGCGGGACGCCGTCCCGGGAAGCCTCTCGGCGAGCTTCGGCCGTGAAGGTGCCAGTGGTAATGATGATGCCTTTATCCGCACGACCAGACATGGCCCCTCGAAAATCCCGTACCTGGGACGGAGAGACGGACCCTGTGTAACGTTTGCACTGAAACAGGACCTTAAACGAAACAAGCGGATTAACTTGAAGAGTGCCGTATCCGTCGATGCCACCGTCACCGCTTCGGCCTGTAACCACGACTTGGACAAAACCCGCTTCCCGGAGTAGACGCTGCGACAACCGCTCAAAACCTTCAGCTGGAAGTGCGCGAAGCGTGGTAATAAGTTGCGTCTGTAGGTCTGTGACGGTTTCGGACTCTTCCTCCGTCGGGGGACTGCTTTCTATGAGATCCGACTTTTTGCGACGCTCCTCTTCAAAGACGCGAACCCATCTTCGACGAATCTCGCGTGCTTGTTCGAGCGAGAGCTTTGTTGACCGACCTCGTTCTGTGAGACTCCAGACGCCACGCTTTGATGAATCGAGAAGCCCCTCACGGACGAGGTAGAACCGCGCCCAAGCCACTTGGTTCCGAAAACGCGACTCCCCAGACGGAAGGGTCTCGTTCTGAAGCTCGTCGGGAAGATTAAGGTCAAGCGCGATGCGCTCGACAACCTCGTCGGGCGTACCTGATCCGCCCAGAGTGCGCAAGGCCTCCAGCAGGGGTCCGAAGTAATGGAGGAACCGAGCTCCTTCTTCCTTCTTCACACCCGCCGTGGCTTTCATGCCGCTATTGTACGCCGCGCGCCCAGGAAAGCTGCGCCCGGATATCCCCGCTCCGTCCCTCGCGGGGTGCCCCATGTCTCGCGGGTTTCGAGACATGGGGCCTTCGCTCGCACTAACTCGGACATTCGTCACCATTTCCGAGTGCTTCCAGTCACCGCAAAACCTGCTTACGCCCCTTAATCTCACGTCATGCCCTGGGGTCTCAAACGCTATTACGGCACCGGAGACCTCCACTTCATTACATGCAGTTGCTACCAGCGGCGTCCCTTGCTTGGTACCCGGCACCGGCACGATTTGTTTCTCACGGTATTAGAACAGGTGCAGCGCCGCTACCAATTTGTCGTCGTCGGATATGTGGTCATGCCCGAGCACTTCTCTCGCGCCGATATTCTCTTCTCGTTGCATGGCATAGCCGTCGTCATCCCCATAAGACCAAAAAGCCCCGCGCGAGCGCGGGGCTTGGACACGTCTGCGAAACTATTATCAGCGTAGAGCAGCGCTTCCTTCGGTCAACTCATGAACCACAAATTCAAAAGCCCCGCTGGTCAGGCGGGGCCTGCTACGTTACCAGTTGGTACGCCACCTATCAAGCATTCTTATTATACCGCCGAATTCTTGTGCCGAGCAGCCGTGCGGAGGACGACGGACTCGAACCGTAATGGCTGACCTAGCCACTCGACCACTTGAAAGGCGGCGTCCAGTACCCACTGGCAACGTCCTCCAGACGCAACCTACCCAACTCCAGTATTCTTCGCGTTTTAGCAGGGCGCAATTCCACGAAAGTAGTTACTCAACATGGAGACCCGGGAGTTTCATTTCGGGAAAAACAGGCAGGGATGTCGCCTCAAAATCAGAAAATTAACTTGACATCAAATGCCTCAAACGACAATCTGTCGACAGAGTGCCTTGCACTACGGATTTTCCGATGGCCCCGCGTTTTCGCGGGGCCATCGTTATTTACCCCTCACGCCTTCACCACCTGCAACCCCAACACCTTCTCGAACGGATCGAAGTCGTGATCGCGGTGCAGAAGCTGATTCCCGGTTAGCAGACAGAACGTAGCGATCCAGCAGTCCACAGTTTTTCGAACAGTGTGCCCACGCTGGCGCAGGGTGCGGTAGTTCGACGCGGCTGCGAAAGCGTTTTCAGCACCCCCCGTCGAAAAAACCTCGAAGGCAAGAAGCTGATCTCGCATCCGTTGAAACTCGCTCGTTTCACGAATGCCCTGGAGCACCTCGCAGAGGATCGTATCGGTAAGACCGATTCGCTGGAGCGGCATTTCTCGGTCAAGCCACTCCGTTTCTGCATTCGGAGTCCCTCCGAGATAATCAATCCAAACGGTCGTGTCCACGATCACCATTCAAAGATCACCATGCGAAGATCACCATTCGCGAATTACCCGGTATTACGGCCGAGACGGGATTCCTCAAGATTTCCTTCCCACTTCACTTTGCCGCGAAACCGCCGCATGCCAACCTGCGCGCGCGTCTGGATCAATAAGCGGAGCCCGGCCTCGACCGTCGCCTTTTTCGTGTCAGTGCCACCGGCTTGCATCGCCTCTCGCATCAAGCTGTCGTCAATGTCAATATTGGTCCGCATTCCAGTCGTTCCCCCAATGTGTAATATTCTCATATTTATGTGTATACGACAAGTGTCGGTGCCGTAGAGTCGGGCCGCTCCCAAACCGGACAACCCCGCCCCCGCCGTCTCTCAATCCCCGAGCGGCGGAGGATATCACGCGTGTCAAGCCTCGTTTAACCTCCTGGAAATCCCCCAACCCCTTTTCGATTGTTGGCCGTGCGCGGCTTGTACGTACACATTTGTGTTCCAAACAATATTTTGTTCGCCCATCGTTCGCCAATTTCCGCCCTGACTGTACATACATATCTTTATGTAAACTGTTCCACGTGGAACACTCTTGCCACCAGGAGAAAAACAGCAGTCTACGATTGCTGATTCCCTGCCCGGAGAACTACCATATCCTCATGCCCGTAGAAACCGAAGTCCCCATCTCCAAGAAAACAAACATTCGTGCCCCGCGCGGCACTACGCTCTCCTGCAAAGGTTGGCAGCAGGAAGCCGCCATGCGCATGCTCATGAACAACTTAGACGACGAAGTCGCCGAGCGCCCGCAAGACCTTGTCGTATATGGAGGTACCGGCAAAGCCGCGCGCAACTGGGATTGCTATCACGCCATCGTCAACACGCTAAAGAACTTAGAGAACGACGAGACTCTGCTGGTGCAGTCGGGCAAGCCCGTCGGCGTGTTCCAAACGCACGACTACGCGCCGCGCGTGCTCATAGCTAACTCTAACTTAGTAGGCCACTTCTCGAACTGGGAGAAGTTCAACGAACTGGAACGCGCCGGCCTGATGATGTACGGCCAAATGACTGCAGGATCATGGATTTACATCGGTTCTCAAGGCATCGTGCAAGGCACATACGAAACCTTCGCCGCCGCAGGCGTAAAGCACTTCGCCGGTGATCTCAGCGGCAAGTTGATTGTTTCCGGCGGGATGGGCGGAATGGGCGGAGCGCAGCCGCTGGCAGCCACAATGAATGGCGCGGCGTTCCTGGGAATTGACGTCGATCCCGAGCGGATCAAAAAGCGCCTGAAAACTGGCTATTGCGACTTCATGGTCACCACGCTGGATGAAGCGTTGCGCATCCTGAAGAACGCGGTGCGCAAGAAAGAAAATGTCTCGGTCGGACTGGTTGGCAATTGTGCTGACATTATTCCTGAGTTGGCCGAGCGCGGAGTTGTTCCCGACATTCTCACCGACCAAACTTCAGCGCACGATCCGCTGAACGGCTACGTGCCGAATGGCATGACGTTCGAAGCGGCGCTCGAATTGCGCAAGCGCGATCCACAGGCTTATCAGGAGCGGTCGCTCGATGCTATCTCTAAGCATGTTGAGGGCATGCTGCGGCTGCAGAAAATGGGCTCCGTCACGTTCGACTACGGCAACAACATCCGTACGTTTGCTTTCCAGCACGGAGTAAAGAACGCCTACGATTTTCCGGGTTTCGTGCCTGCCTACATTCGCCCGCTGTTCTGCGAAGGCCGAGGACCGTTCCGTTGGGCTGCGCTTTCGGGCGAAGCATCCGATATAGCCGTCACCGACGATCTCGTGCTCGAACTCTTTCCCGAGAACGTCAGCTTGCGCCGCTGGATTGAACTCGCGCGCAAGCGCATCAAGTTCCAAGGATTGCCTGCCCGTATTTGCTGGTTAGGTTATGGCGAACGCGCGCAGTTCGGGCTGGCGATCAACGATCTGGTCAAGAAGGGCAAGATCAAGGCTCCCATCGTGATCGGGCGCGATCACCTCGACTGCGGTTCCGTCGCATCACCCTTCCGCGAAACCGAGAGCATGAAAGATGGCACCGACGCGGTCGCGGACTGGCCGCTGCTGAACGCGCTGCTCAACACAGCCGCCGGAGCTTCGTGGGTCTCGATCCACAACGGAGGAGGAGTTGGTATCGGTTACTCGTTGCACGCCGGACAAGTTACGGTCGCCGACGGCACGGAGATGATGGCCAAGCGCATCGAGCGCGTGCTGACGACCGATCCGGGCATGGGCGTGATTCGGCACGTGGATGCGGGGTATGACGAAGCGAAGGAGTTTGCGAAACAGAAGGGCGTAAAGATTCCGATGGAAGGTCGTTAGTCGTTGGTCGTTCGCGCGATCGTGGAAGGGGGCGCCTCGCGCGTCAGCGGAGTTACGGCTCGCGGCCAAGACTGCAGATTCCTCGCTTCGCTCGGAATGACGATCCTGTTATGGTGACTGGGTGAAGTCCAAGCCACTTCTGTTGGCAAATATCGGCCAGTTGCTCACGCTGCGCGCCTCCGCTCCCGGTCCGCGGCGCGGCGCGGCGCTTTCCGACCTCGGCATTCTCGAAGACGCTTCAGTTCTCTGCCTCGGCGGCAAAATCGTCTCGGTTGGCAAAACCAAAGACGCTCTGTGCGATCCCTGGTTGAAGAAGAATCGCAGGCAAGTCAGGGAGATCGACTGCAGCGGCCGGGTGGTGCTGCCTGGCTTCGTTGATTCGCACACTCATCCCGTTTTCGCCCATCCGCGGCTGATTGATTTTGAGAAGCGCATCTCAGGCGCCAATTACGAAGAAATCGCGGAAGCTGGCGGAGGGATTCGGTCGAGCATCGTTGGCGTTCGCAAGGCCACCAAGGCCGTGCTCACCCAGAAACTGCTCGCCGCCCTGCGCGACATGGCCAGCTACGGTACAACCGCCGTCGAGGCCAAATCCGGGTACGGGCTCGACTTGGCATCGGAGTTGAAGTCGCTCGAAGCCATTCGCGCCGCGGCACGGCAATGGCCGGGAACGGTGGTCCCGACCTTCCTGGGCGCGCATACCGTACCTCCGGAATATCGCCGACGCTCCCAAGCCTATGTCGATCTCGTCTGCAATGAGATGATGCCAGCAGTTGCCAAGCGCAAACTCGCTCGCTTCGCCGACGTCTTCTGCGACCGCGGCGCGTTCAGCGCTCAAGAAGCGGAACAGATCTTCCGCGCTGCTGAAGAAAATGGCTTCGCCCTGCGCGCCCACATAGGACAACTCAGCGAAACTCGCCTAGCACCGTTTCTGCGGTTCAACCCTGCATCCCTTGACCATTTGGACTACGTGAACGAAGCCGATGTGCGCGCGCTCGCCGCCAGCGACACGGTTGCGACCTTCGTTCCTGGAGCAAATTATTTTCTCGGCCTCTCCCGATACCCCAACGCGCGGCAGTTCATCGCGGCTGGAGTTGTGGTTGCTCTCGGCACGGACTACAATCCCGGTTCCTCACCAACTCTCAGCGTGCCGATGGCGATGTCGCTCGCCTGCACGCACATGAAGATGTCGGCCGCCGAAGCCATCACTGCGGCCACCATCAACGGAGCATGGGCGCTCCGTATTGCCGATCAAAAGGGGAGCATCGAACCGGGAAAGGACGCCGACCTTGCCGTATTCAATCTTAAAGACCATCGCGAGATTCCCTACTGGTTCGGCGTGAACCACTGCCAGTTGACGATTTTGAATGGCATCGCCGAGGAACGCCCGTGAACCGTTGGTAAAAGTAAGGTTGCTGGTGAGGGAAGAGTTTCGCGCGAGGAGTACGTCAAGTAGCGTAGTCCACCTCAACCTCGCGGCTAGAAGACTGTCGTGGACCGCGGTTGAATCCGCGGTGACCGATTAGCGCCGCGACTGGACGCGGCCGCATTGAGCGAAGGGCGAGGCGTTGTTATAATGCGAATGTTCCGCAACGCTCTTAGCGAATCGGCTGCGTTCTTGGCGCGGCCTCCCGCCCAGTAAAAGCGCGCAGCCGATGGCCAAGACGAGTCGCCGCGCGGTGGATCGCAAGGGGAGCAGAAGTGGCCAGGTAGCTCAGGTGGTAGAGCGCAGCCCTGAAAAGGCTGGCGTCGGCGGTTCAACTCCGTCCCTGGCCACCATACTTTCAAGAACTTACCCGCCCGCTCAACCTCAATTTTGTTCCAATTTGTTCCAATCTTAACTGGTGCCGCTGGGTTCGTCTCGCCCATTTAGAAGCGCTGTTCTGGCTAAACCCGTTTGAAGATGTCTTAAGCTACAAATTCCCGATGCGGCGGCAAAGGACGGAATGAAGTCCCGATCTAAAAATTCTTCCGCTGCGGGGCGTCCAAGCCTTGATTTTCGACAGTTCAAGTCGGACTTGCGAACTTTTGTCAGGCAGTTCGTTCGCACACATGCGGAAAAATGGGACCGAAACCCACGAAAGGCGAGGGAGTTGGCTGTTCGACATTTTCGCAGGTCACTGCCACGCGGTCGACCTGGGCGGCCACGCTCCGAGGATGTGACGCGCGCGATAGAGCTTTTGCGCCAGGAAAAACGCTGGACGGAAATATATGCTGCTCTGATCCAAGATCGTGACCGGGACCGTCGCAGTGCGAAGCAGGCGCGTTTGAGAGCCGCGGTGAGGTTTCGGTTGCGGCATCCAGATCGTTGCGCAAAACCCAGCCCGCTTTTCTTCGCCAAGAATCAGTAGTGAGATTTCTTCCTCTGGAATGATCCCTTCAACACGAGCATGATCTAGAACGTGAAGAGGCTCCCTCGCTATCAGTTCGCAGCCCGGAAAGAGAAGGCCGCTCGCTGCATGCGTGACGTGCTGAATGATCTGGACCGGGCCGACGAGATCGAGGGCTAGTCACCGCACGATTACACCGCTCACGGCAGCATCCAACTCTTAAACCCGAGGTCAAGGAATATGGCAAAACGAGCACAAACTAGACAAGAACTCCTAGCGCGTATCCGCGAACTGGAAGAGGAGAACGAATCGCTCCAGGACCAGATTGACTCGGTCGCCGATATTGTGGCGCCAATCGAAGACGACGACACGAACGGTGAGGAAGATGGGGGCGACGACGAGGAGGAAGAGTAGCGGGCGCGTCTGACGTAAGGTGGCGCAAGCCTGCCAGTGGAATCACGGGTCGTGGCGCGCGCTACCGGGTGAACGCGGCAGAGTGCCTTCCACCGGGACCGAAGGTGTACTGCTTATACGGCTCATCGCAAAACGTCCAAGGTCACCACGTGAACTGCAACGAGCAGATGATTCACGCTACGCCAGCCGCGCAGGGAATCTGGCAGTCGCGCCGAAACCTATTCGCTGGGCCACATCGGGCCGGTGACAAGACGGATTGTACGTTGTTGTCCACAGTGATTTGTCCCGATCTGGCCGCCCTCGTATGGCGCGGTTTGTTCACATCGGAAGGTGCAATTTGCAACGATCTGTCCCGATTGGTCCGTCTGGGGTGAAGCCTGAAGCACTCTCGGTTGCTGATGCAGCCAAGGCGCTTGGGGTCTCTGGGCGAACCATCAAGCGAATGATCGCGGCTGGCGAGCTATCGGCTTTCCGTACTCGGGGCGGCCACCTTCGCATTGCCATAGAGAGTGTAAAGGCGGTCAAGGGGGAATCCCTACGTGCCGTTTCGAATCCCTCAGCCGTTCTTCAAAACCGCCGTGAGCGTGTCGAAGAACTGAATCTAGAGGCCCAGGAACTCAGGGCAGAGCGTCAGTTGGAGGACTTGCGGCGCGAGCAAAAGGAGAAGGAGTCAGACCGGCGAGCGGAAGCGGAGACGCTTCGGCAAGACCAAAAAGACCGGGCTCGGGCTTTGGTGGTGGACCGGCAACGGATCAAACGGCAGGAAACTGAAGAGCATGAACGTCACCGTGCGGCAGAGGAAGCGCAATCTCGCAAAGAGCGCTTCGTTTCCTCCTGGCTGGAAGTTGGCTTGGCACTCATTCCCGACGGCGCTCCTGCGAAGGCTCGACTCGACGGGGCAAGCAAGCTGAAGGACTTCCTTCAGGAATGCCACCCGACCAATGAAATGCAGCTATTGCGAATGGTCACTGCTACAGTGTCGGAGGCACTGGCTCCTTGGCGGAGGGAGCAGGAGGTTGCGGCCATACTCGAAGACGCTCGCCAATTGCTCCCATATGCGGCGCGGGAAGAGTGGTGGGAACTGAAAGCCAAGCAAGCCGCATTGTCCGCCATCGATGATCTGGGAGACTCCGCCAGCATGGAGCAGATCCGCACTGCGGCTATCCTTGCAATCAAGCCGGTGGTGGTGGAGTATGAGGCACAACAGCGCGCAGAGAGAGTGGAACGTCAGAAAGCCAACTATCTAGATCACTGGTTTCTGTATTTCCAACTTTCGAGTTATGTCCACCACCTTCTGACTCACGAAGTCATCGAGTTGGAGGCAGGCGAAACCAATGACGATGTCGTAAGTGCCCTAGAGCCTGTTGCCCGAAGACACTTGAATCAACATCTCACTGGCATGGAGACTCGCTCAGAAGTCCTCGCGCTCCTCCACGACAGTGTACGTGAGGAATTTAACCTCTGAAGGGCTGCCACTGGCATCGGACTTGCGGTTCTTGAAAAGAAACTACCCATACGCTTCTCATCTAACATCACTCGCAGGGTTTTGCGGCAGTTCCCACAATTGTTGGCGGGCGTGTCGCCGACTGAACGGTATTCAAACGGGGTCCTTTTTCGAGTGTGGGCTGCGTTCGGGGGGAGAAGCGCAGCCGCGCGGCCCATCCGCCAGTTCTCTTCCGGGGTTCTCTGACTCTCGGCTTATCGGCATTCTCGCTTCCGGGCGGAAGCCCAAGCCTAGCTAACTCCCGTATGCGTTCTAGGAGGGTGCAGTACCGCAAACTCACTTCTTTGTAACTCCTACGCGATCCGCCGCACGATTGTGACGTACATCATATATCGCTGTGATCGCGGCATTTTCCACTTGACACGAACACGGGAGCTCTTCTATACGTGGCGCGTAAAGCCGAGGGGGACAACTCAGGTTGTTGGAGGAGCTTATGGCTCTCTCGGCGTTCTATTGTTTGTTGCGCGTAATCGTTGATTGTTCCGCACAGCTCCAAAGGTTTACCTTCCGGCTTTCCTTCCTTCCGTTCGTCCTAGTTTGTTCGCCGGTGTTTTGCCGAGCACAAGTGCCCCAGAGCGATCCCACCGCGGTCGCCCTAGCAAACCAGGCGATGTCGGCGCTCACAAGCGGCGTTTCCCTAAGCGACATAACATTGAGCGGGAATGTCAATTGGACGAACGGCTCTGACTCAGAGGCCGGCACCGGAACGTTTCTGGCTTTGGGAACTGGCGAAAGCCGCATGGATCTCGTTCTGTCCACCGGCACGCGAACGGAAATTCGCGATGCCTCTAGTGGATATCCCCAGGGGAAATGGGTTTCACCGTCGGGCGCCTCGGGACGCTATGCGTACCACAATTGCTTTACCGATCCGGTCTGGTTCTTTCCTGCCTTAGGGTCTCTTGCAATGGGTCCGAATGTCGTACTCTCCTTCATCGGCCAAGAGACGCGTAACGATCAACAGGTTTCTCACATCCAGTCCTACATCTATCAGGACTCTCAATCCGGGGTTGATGGGCAGTTGAGCACGATGGATTTCTATCTGGATACGACTACATTTCTGCCAGTTGCAGCGATGTTCAACGTGCACCCGGACAACAACCCGGCGTCGAACATGCTTGTCGAAGTGGATTTTTCTAACTATCAGGCGGTCTCCGGTGTGGCCATACCGTCGCATGTTCAGAAATACGTCCAAGGGGGGCTGTCCGTGGATTTCACCGTGTCCTCGGCCAGCGTCAACAACGGAGTGTCTATTTCGCAGTTCCAGATCAACTGAAAGCTCTGAAACCGGGGGCTATTTTCTCTCCCGCCCAAGCAAAGGGAATTCATATGATTCGCACTCAGACCTACGTGATCGGTGCTTTGGGGTTGGTTCTATTTTGCTCAAGTGTTTTCGGTCAGGTCGCAACCGGAACGCCCCCGTTTAATAGTTTCGGCGGTGGGCCGTTTGACACCGTAAACTTGGGCAACCTGAATGTGCACTTTGCCATTCCAATTTTGCATAAAGCTGGAAGAGGCATGCCTTTCGATTACGCTTTGGGCTATGACGGCTCAGTCTGGACGTCTGGAGTGGTGAACGGTCAAGGGACGTGGCAACCCGTATTCAACTGGGGGTGGATGGCACAGAGCGCAATTAAGGTGGGCTACATCAACTTTATCAAGATTACACAAGTCTGTGATTGGCCGCCGCCCAAGCACGGCACCTACACGATATGGTCCCAGTTTGCCTATCACGATCCTTGGGGAGGCACGCATCCGTTCAATGGCACGCTGGAACAGGACCAGACTAATTGTGACAACGGGAATACATCGAGCTTGAACACGACGGCCCAAGACGGTTCTGGTTACTCGCTAAGCGCCACATACACGACGGCCACCATCACCGCAAGGAATGGCATGGTGCTCCAACCCCCAGTTAACCCGTTGGGCAATTATACGAGTGGTTCGTCGACGGCCACTGATTCCAATGGCAATCAAATTTCGGTGAGCAACAGTTCGAATTCGGCCACCTTTACGGATACCCTCGGCCAGGCGGCCATCACTGTTTCAGGAGCCGGCCCCGTGACGTTTTCATACACGGCTCCCTCTGGCTCCCAGGCGCAATACACTCTGAACTATAAGCCGTATACGGTGAAAACAGCCTTCGGATTTACGGTGTCTCCGGCCATCAACGAGTATGGGCCCCTCAGCAATTCTCTAGTGGACAACATTCAACTTCCCGATGGAAGCCAATATGCGTTCACCTACGAGCAGACGCCGGGGACATGTACACCATTGCAGGGAACCTATTTAGGGTATTGTGTGACCGGCAGAATCGCTTCGGTCACGTTGCCTACCGGGGGAACGGTCACCTACACCTATAGCGGCGGCCCGAACAACACGGGCATCTACAGCGACGGCAGCACCGCAACCCTGACGCGAACTCTTGCCCCAGGTGGACCATGGCAATATGCGCGGTCGCTTTCCGGATCGACCTGGACCACGACCATTACGGATCCCACGTCCCAAGGGAATCAAAGCGTCATCGACTTTGTCAAGGATAGTGCTACAGGCAACAACTTTACGAATAATTTCTATGAGACCCAGCGTTTGGTTTATCAGGGGAGCGCTGCTACCGGAACGCTTTTGAGCACAACGATTACCTGCTACAACGGGAACAGCGTGAGCACTCCATCGAACTGCTACGATACAGCCGTTGCGTCTCCCATTCTTCGCACAACTGTGTTTTCGCAGTTACCCAATTCTAGTGGTCTGCAATCAGAAACTGACAGTACGGTCGGCACGTACGGATTGCAAAGCGAAGTCGACGAGTACGATTACGGCAGCGGCAAAGTAGGGTCTCTGGTTCGCAAGACAATTACCAGCTATGCTTCATTGGGGAATATCCAAGACCATCCGTCGACTGTCACCGTGTATTCGGCGGGCGGAACCGCGTGGGCAAGCACGACCTATGGCTATGATGCGGGCACGCCGACGCCAACCAGCGGGACGCCGCAGCACATCGCCGTCACCGGTTCCAGGGGCCTTTTGACGAGTGTTGCTGCGCAAGCGAATCGGAGTGGAACAACTCTGTATCGCACGTACACGTACTTTGACACCGGCAATCTGGCGACCTCCACCGATGTCAGCACTTCTAGTACGACAAACGGGGCGCAGACCACATACAATTATTCGTCTGCGTCCTGCGGTAATTCATTTGTGACCTCGATCAGCGAGCCGTTGAGCCTGTCCCGCTCGATGACCTGGGACTGCACCGGTGGTGTTCTGCTCTCTCTTACAGACGAGAACGGCAACATCAGCAGCACGGCCTACAACGGCTCCAATTACAGCAACGTATTCTGGCGGCCTTACAGCACCACCACCCAAGCAGGCACCACCACGAACTACTTTTACTCCCTGAATTCCCGCGACCAGCAGTTCCAGACTGAAAGCAAGTACGCAAGTACATTCAACAGCGGCAACTCGATCGTAGATATTCTGACGACCAACGATGGTTTTGGACGCACAATTTTCGGGCAAACGAAGCAGGGGCCGAGCGCGACCAACTATGACACGGTTGCAACCTGCTACGACAGTTTTGGCCGGGAGAGCGCAGCAACATTGCCCTATAGCGCAGCAGCCATAACGTCGAACACGCAATCGTGCACGGGAGCGCAGACGGGCTATACCTACGACGCGCTAAGTAGAACAGCGAGTGTCTCAGCCAGCGGCGGCGGATCAACAACGTACTCGTACAGTCAAAACGACGTTCTGCAAACGCTCACCTCGCCAATTCAATCAAAGCAACAAGAATACGACGCATTGGGCCGATTGACCTCAGTTTGCGAGATCACCAGTGGAACCACGGCGTTTCCTGGCGCTTCTTGCAAGCAGAACACGTCGGCGACCGGCTATTTGACGCAGTACACTTACGATTTGCTTGGCGACCGCACCGGCGTCACTCAAAACGCGCAGGCATCCTCCGTAACCCAGAGTCGTACCTATGTTTACGACATGCTTGGACGCCTGACTTCGGAGACGAATCCGGAGACGAACAATTCAGCAGTAACCTATAGCTACGATTCGCTTTCGAGTGATGCGTCGTGCGGGACCATTACCTCAGCGGGGAATATGCTCAAGCGGCTCGATGCTGCTGGAAACGCTACCTGCTATAGCGGCTACGATGCGTACCATCGCGTGGGCAGCGTCAACTATCCAGGCTCCAGCACCTCCGCCAAGAACTTTGTCTATGATGCGGCTACGGTCAATGGAACGAGCATGACCAACGCCAAAACCCGCTTGGCGGAGGCTTATACCTGCATTGGAACCTGCAGTAGTAAGATTACGGATCTCGGATTCAGCTACTCGACGACTGGGCAGAGCTCGGATGTATGGGAACTGACTCCCCACTCGGGAACCAACACCTACTATCACGTCAGTTCTCTTTACTGGCCGAATGGCGCAGTCGAAACGTTGAGCAACCTTTCCGGGCTCCCGACGATTACGTTCTCAACCGAAGGCGAAGGCCGGATGTCCACTGTATCCGCCAGCAGTGGGCAGAACCCCGTGACATCGCTAACCTATAACCCAAACGGTCAGGGCCAGATAACAGCCTTGACGTTCGGCTCGTCCGACAGCGACAGTTTCACGTTCGACCCCAATACTGGGAGGATGACTCAGTACCAATACACTGTGGGGAGCTCGCCGCAGACCGATACAGGGAAACTCACATGGAACTCCAATGGCAGCCTGCAACAGCTAGCGATCACGGACCAGTTGAATCCTTCCGACAGTCAAACCTGTTCCTACACGCATGACGCCCTTGGCCGGGTGGCCAGCGCGAATTGCGGCGCCAGCACCTGGAGCCAGACGTTTAGCTATGACCCGTTTGGCAATATCACAAAGACGGTGCCCCAGGGCAGCACCGGGATGTCTTTCCAGCCATCCTACGATTACACAAACAACACCAACCGGATCAGTTCGGCGCCGTTCACCTATGGTGGCAATAACGGAGACGTAACTGCCGACACTGCCCATGCCTATGGCTGGGACACCGAGAACAAGCTGACTGGGATTGATTCGGGCACATCGAGTGGGATCTGCCAGACCTTCGATGCCTTGGGGCGTGTCGTAGAGCAGGACAAGGGCTCAGCGTGCGCCACGAGCCCGACGAGTTCGACGGAAATTGTTTATAGTCCGTCCGGCGCAAAGCTGGCGTTGATGAATGGTGCGTCGTTGGTCAAGGCGTTTGTGCCACTTCCGAACAGCGCGGAAGCGGTCTACAATTCGTCCGGTTTGCAGTACTATCGTCATGCCGATTGGCTCGGGACTTCTCGATTGGCGACGACCTCTTCTCGAACCCTCTATTACAGCGGAGCCTATGCTCCATTCGGCGAGAACTATGTGCCCTCGGGCACACAGGATCTCTCCTTCACCGGTCAGAATCAGGACACCGAATCGAGTGGTTCCGGTGGTGCGGGAGGACTGTATGACTTCCTGTACCGGGAACACAGCCCCGTGCAGGGGCGTTGGTTGTCGCCCGATCCCGCAGGCCTGGCGGCAGTGAATCCGTCGGACCCACAAACATGGAATCGCTATGCTTATGTCGGGAACCGACCACTGAACACAACCGATCCTGAGGGTCTCTACGAGGACCCGCCACCGTGCGGCATTGATCTCCCGTGCGATCCTTGTGATCCGGAGGTCGACCCATGGGACTGTACGATTCCTTCCCCGGGACCGATCCTGCCACCTGGACCAGGCCCGTTTCCCCGGCCTGGCGGCCCGCCTCCTCCGCCGGGGCCCGGATTGACGGAATTGCCGCCGGGGCTGAACACGTCGCCGTTGAGTCTAGGGGATTTATTAAGCCAAACCCCAGGGACGGAATGTGATTTCGGACAGTGCCTCCCCGGCAATTCCTTCGTTGGGGTAGACGACACAATTGAGATCGGACTCTGTGCGGCAAACCCCATAGCTTGCGGCGTTATATTCACAGGGGCCGTCATTGTGTACGAAGTATGGAAGCACCTGCCAACGACACAGACCCCTCAGATTCCAATGGACCAGGAGTGCATTCTTGATTTTACATATTCCGAAGGGCCTTACAGAAAATGTTATTACACTTGCCCGGAAGTCGGCGATAAATGTAGTCGTAAAAAGAGTACCGAGCAGTGCCCAGGTACCGCCAATGTGGCGGATCTCGGTCCTTGTTGAATTCTGTATGGCCAAAGCGAATCGTATGCCAGTAGACGCCAACCAAGAATGGTTCGAAACAGTCGAGACAGGCGGAAAACTGATCCGCGTGTCTAAGTTCCTGAGGGAAGATTTTGCCGTCCCGATAGATTTCATAAATGCCAGATGGCAGTCATTGACACTGGAGGAAAGAACTAGCTTCGCGTGTGCTTTCGCGGCGCGACGGCCGCTGGGGGACAACGACCAAGAACTACTTGATTTCTTGATGAAAAATGGGGAACCGCGTATATGGCGCACAATTGCCCTTTCGGTTGTAAGACATCGAGATCAGGGTCGAGCCGTCAATTTTCTCTTATCGAGGATTAATGAAAACGTGCCCCCGCTGGCTAATTACTACCAAGCCATTTGTTATCTCTCTGCGTCTGAATGCATCCCTGCTTTAAGACAGGCCATTACTAAGCATCGGATCGAGGTAGCGATGCATCCTACATTAGAGGGTTGGGCAGACAGGTTTATCTACCTTGACTACTTGTACTGCGCAGCGGCTCTTCTGATCACGACGGGACAGCAAGAATACCGAGCGGAGCTTGTGGGGATCAAGAGCCACCCGGATGAGGTCATTCGACAAATGGTTCAGATGGTACTAACGACGAGCAGCATAGAGTCAAAAGAAGAGTAACAGGAATTTACTGGATCAATCGAGAGCGACGAGAAGGACCTGCGCCTAACGACGCTCACCATCTCGACGAACCGACGCACACACTCCAGATTCCGATTTGGCGTCTCCTCCCGAGGCAATTCGGGGGCGAATTAAGAGATTCCTGGATTTGCGAAAATTGTCGAGAAGGCGGCCGAATAATGCCCGTTCTTCGGGCGTAGAGTGGATTCGATCCAGGTAGTCACTGTATTGAGCGTCAAATTCTTCAACGGACATCGTTGTTCGATCGACACTCTGATCCTCCGTCCACACCTTGAAGGCAACGAACTCCTGGATCAGTAGGTTTAGTGGGTCCGGGACGGGACCCGCCCCATAGACATGGTACTTTTCTGGCTTATCAAGGAGGCGGTGGACCTGCATCTCAATCGCTCTCCTCTCTAGGCGGACGCCCTGTCGCCCTAGCTCTTCTGCAACCAAAATGTAAGGAGACTGTCTCGGGTGAAGTACCTTCGCAATGCAAACCGCAAGGGTCAGGCGGGGTGCCCACGCAGGCTGCACTCCCTTCTTTGCGTACCAACTGTATCCTCCGTCTTTGCTGCGGTATGACACCCAATCCCGGGTTTCTGTCAGTGCCCTAGCGCGTTCAGAAATGATCGCACCGATGCTAATAAGCGGTGCGTTTTCGCTAGGGAACCGTTTCTTGAGCGCGGCGACCCTCCTCAGTAACGTCCGATAAGCCCGCTGCATGGCTTTCCGTTTTGGCCTTAGACCGGCCTTGACAGGAAGGTGGCCCGGGTTCAGCAGCCACCGGAAGAGGCTCTTCAGTAAAGACCGCTCACGTGTAACAGCAGCGGAACCGATTTGGGACCGTAGATGTTCGTTGCTTTTCACTGTGGAGAGCATAACTATCGAGTGCAACGGTTGCGAGGTCTGCAATACATTGCCTATGAACAATAACGTTAGCACGCTACGCATCGCGCTAAAAATGGAATTGCTGAGGCGCGGCATTTCGCAGCGCGAACTTGCAAGCTTTATTGGACGAAATCCCTCGCATGTGTCACGCATCATTCGCGGCCACGCGAGACCGCGCGCTAGGGACAGGAGACGCATCGCCACGTACTTGGGTGTGTCCCAAGCAAGCTTGTTTCCGGAACGACGGGGTAAAGATCGTGAACGAAGCTAAACCAGTATTACCGTCGACCCGTGCTGTCGAACGCGGACCGCCGACAAAGTAAGAACCGCACGCTTCACAGTCTGTGCTGTGAACGTGCCGCCTGTTAGGACAGTCCCCGATAAATCGTGCCTCTTTCTTGTTTATCGGGACACCCAAATCCGCCCGCACAATCCACACGGGCTGGCTTCTCGACAGTCACAAAGTCGAGGCAACGGAGGAACGGCAAACCATCCGACCTCGGACCTTACACGGCATGAGATGCCAGCCCTCCAAGAAAAGGCGTGCGAAGAATGCCGGTTAGGGATGCAAAGGGTTTGCCCGAAGGTCCAGGAGGCTGGCCTCTTGGCCTGCGCGTAGCGAAGCGACGCGCGGGTGATTGCTTGAAGGACCCACGTGTCTCTGAAAACGGCTGAGAACGACAAGGCAACAGGAGAAAAAAGGCAATGCCACCGTATCCCAAAGAGAGACGCGGAAGGAACGAGTCAGAGAGTCATTATTTTGAACGCCTCAAACAACAGCGGTGGACTTGGGAGAAGGTTCAACCGGTAGAGGTCTATGGAGCTTTTCTCGACGAGCTAAGCAAATCATTCCCTTGGGACTGGTTTGGGACCTTTACCTTTAGCGAACTGGTATCACCCGCAGCCGCTCACTACTGGTTCCGCAAGTATCTGAAATCAGCGGAAGGACTAACGAAACCTTATGCGTTCCGGGCAGACGAATACGGCAGCCAAGGTGGTCGCCTTCATCTTCACGCCTTGGTCGGCAACGTCGCCCATCTCGTTCCGTACTGCCAAGAACGGTTACCGCAGGGTAAATGGGGCCAACAGTGTTGTTGGCTGCATAGGTGGCCCTGCGGTTACGCCCGCATTCTTCGATACGATCCGACGAAAGGCGCGCGCTATTACGTCGCGAAGTATGTAAGCAAGACACTCGGCGATTATGACTTTATCGGCTTTGAAGAAGGTTTGATTTTCAAATCTAAATCTGAAGGGACGGAAAAACACCATGGCGTTCACTGAAATTAAGGCACCTGCACAAGTGCGATTCGAGAAACCAGGCGAATGCGTGGAGGGTGTGCTGCACACTATCACCCCCCACACAGTCAAAGGAAAGAAGACGATCCAATACACCGTCGTCAAGAGGGACGGAAACAAGGTCACATTTCTAGGGACGTGGGACTTGGTTCAGAAAATTGACCGGACCATGCTGGGCTATCCCCTCTCGGTGAAGTTCGAGAAGCTTCACGACTCGATTGAGCGCAACGGCAACCGCGCCAAGGTATTTACGGTCATGGCGGATTGGGACGCAAAGCCAGCGGCTCACGCAGATGCCGACTCGCTTGAGATCACCGATGAGGATTTTCCTTTCTGACAGGATTCCTTGCCGAAGCTAAGGCCGCCCATGGCCAGAGGACCTGATGACGGAACCGAAACAACTCGACGAACCCGAGTCGGAAATCCGATCTGGCATTAGTCGCGTTGTGGTACGGTTAGCAACTGAGACGAGCCCGGCGCGCCAGTTTTCGGAGGATACCGAAAAGATGGCACGCCGGAGATTTCAAAATCCCGAACCAACGCGGTTAGGGAAATGGTGGTACTTGCTTATCTGGCAAGATGAATTTCTAGCTGGCAAGCGGGTCCGCAGGAGAAAACGCGTTCGGCTCGTTCCCGCAACCATGCCGGAGCGAGAGGTCAAGAAGATTGCGGCTGAGTTCTTGAGGCCGATGAATCAGGGACTCGCTCCAATCGGGGCGGCGGTCGGTTTTGGAGAGTACGTGGAAACGATCTACAGACCGACCCTGCTGCCGCTGATGGCGAAGAGCACTCAGATGCGGTACGAGAGCGTGATTAAGCTCTACCTCAACCCGGCGTTTGAAACGAAGTGCATGCGCGATCTGACGCCTTTAACCTTGCAACAGTTTTTCTCCGGCATCGCGCCTTCGAAGTTGTCCTATGAATCGAGGGACAAAATTCGCGATGTCATGTCCAGCGTCCTTACCTCTGCCGTCACGTATGGGATTCTTATCAAGAACCCGATGGAGGGCGTGAGGCTTACTCCGGCGAGAAGGGGCAATCGCGTAAAGCCCTATATCGACCCGATGAAGTTCTCGTCGCTGCTCTTTCTGATTCCCGAACCTTACGCGACTATGGTGCATGTAGCCGCGTTCACGGGGTTGAGGCCGAGCGAATTAATTGGGCTTCGGTGGAGAAACGTCCATGCGGACTCCATCACGATAGATGAGCGGTACTGTCGCGGCGAGTGGGGAGCACCAAAGAGCCAAGCCAGCAATGCAACGATTCCGGTGAATCGATGCGTGATCGACCGGATTCACCGGCTCAAGAGCATTACGATCGAAATCAAGGCGGGCAACGCAGTACGCCGCTATCCAGCGGTAAAGGCGTCCGGCCCTGACGATCTGGTTTTCTCTTCGGTCGTCACTGGCGCTCCGATGCGCGACAACACAGTACTCACCCGGTTCATCAAGCCAGCAGCTCGGGCGTTAGGGATGGGCTGGGTTAACTGGCAGGTGCTTCGTCGTTCACACGCAACCTGGCTGAAAATCGCGGGGGCGGACGTGAAAGACGCACAGGCTCAAATGCGCCACTCAAGGCCGACCACGACTCTCGAAATTTACCAGCAGTTCATTCCCGAGTCACAGCGACGTGTAGTGGACAAGCTCACTGAATTAGCGGGGCAAACGTTTGTGAACTAACTTGTTCCAAAACGTTGTTCCAAAATGTTCCAATATTCGGGCGGAAAAAGACGGTGAAAACAGTGACAAGGATCAAAGAATCAATAGGATTACAACGGTCGCGTTTGGCCCTGAAAAGGCTGGCGTCGGCGGTTCAACTCCGTCCCTGGCCACCATCATTCCAAAGGGCTTAGCTCACTTCCTGCAAAACCCGTTTGGTCCGCTCTCAGTCCGCAGTCATCCATTCCCAACGCCTAGAATGGCTTGCAGCATGGCTCCCTGCGCTGTCATCCGATCCTCGCTCACGCTGTGGGAGTACAGTTGCAGCGTGGTTTTGACATCGGAATGCCGGAGCAGGGCTTGTACGGTTTTTGGGTCCGTTTTGGTCCGCACAAGGTAGGACGCAAGCGAATGCCGGAGATTGTGAAAACCGAATCGGCCATCCCAATCTTCTGCAATCACCCCTGCCTTTACAGCAGCGGGCCTGAGGTGATCGGACACGAGCATATTCGGAACGCGGGGCTGCTTTCCTTTCAGCTTGAGCGATGGGAAAACCCAGTCACTCTGCTCCGCGTAAACGGTCTGCTGCCTCCACGACTGCATGAACTCAGCGAGCAAGGGATGCAGCGGTACGGGAGCCTGAGAAGCCCTGCTCTTAGGCAGTCCCACTTCGCCCCACACCCATGTGCGCCGAACGTGGATGAGCGATTCTGCGAAGCTCACATCCTGCCATTGCAAGCCCAAGCATTCGGAGATTCGCAGCCCTGTGCCAGCAGCCAGCAGCGTTAACGTCCGCTCCGGCTCCGGCAGATTCAGCAGCACCGCGAAGGCTTGTTCCGGTGTCAGAATGACAGCCTCATAGTCACTCTGGGTTTTGCAGCGCACGAACGTCAGCGGATTTGATTCCTGATTACGCGGAATCAGTCCGTACCGTTGCCCGTGCTTGTAAATCAGGCTCATCACTCTGCGGATTTTATCGAGTGTGGGATTTTCCAAACTCTCTTCCCGCTTTATGGCTCTGAGCCAGTTTTCAATCTCCAACGGTTCAATGCCGAGCGCTGTGCGACTGCCCCAACGTGGCAGCAGACGATTGTGGAGCACTCTCTGGTATCCGCCGATGGTCGAATGGGCTTTTGGGCTTACGGATTCTGTCTGCTCGCCTAGCTCATGCTTCATGTAGTGATCTGCTAGGTCTGCGAACGTCACCCGCGCTCTAAAGTCCGTTTGGTTAATGTGGAGATGCTGCTTCTCTACTGCCCGCCATGCTGATTCTTTGCTAGGGAGTTCTTTGACTAGGCCAATGGGGATTTTGTTCTCCACTCGCTTGCCATCCGATTCCCGCACTGTGCGGAAGTGCAGCATCCAAGTCTCGCCTTGTTTGCGGTGCTCTTTTTTGAGCCAACCGCGTTGGTGTCTCTGTGCCATCAGTTCTCCTCTGGCACGTGAGACCGCTGGCGCGAGTCTAGCATTGCGTTCGTGAGTTCCGATAGGCGGAATCGCCAAACCTTGCGTACACCGTCACCAACCGGGTACGCAGGCAGCTTCCCTTGCCGTGCCAGTTGCAGCACACGGCGCGGTTGCAGTTGCAGAAAATTTCCAGCGTGTTCTGCATCTACGAATGGTTCATAGTTGTTTGGGGTCATAAGATCACGCCGACGGCGAAAACGTCGGCGGGGCAGCGTGAAATGCTGGCCCTGTGTTGCCTGATAAAACCACTGGCTGGCATTCAATGCAGAGTGCGACAATGCCACCATCGAGGTAATTCATGAAGCGAACGTTCGCAATTATTGTGCTAATTACCGCCTGCGCTGCGGCTCAAAGCAGCGATAAAGAGAAACATCCACTGGGGCAGACTCTGGCGCAGTTCATGCAAGAAGAAGGGATGGTCAAAACGCCTTGCCACAAAGGGAATGTGTATAAGGGATTGTGTGATGTTACTTTCAGGCCAAAGTTCCGTGATGATAACGAACTCTCCTACATGTTTAAGGACGTCTTGCCGGTAGATAAGAAAGGAACGGCTGTCGATCAGGGCGGGGTTCTTTCCTTCAAACAAATAAAAATCTATGACACGGCGTCGAAGCCCTTTTCTACGGTAGTCGAATCTATGACCGCGAAGTACGGAAGGGGGCCCGACGAGACATCCACCATACCCTATCAAAACGGGTACGGGGCAAAGTACGACAAGGGCCTAGCTATTTGGCACCTAGACAAGGAGACAATTTGCACAGTCGAAGAGGGCTTCGAGTCTGGCGAGGGCTATCAGAATCGACCTTTTATCACCGTCACGGTCGAACCCATCCCGACGAAGAGATTGCCCCCGAAGGTAGATTTCTAGAGCAGGGTGCACAGTGTACACCTCAGAATCCGGGCATCAGAGGGAATCACTGCAATGGAGGGACAGAAGCAAGGGCCCAGTGCAAGGTGTCGCAAGGCTCTTGTAATCCCCTCCATTGGCAGTTCCAGAGCTACGGATTACAGTGCAAGTCATGGCTTGTATAACGTATTGGCAATGCACAGGGTTGCTTAGTGTAACCGATGCTCTGACCCGCCTCGCACGCAGGGGGGATTACAAACAGTGCGTCATGCACCCCGCCGACATAGGGATGATTCCGGTACCGCTCCCTAGCTCGCATCTCAACATCCCTCCTGTATGCCGCATGAATAAGCCAAATATCTTGCACGTTCTCGCCTTGAGTCCCCCCTAACAGATGCGATGGGTTGCAGCACGGTTTGTTGTCGCACATGAAGTGCCGAATGACCATCCAGTCTGGAATGTCGGCCAGTCTTGCCATGATCCACGTCAGGCGATGCACGCGGGTCACTCCGCCCATCATTCTGTACTGCCCGTGGCCGGTATCCGTGAGTGCTCCCTTCCAAAACCAGCAGCCATTCGGTCGCTTGTCAACGTGCTGCCAAAATCGCGCTAGGCGCTCAGGGGTGAACCAAAGGCCTGATTCCTCAAAGGTAGGTGTCATCTCGCCTCTGCGGTCGCTTCGCGCCTGACGGAGTGTGCAGCGATGAAACTTTCAATGTCCGAGCGCCGGTATCGCGGTGAGCAAGTACCGATGCGTACAACGGGCAGGGTGCCCGCCCGCTCCCAACGTCTTACCGTGGGGACTGAGATGTTGAAAAGGGTTGCCACTTCTTTGCGAGTGAGAAAAATGTCGCTCATAATCTTTGCTCCTGTGTGTTTGTGTGTTGTGGTCTAGCGACTCCATCCGGCCAAAACACCGGACAAAATCTCTTGCCGCACCGAGTTTGGGTGTCTCAGCCGCGTAGGTGCTGGGATGCCAGTGAAGTTTTTCAAGAGTGGTGCGTTGTCGCTGCCAGCATGAGCAACGACTTCACCGTCGGTACCGCGTTGCGGCGTTCCACCTACCAGCGCTGCATTCATGTGGCCCGTGGTGCTGGGTCTCGTTCTGATCCGTGCGGGTTGCGGTCCCAAAAGTGATTGCTGCCCTGATAGGAACCTACTGTTTGAGCCGTCATGCTTGTTCCCCGCGCTGTCACTTGCCTCGCCCCGCAGATATGCCTCAGCAAATGCGAGGTCATCCGCAAGGTGCTGCTCAAACGCACTCGGCTGTGGCTGTGGGGCTGGTTCCGGTGTCGGTTGAGGCTCTGGCGCTGCCTCTACCGTGACCGTGACCGGCTCCGGTATCGTTGCTCCGAGTCTCCGCAGTTCATCGGCTGAGAATGCCAACTCTGCGAATTGCCCCTCGCCCACCCGCTTACACCGGATCGTTCCGGCTGCAACACGGCGCGTCAGTGTTCGTGTACTGATGCCGAGCAATCGTGCTGCTTGTGCTTTTGAAAAAGTCTGCATAGTGCTCCAAATTGAAAATCACGCGAGAAGGGGCAGCGGTTGACGCGCCGCCCCTACCGCGCCGATGGGGGATTTATGCCCTCGGAAAAACTCGCGGGACTGGGGGAAAGGGTGCATGGAAGGGCACCGAAAACCCAGCCCCGCGTCCTGCGCCTGAGACGCAGGGAACCTAAGTACCGCTGTCGCTGTCCGCTAAGTTTGCGGGGCTGCTTGCAAACGGGGGCTGTGTTTCGTGCTTGCTGCCCCGGAACTGCCCCGCAGGGTTGCGAGGTCCGCCGTTATCCGTGCAGCGGTCTAGCGATGCTTTCGCGGTATCAACGGATGGTGTGCGATGGTCACCCGCATAACTGCCGGTGAGGGTTTTGAAATCCGTCGGCTTGATCGCACCGACGGTTACCTGTGATCCTCCAATGTTCATGCCGGAGGTAATCGAATCGCTGCTTGGACTACCGGGCAGTTTGGCAGGTGCCTCGGCTGCGAGTGCTTGCGGTGAATCGGGAACGGGTCGGCCAATTTCGGGTCGCGTTTGGCCGCGTGAATCGCCGTTGAGTGTCGAGCTTGTGGGTGTTGACATGTAAATCTCCTGTTGCAGTGCGTCAGCATAGAGACTGCTGAATCGCCTGCGTTCGTTTTGCATGATTCGCTTTGCGATGTGCGCAGCGATCTTCTCTGATGCTGTCATCGGTGCTCCTTGCAAGTTGAGCGCTGATGATTGAAAAGCGGGGAGCCGTGCTGATCTTCAGAGGCAGCACGGCAATCAAGGTGCGCCTGCACCTCTCTCCCGCCTGTAATCGCAGTGATGAGGCTGCGAATCTTTTTAGTGTTTCGGTGTGATGAAACTGGCAGCGCAGAGCAACGTCCAGACGGCTGCGCTTATGAGCAGATAAGCTAACGGGAAGGCCATTTCCCTGCCTCTCTGCGGACTGTGCGTGCCGTTGTCGTCTGCTGCATTTGCTGCCTGCGCGATTCGAGTAGCTTGCGCCATTCCTTACGAGCCTTGGACTGTGCGCTCATTTGCGCTTCGCCATCACGATTGCTGCGATCTGCTGATCAGCCTTCAGCGCTTCGACTTTTTCGTGTGTCGTTAGGTTCATCCAATCCGCCTTGCTCATCTCACGGCTGGCGACAACACCCGGACGTAACTGAGGCGCGGCGATCACGTCAGTGAATCCCTTCAGGCCCCGCGCCTTAATCAGCTCAACCCGCTGGCGAGTCCCTTCGGGTGTGCCTGCATCGCGGAGGTCCGCTGCTGAGCGAACGAGCCCGCCAGCGAGAACAAAATGCTGAGGGGCTTTCTCAGTGAATGCTCGCAGGGCTGTGCCAGTGCTGATTATTGCCCCATTCTGCCGGAGCGTCAGCACCCCAGCGTCAACGCAGGCTTCGATCTGGAACTGCTCTTTCAACTGCGTGACCATCTCGGAAGTCTTTGCTTCCGGTGCTACCCTAACGCCTAGCTGCGCGAATGCGTTGCGCAGTGCGCTGTCTTTTTCTCTGTCAAATTCCATTGCTGTGTTTCTCCCTTTCTACTTTCAATTCGCGCAGTTCCGCTGCGAGCTGCTCAACCTTTGCAGTTAACTCGGTGACCTTGAACTGCAAGGCGTCCATCTGCCGCCAAAGTTCGTCCGTGGTCATCGTTGCTCCTTGCCTGCTTTTATCAACCTTGAAGCAAGGCTGCGAATTGCTCCGATGGCGCGGTATCTGTCGAATCTGCCTTGCAAGGCATCCAACTGCTTCTGAAGTTTGTCAGCGCGTTCGCGCTCCTTGCGGAACAGATCGAATAAAGTAACGTCTGAGTGCTGCTCGGCTGCGCTCATAAAATCGGGGGTTAGCGGCGGGGCGCACGTCTGCGCCTGCCGCGTTGTTTTGCGTTCCATGATTGGGTTCCTTTGGGTGGATTTACTGCGGGGTGCTCAGGGATGAGCACGCAATCTAAGTATCTAACTCCAGTATACCACAGCTTGCAAGCAATTTCAAGGCCTATTCCACACTGTCCACAGGTATTCACTCCTAACCAATTGTAGCGCTAGGAGAAATAAATATCATGACTTTCGGTCATTCAGTGCAGCTTTGCATAGTCCCTGAGCAACTTCTTTGCGAGTAGTCCTACCTCGCCTTCGGCCTCCCGTACAATCAGGCACAGCCGTTCGTTAATTGAGTCAGCACGGTCGAGCAGGCGAAGCAGTCGCGCATTCTTCGGGTCCGCACGGTCAAGCAAGCTGATTAGCTCGTTTATCGCGTCTAGCTGCTCGTCTAGATTGGCCTCCTGCTCACCCGGCTTGTGCTGGGCGGCCTGTGCGGTGCTTGGGAACACGTTTATGTTCGCTCGAAATTCCATCTGTACTCGGGTTTCCCAGCGCTCCCGCGCCTCTCGTTCGTACTTCTTGGCGATCAATGGGTCCATCACTTGTGCCAGCGTTTTTTCTTCGTTCATACCGCGATTATACCGGTGAACCGAGGGGGGTCTAGATGCCACTAGTGCACGCTGCCTTCCCGAAGCGGAACGAATCGGCACCATAGCGCCTGCGCGGGCCTAGGACTAGGCTAGGATTCACCCTAGGACTAGGAAGTGTATAACCCACGGTCAGGCGTACATTGCGCAACTGTAGACTGTAGACACGCTGCGGTAAGTCGCACCTAAGTGTAGGCTGTAGACACGCAAGGCAGGGCTAAGAATTTGTGACCAACCGGCCCCGGCTCTTAAAGCGCTGCCCTGCCCTACCATCCTTTACCTCTGGTAAACCCCTTGCTTCCCGCACTTACAATGCCCTGTACCATTCTCGCTGACTAACTCCATGCATTGCAACGCGGTTTGAATAACTCTGCGTTCACCGCTGGTTTAGCCTTTGTGACTGCACTCAGAGGCAAGCACAAATATGTAGCAACGTAGATTATGCACCTCACTTCTACAAGTGTTCATAAAAGGTGCATCCCTACATGGGATTGCGCGTTGCAAACAAACGAGCAAGAGCGCTGGCATTTCACGTGCACAATAGAGTTCATTAGTGAACGCACTAACTAGGAGGTTAGTCACATGAAAGTGGCACTGTATGGGCGAGTATCAACGCTGGATAAGGGGCAGGACGTTGACTTACAACTCAGGGAACTGCGCGAATACTGTCACCGCAGGGGATTCGAGGTCACACAGGAATACGTAGACAAGGGCATTAGCGGTGCAAAAGAATCACGGCCACAGCTTAACAGGCTCATGAGCGATGCGAAGCAACGCACCTTCGACTGCATCGTGGTCTGGCGTCTCGACAGATTCGGGCGGTCACTCAAGCATCTGGTTACTGCCCTGGCAGACTTGGAAGCACTGGGGGTGACGTTCGTCAGTTTGAAGGACGGATTCGATCTAAGCACACCGTCTGGCAGACTGATGTTTCAGATTGTGGGAGCGATGGCGGAGTTCGAGCGCAATCTGATTCGAGAGAGAGTACGGGCAGGGATGCAGAACGCTAAGGCGAAGGGCATTCGCCTAGGCAGAAGGTCGGCAGTGGTTGACATGGTCGCAGTGAGCGAACGCAGGGCCAACGGCGAGTCGCTACGGGCCATTGCTCACGATCTGCGGGTCAGCCCTGCGTTGCTGGTTAAGCGCAGCAAGGCATCGACGGCAACGGTGTAGACGTGGTTTTGCGTGGGAATTGGCGAGCGATGTGCCTAGGAAAGTGGGAAACCTCTGCAAGCCAAAGTGTGCAAGAGTATTCAGGACGTATCATCTGACTCACAGTGTCCTGCGTGTGGTGGAGTGTCCCGCCGGTGTGTCCTGCGGGGTGTCTGGGGTGAAGCGAACGTCAAGCCAACTTTTGTGCGATGTGCTCGTCTAGAATCTCGCGGACGGTGAGCGGGATTACAACGATGTGCTCACGGCGAAAGAATGCGTCTATCTCCGTCAGCGCATCGCGTGAGAAGTCGAAGCCCACAAAGAAACCCTTTTTCCGTCGCGTCCGCATCATCGCAGCCTCAAACTTGTCGATGTCCGGGCGTCCTACCTTATCCATCTGCTTCACTTGGATCGGATACCAATCGTCCATGAAGTCGAGTTCCGCTGTGTGCTTGTCGCTGGCGGTTGGTGCGGCTCCTACCGGATAGATTCGCCCGTCAATGCCCATGTCCCCGACTTGGGTTTTATTCGGGATTCCGCCCAGTGCGATGACTGCCCAGTTCTCAAACTCGAATGGCGGAATCTCTCGCAGTTGTTTTTCCGTCCAAGGCAGGTCACGAACCACAAACCCGCGTCCTGCCCGCCACAGTTTTTCGTCTTCGGGAAGTTTGCAAATATCTCGCAGTCGCTTTGCCATCACGCGGCATGAAGTCGGGGAGAGGTCTATCCCAATCCACTGCCGTCCTAGATTCTGCGCTGCGACTAGCGCCGTCCCGCATCCGCAGAAGGCGTCAAGCACGATGTCATTCGGCTCTGAGGAAATCTCTACAATCCTTTCCAGCAGCTTGAGTGGTTTCTGAGTCGGGTAGCCAAGACGTTCCCCGGCTGCTCCCTGTACAGGACCGATGTCATCCCAAACGGAACCGAGCGGAACTCCCTTACCTTCGTCAAGGTATCGCTTGTATGCGGGGACTGTCCCCGGCTTCGTTTGGATAATGCGCCCCTGCTTGTAAAGCTCCTGCATGTTCTCTTCTGAGTAACGCCAGTATCGCGTGACGCCAAGGAACTCGTAATGCGGATTGCCCTTGGACGGTGACGCGCCTCCGGGGGCGGTCAGATCACCAAGACGGTACTTTCTCCCCGTCTCAGGCTCGGTGTAGCGGTAGAACTGCTCCATGTACTCAGGGTCGTAAGGCCGGTACAGGTGCTTGAAAAAGTAGTCCTCGCCTCCGCTGTAGAGAAAGAGCGTGTCATGGACTCGGCCAAGGTGTTTCGAGCCTTGCTTGGCATCATTGTGCGAAGACTGCCGTTTCCAGATGATCTCGTTTACAAAGTTGTTTTCTCCGAGAATCTGGTCGAGCATCACCTTGACGTAGTGGTTTGCATGCCAGTCGCAGTGATAGTAGAAGCTACCCGTTTTCTTGAGAACTCGCGCCAGTTCAACGCAGCGCGGGCGCATGAACTCTATGTAGGCTTGCGTGGATTCGTGCCTATCCTCGAATGCACGCATCTCCTTCGTTTCGCCCCAGAACACTTCATAGTTCCGATTGGAGTTGAACGGCGGATCAATGTAAACCAGATCAACGCAGGCATCGGGCAGTTTCTTCAACTGCACAAGGTTGTCCCCGCAGAAGATGACGCGGGTGTCCACAAGCGCGGAGGGCTTTCCCGCTGGTTTAGCTGCGCCTCCGTTCCGAGCTTTTGGCATTACACAAGATTGTAGCGCGGCGGAAGTTCAGGAGCAGTGATTGACGGGATGCAGCCAGAGCAAATCGGCATCATTCGGGCCGTATAATGTACACCCTGAATTGAGCGTTACAGCGTTCCCGGATGCGCGGGTGATGGAAACGGTCAACGGGCCTGTAGACTACGCCACTGAGGGGCACGGGATGCGAAAGGCGCGTACCATAGGGAGCATGACAGACACATGGCAAGAGGCGCTGACGAATAAGTTGAAGCAGATTCAGACAACGCTGCTCAACGAGATTGCAATTCCTGTAAACCACGCCGAGCTTGAAGTTGGCAAACTCAAAAGCAGTTACACGTTGCAGCAAATTAAGAACGGTTTGCAAACAACCGCACAACTCAAAGCGCTCATTGGCAGCAAACTGGACAAAGAAGCAGAACAGGAAGAAGCACGGGAGAAAGGCATACCTGCAATGCCAGTTGGAGGGACGAAGGAAATAACGCGCTAGTCCGCAATTCAGTCCGCAGTCACCGTATCTTGAACGAACTTACAAGCACTTAGCGGTCTCACGTGCGGTTGTAAGTCGTTGAAATACCTTAATATCGAACCTCTGAAAAGGCTGGCGTCGGCGGTTCAACTCCGTCCCTGGCCACCATTTTCCACCCTCAAATTCCCAGCTAACTCGGTCTTTCTCCTGCCATTTGCCCGATCAAGGGCAAACTCGGGTCGAAGTGCTCGGGCGGCTGGTTTCTCCAGGCCGCCGTGGGGCGGCAGAGAACCGATTCTGACTTTTTTGCGTTCCAACGGTCAATCTACGCAGGCGCTCCCGGGGGCTAAGCTTCCGCTACACTAGGCGAACATCCTTTGCTGCGGGGATTGCTAATTGAACAACTCAGGTAGCCGGTTACGGCACTATCTCGTTCTTGCGTTTTTTCTACTGAGCCTGCTCTCAGCGGCCGCGCAGGCGGTTCCGCCGGAACTCTATTCGGGCCTCAAATGGCGTTTGATCGGCCCCTTTCGCGGTGGGCGCGCGGTGGCCGTTACCGGCGTTCCCGGAAATCCAACTACATTTTACTTTGGCGCGGTTGACGGCGGCATTTGGCAGAGCACGGACGCGGGGATGGTTTGGAAGCCAATTTTTGACGGCCAACATGTCGCTTCCATCGGCGCAATTGCCGTAGCGCCTTCGGATTCGAAAATCATTTACGCCGGTACTGGTGAGGCGGACATTCGTTCGGATTTGTCCTCCGGGGATGGAATCTACAAATCAACCGACGGCGGACAAACCTGGAGTAATGTCGGCTTGCGCGAGTCACGGCAGATCAGCCGCATTGTCGTCGATGCTCATGACGCGAATGTCGCTTATGTCGCCGCGCTTGGCCATGCATATGGGCCCAATGCCGAACGCGGCGTGTTTAAAACGACCGACGGTGGCGCGCACTGGACGAAAATTCTGGATCAGGGGCCGGACATTGGTGCGGCGGATTTGGCGATCGCCAGAGAGAATTCCAAGCTTCTTTTCGCCACGATGTGGCACGCCCGCCGCCCACCCTGGAGCACGTATGCTCCGCTCGGCGGCCCGGGTAGCGGGCTTTATCGCTCTTCCGACAGCGGGCAGTCCTGGTCACATCTGACGGGAACGGGGTTGCCGGACGGCGATTGGGAGCGCGCAGGAGTGGCTGTTTCTGCGAACGGAAAGCGAGTCTACGCACTGATTGATGCCAAGAAAGCTGGCGGAGCAGGTCTTTATCGCTCCGACGATGGCGGCGATTCCTGGGCGCTGGTAAGTTCCGATTCCCGCCTCACCAGCCGCTCGTGGTACTTCGGCAACATCACCATCGACCCCAAGAACAACGATGTGATCTACATTCCGAATGTTGCGCTGTACCTTTCTGAGGACGGCGGCAAAACAATTGCCATTGTTCGTGGCGCGCCCGGTGGAGACGACTACCACCAGATCTGGGTCGATCCTGCGGATTCGACGCGCATGATTCTTGGGACGGATCAGGGCACCACCATTAGCGTGGACTACGGCAAAACGTGGAGTTCGTGGTACAACCAGCCGACGGCTCAGCTTTACCACGTGATCACTGACAATAAATTTCCTTATGCCGTTTACGGCACGCAGCAGGATAGCGGCGCGATCGCGGTGCCGAGCCGCACGGATCACGGGCAGATCACCGCACGCGACTGGTGTTCGCCGGGTGGAAGCGAGAGCGGATATATCGCACCTGACCCGAACGATCCGAACATTATCTACATCACTGGCACATACGGATCGGTGGGCCGCTTTGATTTGCGTACCTCATTCAGCCAGGACATTACTCCGTGGCCGGTTACAACCTGGAATACAGAAATCAACGAGCGCAAGTATCGCGATCCGTGGACGCCTGTGCTGGTGTTCTCGCCGTTCGACAAGAAGACGCTTTACCTCGGCTCGCAGTTCGTAATGAAGACCACTGATGGCGGTCTGCATTGGGAAACGCTCAGCCCTGATTTGACCGGCGAGGCCCCACCGGCGCAAGAGAAACAGGCAGAGGGGCCAGCGACGGTTGAGAACTCAAAGCAACGAGGATACGGCGTTGTATTCACCATTGCACCCTCAAACCTGAATGGCGATCTCATTTGGGCGGGTAGCGACACCGGGCTGATCCACGTGACACGAGATGGAGGAAAAACGTGGAAGGACGTCACGCCCAAGGGACTGCCCGACTGGAGCAAGATATCGCTGATCGAGGCCTCACATTTTGACCCCGCGGAGGCCTATGCGGCGGTCGACCGGCATCGTTTGGATGACCAGCAACCATATCTTTACCGCACTCGCGACTATGGTGCGAGTTGGCAACGTATCACGGACGGAATTGGTGCGCCATCATTCCTGCGTGCCGTCCGGCAAGATCCGCAGGATAAGAACTTGCTATTTGCCGGAACCGAACTCGGAATCTACGTTTCCTTTGATGATGGCGACCACTGGCAATCGCTGCAGTTGGATCTGCCCGCGACCTCGGTGCAGGACATAGCTGTCCATGGCGATGACCTTGTGATTGCCACGCATGGACGTTCATTTTGGATTCTTGATGACATCTCATCATTGCGGCAGGTCAACGGTGCGATGCGGGCTGCCAAAGCATGGCTCTACTCCCCGGCTGCCGCGGTGCGCGTTGACAACGATCGGTTCCTGGGAAGTCCGCTTCCGCCGGAAGAACCTGCGGCTGAGAATCCTCCGAACGGCGCAGCGATCGACTACTACTTGAAGAGCGCGGCAGAACGGGTGACCTTCGAAATCCTCGATTCGGAGGGAAAGGTTGTTTATGCCTTCTCGTCGAGCTCACGAAGAGATGGCAGGCGTGCGCCCGTTGCCATCGCGAAAGGGTGGTTTCCAAAACCGCAGATTCTTGAGACAACACGGGGGATGCACCGGTTCGTTTGGGACCTATCTTGGGGCCCTCTTAGCAGCAACCCGGAGCAGCCTAGTGACGACGAGGAATATGGCGCACCGCGCGCACCGCGCGTGATTCCTGGAATCTACGAGGTCCAACTTACGGTGGATGGGGTCAGCATGGCGCAACCACTCAAGGTGGCCATGGACCCTCGCTCGACGGCGACCCCAGCAGAATTGGAGCAGCAATACAAACTTGGCCGACAGATGTTCGCGGAAGCGATAGCTATTCGGCAAACGCTGGCGGAAATTCGCTCGGTAAGAGCACGACTCACTGCGGTTGGACAAAAGCCAAGCACGCAACAGACGGACATTAGGACGGCAATCACTGAAATCGAGAATGCGATTAAGACGATTCTCACCGGTAACGGGGCACGCTCGGGCGAAGGCATGGGGCTCGAGCTTGCGAGCAGCGGCATTGGCAGCGCACTGCGAGTGGTCGAGAGTGGAGATCGAACGGTACCATCGCAGGCCATCGCCGTATTCGAGGAAGCTTATCGAGCGGCGAAAATGCGCATGGACGAATGGACCCGGCTTAGAACGACGCGGCTGCGCTCACTGAACGATCAATTGAAGCAGGCAAATGAGGGTTCGGCGTCACGGGACGAGAACTGACCCGTAGTGAGAGCACAAGGCTCGAGCGCAAGCGAATGCATTGGAAGTGCACAAACTTTCACCGCGTCCCATGCCTTTTTCTTCAGCCTTAATTCAGTTGACAGGCGTGCCATTCAATAGCAGACTTGTGCAGCAAGGGTGAGCATGACGAAGCGGTGCTGTTCTGCGCCGATGGGGATGTTCGCTCACTCCAAGTTCATCCGGTGAATTTCACTCTAATCTAAATTGACGGCGCAACAGCCGGAACGGCGAATAACTGGGGGGGCGTATGAAAATAGGAATCACGAAACTGATCATGGTGGCCGCGATCGCGGCCTTGGTGGTGGTTGCTGGGAGCACCGGGGCTTGGGCTCAGAGCTGCCCCACGTCACCCAACTATCTTCCAGATTTCAGCTCGAACCAAAACTGCCTCGCGCTGAACAACAACGGCGCGGGCACCGGGTACCCGGGCTTCTACCCGGCAGTCTCAGAATCCGGAACCGTGTTACGGTTAACTCCAAACCAGTACTTTTGGGCGAGTTCTGCCTGGTATACCACTCAGCAGCCTGTCGCGGGCGCTTTTTCCAGCACGTTCACATTTCAGCTGAGCGGCACTTCCGAAGGCGGGTCCGGCAACGCCGATGGAATTGCGTTCCTGATTCAAAACTCGCCGGCGGGCACGACTGCATTAGGCCCTGACGGTTGCGGCATCGGCTTTGGTGACGACACTCTTATCGGCTGCACGCCCTCGACCGGCGGCATTGTGAACAGTCTGGCCGTGGAGTTCAATAGCTACCTGAACGGCGGCATCGATCCGAGCGCCAGCGATGTCACCATTCAGAATTGCGCAGGCACTGGAGCGAACAGCGTCGACCCGGGCTGCAGGATTGCCATTAACGATCTCACCCAGCTGGCCAATCCGATTATCATCGCCGACGGCAACGTTCATACCGTGACCATCAACTACTCGGGCCCCAGTACCAAACTGCTGGATGTAATCCTGGATAACGTTGACTTGTTTCCCGGTGGCGTCGTTTTCGATTTAACTACCCTGGGATTAGCCAACAGTAATACCAACGCCTGGGTTGGATTCACGGCGGCAACTGGTGGTGGAGATGACAACCAGGACATTCTAAGCTGGACATTCACGCCACAGGCTCAAACCGTCGTGGTTACGACAACTTCGCCGGCTACACTCTCGTTCCCGAATGCCTCGGGAAATAACGTCTACTCCTACACAGCGCAGCTGACGACCCCGTATGCTAACCCGGTGGTTGAGGTCCAGCCGATATTGATGACCCCAGCGGCTTGCGACGCACTCGTGCAAAAGAACTTCTGGCCAGCCCGCTGCTTTGTTTACCAGAACGCCGAGAATACCGGCCTGGATGCGGCCGTGATGTTCGCCGTTACCTGCCCGGACGCTCCGGGTGGAACGTGCGGCTCGATCGCCCAGCAGAATTTCTTTGCGACGCTAGGTACCGTGTTCAGCTACCTACCTTCTGACAACCCCTTCTTCGTCTATCCGGGGATTATCGGCCCCTTAAACCCATTCCCGGGTTGGCTCAAGGGAGAGGGCGGGAACCCCACATCTCCGTGCACGCCACCCTCGAGCGGTCCTCTGTTTCAGAGCAACCAGATTTCGGGTTTCTCGATAACGGGCGATCCTAACGGCAAAACCGTGGGAGGAAGCGGCGGCACGGCTTCCTGCTGGGTCCCTACTTACGACACGCCCGGCGAAATCTGGCCGGGGATCAAGATCACGTCTCCTAAGTCGACGACCTATACCAAGGGCCAGATCGTCGCAGCGACTTATAGCTGCAACAATCCGGCAACATCGCAGCCCACGAGCAGCCCGACGGGTCCGTATCTGACCGCGGCCAGCTGCACGCAGTCGTCGGGAGTGCAGACCTCCTGTACGCAAACCAGCAGCGGCCTGTCGTGTACTGGCACCGTCGATACTTCAACCAAGGGACTGCACACGTTCCTGGTAACGGCCATCGACTCGGGGGGCAACCAGAACCTGGATTTGGTGCTGTACAAAGTCAAATGAGCTAGGCAGTAGACTTCGCGGGAAACAGCGGAGTCAATGACCGAGGGGCGCTGCAAAGCAGCGCCCCTTTTTTGCCCACGAACCCTTCCGATTGAAGGCTAGCCTTTGGCAGCTTGGGTCTCGCGCGTCGAGTCGTCGTAGATGGCCTTGAAGTCCGAGCGCTGCAGCAACTTCTCTGCGCCCGGGTCCTTTTTCATCGCCTCCAGCAAGCGGAGCGCCTCGCGATAATTATCCTGAGCGTCACTACGGCCCCCGGAGTCTCGCTGAATTGTGGCCAACAGATAATGCCCTCTCGCACTTAGAGGTTGCATTCCCAGCTTGTCTGAGAGTTGCAGGGCCCGTTCCAATTCCTGGCGAGCCTGGGATCGGTCGCGGTTCTGCATCATGGCCTCCGCCATCAGCATCGAGCCTTCAACGGAAGCGTACTTGAACCCAAGTTCGTCCGCCTTCTGAATCAACTGCCGAAGGCTGGCAATGGCTTGTTGCGTTTGCTTTTCCTGAACCTGGACACGAGCCACGTTCGCTTTTGCGATCAGAACCTTGTCGGCTTCTTTGCTGCGTGTGGCAGCCTGAAGCGCTTCTGTATAGGAGGCGAAAGCGGATTTCAGGTCTCCGCGATAGAAAAACGCATCGCCCTGAAATCCCAAGGTGCTGGCTACCATGCTGTCACTTTTCAGGTCGCGCGAAAGGCGCAGTGCTTCTTCAAGATAAGCCTTCGCCTCGTCTCCGCGCCCCGCCAGAATCAGCGCTTCCGCAGCCTCCCCCAGCACTTGGGGTGTCCAGTAGGTCTTGTCCTGGATGTCACGGAAGATCTTGAGGGCTTCCTGCTCGGAATTAATGGCCGCGCCGAAACGCCCCTGATAGATAAACAGGGTGCCCAAACCGTAAGACTCGACGGCTGCGCCACGCGGGTCGTTCATGCTGCGCCGCAAATCCAAGGCGCGCAAGTAGTACGAAGTCGCCTGTTCGTATTGGCCCATATCGAGATAAGTTTCGGCCAGATTGTGGACGGCTTCGACGATGTCCTGAGGAACCTTCGACTTTTCACGAAGCTGAAGCGCTTGCTGGTAATAGGTAAGAGAATCCTCGAACTGGCCCTTTTCCGAATACACGGTTCCAATGTTGTTCAAACAGATGGCCTGCAAGCTCTCGTTGCCGAGATCGCGTTCCAGGTCAAGGGCTTCCTTGTACATCTTGAGCGCTGCATCATAGTCGCTGCGGTACTCGTGGAAATTTCCCAGGTCGATGAGGGTGTCACCCAACCCGCGCCGGTCGCCGATGTCACGGCGAATCTGGAGGGCCTCCTGGAAATTGGAAAGAGCGTCTTTGGCCATGCCGAGCGAAGCCTGCGCCCTGGCTATTTCGTTCAAACTGAATGCCAGACCCCGTTTCTGGCCAAGCTTACGCCAGATCGCGAGCGCCTCCTGTTCGCTGCGCAAAACTTCCTGGGGTTTGCTCTCCATCCTGTACGCCACGGCCATGGTGTGCAGGCTGGTGGCTTTCTGTTCCTGATTATCCATTTGCACTGCGAGGCTGTAGGCACGGTTCAAGGCATCGAAACTACCTTGCGGATTGCCGCTTTTGACCTCGATGCGGCCCAGGTTAACCGTTGCCTCCACGTCCTTAGGATTGGAAGCCAGAATTTGCTGGTAATACTCGCGCGCTTTGGCGAGATCTCCGGAATCCACATAAAGGCTGGCGAGCGCCGATTTCACATCCGAGTTGTCCGGCGAAACCTTCTCCAGACTCTGATACGCCTTGATGGCCTCGGGATAATTCTTCACCACCTGCAATTCGATGGCAGAAATCAAATACTTCTCAGCATCCGGCAAGTCGGGGCTCAAAACCACGGCTTTCTTGGCGGATTGCTCCGCTTGGTTGTCGTAGCCCAAACTGCTGTAGACCTGCGCCAGCTTGGAAAATGCCAGCGCGAAGTTGGGATCTTCCTTGGTCGCTGCCTCAAGTTCCCTTTGCGCTTCCAGATTCTTCCCATCTCGCTGGAATCCAATGCCCTGGTTGTACGCGCGCAGCGCAACCAGCGACGGCGACGTGGGTTGAAAAGAGCTGGCTTTCAGCTGCTTCACTACATCTTCCGGGAGCGCGAGTTTCTGGCGGATGGATTCGGCCAAGCCATCGATCGCCTTGGGAATCTCTTTCTCGCTCGGCACATCGATTTTCAGTGGGATCGTACTGCCCGTTTTCATGTCCTCCAGTGTGGCGTCAATGCGGATCTGGTCGCCAAACTTCGCGTACTGTCCCCAAACCACGCGTTCGGCATTATTGAAATCCGCGACGCGGCGAATCGTCGACGGGTCGAGCACCGTCGTCGGAGATATGCGCAGGTCCGTGAATATCTGGTGCAGGCTGGACGAACTGACTGTGCGCAACTGCTTCGACTGGCCAACGTCGGTGCTCAGCATGTCGGCGAGGCTGGGACCAAGCCAATCCAGAGTCTGATCGCCGGATGCATTGCGGAAAGGCAAGATCGCCAGCGACACGGCATGCAGCGCCGGACCAGATCCCACGCCCGGAGTTGATCGAAAAAGCCGGTCGCGAAACGTGTACCCGCTAATCGCCAGAACAAGCGCTGTCAGAATCCCGGTAATAAGCGGCCACGGAAGAGTCTGTCCCCATGGTTTGACGCTCGCGTCAAACTTGATCGTTCCGGCGGCTCTCTTGTCTCTCCATGTGTTCAGGTCCGCAAGAATCTCAGCCGCGCTCTGGTATCGCAGATTCAGGTCGCGTTCCAGGCACTTGCTGACGATGCCGCTCAGCGCCCCGGGAATTTGCGCGTCGATATCGGATACCGGAATCGCACGCTCCTGGGTCCGCTTGATCAGGCTGGCCAGCGCGCTCTCCGCGTGAAAGGGGGTTTGGCCGGTCAGCATTTCGTACAGGATCAGGCCCAGAGCGAACAGGTCCGAGCGCTGATCCAGATCCTTCGCCAGCGCCTGCTCGGGCGACATGTACTCCATGGTGCCGACGATGGCCCCCGTCTGGGTCATTCCGTCGCCGCCCAGGGTGCGGGCCAAACCGAAATCCATCACCAGGATTCGCCCCGAACCGTCTTGCATGATGTTTTGCGGTTTGAGGTCCCGGTGAATCACGCCCACGCTATGTGCTGCATCAAGCGCCTGGCATACCTGCTGAACGATATCGACTGCTTCCTCGGGGGCAAATTTCTTTTTCTCGCGGATGAGGGTTCGCAGATCCTTCCCCTCGATGAACTCCATGGTGATGAACTTCACGCCGCTCGCTTCCGAAAGGTCGTAAATCCGGATCACGTTGCGGTGCGTCACCTGATGGGCCAGCAGCAACTCCTGCTTGAAGCGCGCCAAGATGGATGGATTTGAAGCCAGTTCAGGACGAATGACTTTCAACGCAACGAATCGGTCAAGTTCCCGGTCCGTAGCCTTGTAGACGGCGCCCATGCCGCCCTCGCCGAGCAGTTGCAGGATTTCATATCGCCCGCCGAGCAGGTCACCGATCTGTAAGACCGCGGCGCTGCCATAGAGTCCGGAGATTTGGCTGGGCGAGGGTGGTGGAGTGCGACGCGGCGGCAGGACTCCCGGCGCAATAGTGGCGTCGGCGTCAACCGTCGTTGCGCCGGCGTCAATCAAGGTAGCCTGATCGTCAGGAGTGACGGGGGGAGCCTCGCTCGGAGCGGGAATCGGCGAAGGAATCGGCACTCCGGTGGTTGAACTCTCCCCGGCAAACGGGGTTCCCACCGGGGCTCCTCCCGGCTTTTTGGATACAGGTTTCCCGTCCGGCCGTGACTCGGCATTATCCATGTTTCGACTCGAGGACGCCCCGAAGACCTGTTAAGCGCGCCGCCATGGAATGCACTCCGCGCCCGCGGGTGCTGGGCAGTGGGAGAAGTATATACGATTGGCGGGCTTGGCAGAACCATGCTTGCTAATCGCGGCGGCTGTTAAGAACGAGCTCTTAGTGGGCTTTGGAGGGGCGGGTTCTGAGCGGTATTTGGCTGCCCCCCAGGGATTCGAACCCCGATAACCTGCTCCAGAGGCAGGTGTCCTAGCCGTTGAACGAGGGGGCAGCAGCGTCACGCCGATCATACCAGCGTCTTGTTCATTCTATGGGCCGAGGCGAACGACGGTCAACATCGCTCCTTCCGCGAGAGCAAACCAGCGATTGCGGCCTACTGGTCACCTCGCGAAAACACCACCGCATTCTCCGCTTCGCGATAAAATCTGTTGCAGATCGAACGCCGACATTTGTATGAAGGGACATTTATGCCCACCGCTTTTGAAAACCCTGCCGCTTCCGACGATTCTGCCGAAATGGCACGCCGCACGCTCGAACCCGAACAGTGCGCGCTGATCGTCGTCGACATTCAGGAGAAACTGCTGCCGCCCATCTGGGAAAAAGAGCGGCTGGTGCGCAATGCGCAACTGCTGATTCGTCTGGCTGGAATTTTGAAAATACCGGCTCTGGTGACCACGCAATACATGAAGGGGCTAGGCAGCACGGTGCCCGAAGTCGCGGCTCTTCTTCCCGACACACCATCCATCGACAAGTTGATGTTTTCCTGCTTCGGAAGCGACGTGTTCTGCAGCCTGCTCAAGCGCCTGCCCGGCCAGCGCACTACGGTGCTCTTGTGCGGGATGGAAACCCACATCTGCGTCATGCAAACGGCTCTGGGAGCGTTGCGTGAAGGCTATCTGGTGCACGTCGCGTCAGATGCGGTCAGTTCGCGAACCGAGATGAATTGGCGCATTGGCCTGGAACGCATGCGCGCTGCTGGCGCGATCCTCTCCTCGACCGAAATGATGATCTATGAGCTGCTGCGCTCCTCCGGCGCTCCTGCCTTCAAAGAACTGCTGCCGTATTTGAAGGGATAGTGGCGCCAGGAGTTTGTCGCCTACTCCTTCTTCTTCACACGAACCACGGTGAGCTTCGAAAAGCCCTCTTCGAACGTAGGCGGCTTCAGCTTCGCCGCCATGCGGCGCATGATGTCTTCCGGTACGACGCGGCCGCGCCGCGCATGCCGTTCCAGGCAGACTTCGAGCGGCACATCGAAAAACAATCCCTGCACATCGTATCCGTAGTCTTTCGCCAGCTTGATCCAGCTGTGCCGGTCGTGCGGAGTCAGGTTGGTCGCGTCCACGTAACTCAGGGGGCGGCGCGCAATCAGCCGCGCCTTCAGCATGGAGCGCAGGTTCGAGAACACGAGGTCCTGAAAGCGCTGCTCCTCGGCATCGTCGAACAGCAGTTCGCGCAGCAAGTCGCTCGACAGCGGACGAATATTATGCCGCTTGAACCAGGAACTCTTTCCCGAACCCGGCAACCCAATGGCGAGAACAACAACGCCCTTGCTCGGACGTGGTGTCGCAGCGATCGGAGACGTCGGCGGCAACTCGGCAACAACCGTATCTGGCGTGACCGGCTCAATGGGCACGGCGACAATATCGGAAGAAAGCGGTAGAGCCTCAACGGCAGCAACAGACGCAGCTTCGGCCGCAGTATCCGGTGCAGCGTCGGCAACAGAATCACGCGCAGCCGCAGCAGCCTTGGCTGGCGTTCGCTGTCCGCTTCCCCGGCCTCCGCGGCGCCGACGGCGGCGAACGGGACGCGCGCCCGATTCATTGGCTGCGGCGCGAGATTCCGGTTCCATTTCCCCTTGCGCCTCGATTTCGGGCCGCGCTTCTGGCTCCGGTTCGGGCGTGGGTGGAGTTGCGATCACTGGCGCTGCCTTCTCGCCAACATCAGCTTCGAAATATTTCGGTTGCAACGGTTCCGGTGCTTTCGCCTGCTCGGCCGAGTCGCTGCCACGTTTTGGGCGGCGCTTGATCCGATCTTTCATCCATTTACGCATACAGCGCTTGTAGCACACGGACGTGTGTACGGGCAATTGCCGCTCCGTATACAGAGCCGGGAAGGACGATGTTCTCTCATCCAAGCAGCACGATTTACAATGTGTCCAGCTTAGTCACAGGGGACTCCATGAATCCTACGCACCACGCTGCCGTTCCGGCCGAAGCCGGACAGATGCCAGCAGTTCCGCTTACGCTCGAAGGCTTTGCCACGCTTCATCAGATGATGCGCTTTCGTTGGACCGCCTGGCGCGCGCTCGCCGCGAACGACCGCCGCGACATCGCTGCCGAAGCATCTTCCGCGCTCGCCAAGATGGAGACAAAGTCAGACGGCCAATCCGCGCTCTTCTCGCTGCTCGGCCACAAAGGCGACTTGATGCTGGTGCACTTCCGCGAGAGCTTCGATCAGCTCAATCAGGCGGAGCTGGATCTGGCGCGGCTGCGGCTTAGCGACTTCCTCGAGCCCACCACTTCCTATCTTTCGGTGATCGAACTGGGTCTGTATGAATCCAGTCTGAAGACTTACAAGGCGCTCGCCGAGCGCGGAATCGAGCCGCATTCGGAGGAATGGAAGAAAGCGATTGCGGAGACGATCGCGCGGCAGAAAGAAGCCATGAAGCCGCGTCTCTACCCCGAAATACCGCCGAATCGCTACGTCTGTTTCTATCCGATGAATCGGCTGCGCGGCGAAGACAAGAACTGGTACACGCTTCCGATGGAAGAACGCCAGAGGCAGATGAACGAGCATGGGATGGTCGGACGTCGCTATGCGGGTGAAGTCAGGCAGATCATCAGCGGCTCGATCGGTTTTGACGATTGGGAATGGGGCGTCGATCTGTTTGCCGACGATCCGCTGGTGTTCAAGAAACTGATCTATGAAATGCGCTTTGACCAAGTCAGCGCGGTTTACGCTCTGTTCGGGAGCTTCTATGTTGGATTGCGGTGTGCTGCGAGCAGCCTTCACGAGTTGCTGGAGGGCAAGCTGCCATCGTGAGCTATGAGCTATGAGCTTCGAGCTACGAGCGAGCTGATTGGGATGTTTATCTACTAGTAACTTCAGCCCCCTCCAAGCGATCGTTTGGAATCAAAGACTTAGCGGGATTGCCTTCGCTAGATCTTTGAGGAATAAGGAGTTAGTGGCAAAATATTGATAAATAAGGCGTTAGCGTTGCTGGAACAGTATCCATTTCCTTGGGCAAAATCTTGTCAATAGGGGGAAATTGCAGGAATCGGGGTAAGTTGTTTGATTTGCGGGAAATATAAATCGGGGAAAGTTGGCGGGGTGGTACCTTTCCAAATGAGATAATAGATATAGGTGGAAAAGAAAAAGGTGCGGCTTCGGCTGCGCCTTTTCTATTTCAGTGGCCGGTGGTCAGCGGTCAGTGGTCAGCGGCTAGTGGGCAGTAGCTACGAGTCCAAGTTTAGGAGTTGGAGTTATGGGGGATTATCCGGTTGAGGTGCGGCGGTGTCAACATATCAAGGTGAATGGGACGCAGTGCGGGTCGCCGGCGCTGCGGAACGAGAAGGTTTGCTACTTTCATAGCCAATGCCGCGTGACCAAAGTTGCGGTTACGGAGGCGTGGAAGAATGGCGAAATTGTGCTTTCTCCTTTTGAGGATGCGGGCTCCATTCAATTCACCTTGAGGCAGATCGCGCAAATGCTCCTCGAACAAAAGATCACCGAGAAAAAGGCCGGGCTGCTGCTGTACACGCTGCAGATCGCGTCCTCGAACCTGAAGCAGATGAACGCGGAAAAACCGCGCCCGACGCAGGTGGTGGTGGATCCGGAGACGGTGGGGGAGACGCCGCTGGGAGAGACGCCGTGGTCGGCGAGCGGAGAGGGGCACGATCCGGAAGAGGAATGGGAACAGGAGCAGGAGTGGGCGAGCGCGGACGAGGAACCGCGGCTTGAGTCCAAAAGGCAGGCCGAGGAGAGCGCCGATGACATCTTCGCGGATCCCGATACGAGGTTGGGGTCGACGGCGCGAGTGCTTAGCATCAGCCAGTGGCTGCTGAAGAACCCGGAGTCGACCTATAAGAAAATGCGGCACATGCTGGAGTGTCAGATGGAGGCATGGCGCAGGGATCTAGCGCCGGCTTCCATTCCGTTTGGGCCATGCGAGGATGAGGATGAGCTGCCGCCGGAGACGATTCAGGCGTGCGAGGAACGCAAGCCATACGTGGTGTGAGGGAATCGGGTCATCGGGTGATCGGGCCATCGGGTGATCGTCTCGACAGGTGGTCGAGTAATCGGGTCATCTTTTTTGGCTTGGGTGTGCTTCGCGTTTTGGTTTTGGCGGGAAGAAACCGAAACTCGTGGCGCTTCATATCGACGCGTGCGCCGCGAAACGCCACTCCTTCCATGCGCAGGCGGAATCTTTGCTCGGCACCGCCCTCTCCCGGAAGTTTGATGGCTCCGCCGGAGCCGAGCACGCGGTGCCAGGGCAATCCGGGAACCTGGCGCAGAATCTGCACTACCTGCCGCGCCGCCCCCGCCCAGCCCGCAGCCCGCGCCACCGCGCCGTAGCTCGATACTTTCCCTGCTGGCAAGGCGCGGATCGCCCGCACCACGCGGGCGCGCTTGTCATCGAGGGCGTCCTTGGCGGCGGATTTCTTTCGAGACGTTCTCTTTCCAGGCGTTCTCTTTCCAGACATAGCTTGGGACGGGCGCTTGCGAGTTCGGAACTTAAGATTGGCGAGTCCCTGAAATCCCGCCGTGCGCACGCAGGTTCGCTTCTACAAAAATTTACATCACTCCATCAAACCAAAGATTACGATAAACTCATCACACCAGCTTACACATAACAAACTGCCCTACGGAGAGAAATGGCATGTCTCGTGTGCTCAAAGTCCTGTGTTTCGCCCTGGCTGTGATTGCTTTTGGAGCGTTCGCCGCCAGTTGCGGCTCCAGTAACGCCCAGTACCGGGTGGTCAATGCCATTCCCAATACAACCAGCTTCGATGCCAACGGTTTCGCGGTTTATATGAATGGAGCGGCGGTATTTTCTGACGTGTGCTTCACGTGCGTAGACCCAAGTGGAAAATACCAGAGCGTGTCGGGTGGTTCCGACACACTCGATGTGTATACACAGACTGAATCCGGACAAACGGGCGCTACGCCGGACATCAGCAGCACTCTTAACCTCGGTGGAGGCACGCAGTACACGTTGGTGCTGGTTGGGAATGGAAATACGGTTCCACTGGCTGCGCAGGTCATCACCGACCCGAACCCAACGCCGACCTCGGGCGATGCGGGAGTTCGCATTATCGATGCCTCGCTGATCTTGCCAAGTGTGGACGTTTGGGTCCTGCCGAGTTCAATCACCACCTGCTGTGCGCAGAACCCACCGGGGCAGGTCGCATCCGGACTTCAGTACCCGGCGAGCGTGGGCGGCGGGTACCAGAACGTTGGAATTCCAAGCAGCGGCGGCCTGACCGCTTGGGTGGTTGTACACGGTAACGACGGTGCCCTGCTTCTTAAAAGCATCTCGTACACGCTCAACGCGGGGCAAAACTACACGCTGGTGCTGACGGATGCGTCTGGCGGCGGGTCTCCACCGCAATTCGTGTTTGCGACGCCTTAACCGGAGGCGCGCTGAGGAAGAAGGCGCCCCCGCGGGAGACAATTCAACCGAACCCTGCCCGGCCTCCGCGGAGGCCGGTTTTTGCGTCTAGGCGACGCTCGCGGCGAAGGATTTCGCGGCCTTTTCTTCGTCGTCGAAGACTTCAAAAATCGTGACCAGCTTGGTGATCTGGAGCAGGTCGCCGACGCGCTGGTTGAGGCTGGCTAACTTCAGCGTGCCCCCAGCGTTACGCGCCGAGGTAAACAGCGAAACCAGCGTTCCCAGCCCTCCGCTATCGACCTGACTCACGTCGTGGAGGTTCAGGACAAGCTTGGGCGATTGTGCCAGCAGCTTCTTGACCTTGTCGCGCAAGCTGGCCGATTCCTCGCCAAACACCAGCCGCCCGCTGCAATCGACGATCATCACCCCGTGCAATGTCCGAGTGCTTATTCTGAGTTGCATGCCAGGTTCTTCTCCATTCGATCGGCAGATAATAATGCAGAAAACTCAATGCAAGAGCGTACCCTGCCGGGCTGAACCGCGCAAGCCAGAGAGCGGTCAGCCGCGAGTTTTGGGGGACCGCGTTCGCTCGAAGCTGGCGATTCGCGACCCGAAGCTGCACGTCTCCGCAGACTGTATAATCAGAGATTCCGCATGAGCTATCAGGTACTGGCCCGTAAATACCGTCCCCAGAAGTTTTCCGACGTGATCGGCCAGGAACACGTCACGCGCACGCTGCAAAATGCCATCGAGCAGGAGCGCATCGCCCACGGCTACATTTTCAGCGGCCACCGCGGCATCGGGAAGACGACTGTCGCCCGCATCCTGGCCATGGCGCTCAATTGCCGATCGGCAGCCAAGCCCGTCGCCGAGCCTTGCGGCATCTGCGACTCGTGCACGGAAATCCGCGCCGGCAACGCCGTCGATGTGATCGAAATTGACGCTGCCACCAACCGCGGCATCGACGAAATCCGAGAACTCCGCGACGGCGCCCGCTATCGCCCGGCGCGCGACCGCTTCAAAATTTACATCCTCGACGAAGCGCACCAGATCACCGACGCCGCTTTCAACGCCTTGCTCAAGACGCTGGAAGAGCCTCCGAGCCACATCATTTTCATGATGGCCACCACCCAGCCCGAGGATATTCCGCAGACCATCCGCTCGCGCTGCCAGCATTTCAGTTTTCGCGCGGTGAGCTTCGAGGACATCCTGCAGCAGCTGCGCGATCTCGCCGCGCAGGAAAAGATTGCGGCGGACGACGACGCGCTGGCCCTGCTTGCCGAGGCCGGCGACGGCTCCATGCGCGACGCGCTCTCGATCATGGATCAGGCGATCGCCTCGACCGCGGCGCATTTGACGCTCGAATCGGTCCGCAACCTGATCGGCGCGGCGCCATCGAGCGCCCTTGAGACGGTGATGCAATCCGTCGCCGAAAGTTCGAGCGAAAAAATTCTCGTACTGGTTGACGAGTTGCTTGGCGAAGGCCACAGCCCCACTCACTTCGCACGCCAGTTGGTGCGCTTCCTGCGCAACGTCACCGTGGCCAAAATCGCGGGGAAAGATTCCTCGCTCTTGCAGGTTTCCTCCGACGAACGCGCCCGCGTCGCCCGCATCGCCGACTTGTTCACCGAAGAAGACCTGGCGCGCCACCTGCAGATCATGCTCCGCACTCACGGCGAGCTCGGGTATCGTCAGGAACAACGGTTCCACCTCGAGCTGGGATTGTTGAAAATGGCACATGCGCAGCGCCTGCTGCCGCTGGAACAACTGCTCAGCGAGGCCTCTGCCTCCCAGCCTTCCAGCGCCGCGCGTGCCGGTGCACGCATGACGTCGGGACCGTCCACTGCCGGCGCCAGTTCTGAAATCCGGCGGAGCGAACCTCCTGCACGATCCAGTTCCGTGTCGCCGTTTGCCGCCGACACAGCGCGCAAGAGTGTCCCCAAAGCTGAGTCGTCTCCTGAGCCTGCGATGATATTGCGTCCCGCTGCGGGCACATCGGGTACGAATGTTGTAATCATGGGGTCGGCCGCACCTGCCGTAGCAGAGGTCGTGCCCGAGCCTCGCCCCGAGCTTCGCCCTGAACGTCGCTCCGAGCCCCGCTCGGACTTGCGCCCGGAGCCTCGGCCCGATCCCGCCGCCGCACGCGATGCCGGCACCGATTCTCTGCGGGATGCCGTTCTCGCCGCGCTTGCCCACCAGTCGATGCTGGTCTCCATGCTGGAAAGCGCCGAGTGGTCCCTGGAGGGCAATTCGCTGATTGCGAAAGCGGCAACGTCAAGCACGATGATTGAAATGTCGTTTACATCCGAGGCGCGCCGCATCGCGACCGCCGCCGCCAGCGGTTTGGCCGCAAGACCAATCAAGGTGCAGGTGGTACCCGGAGGCACGGCGCAGACGACGTCCAAAGCGCGCCGCCCGGCGCCGTCGGGGAACACCAGCAATGAAAGCGCCCGCAGCCGCGCCGAGCAGGACCCGGTAGTGCGCCGTATGCAGGAAAAATTCGGAGCGGAGATTCGCACGGTTATTGATTATCGCGAGAAAGGATGAGGGTGATTTTGTAATTTGGTAATCGGGTGATTTTGTAAATTGAAATCCCGTCACGGCGGGTTTTGAAATTACCAAATTACAGATTGCGAAATTACAAAATTCCTTATGTCTGGATTCAACTTGCAGGAACTCATGTCGCAAGCCAAGCAGCAGGCAGAAGTGCTGCAGAAGAAAATGGAGCAGACCGTCGTCGAAGCCTCGGCCGGCGGGGGCACGGTCACGGTCAAGATGGACGGCCGCAAGCAAGTGCTGGGGATCAGAATCGATCCCGAGGCTGTGAAGGCCGGCGACGTCGAAATGCTGCAGGATCTTGTAATGGCCGCGATGAATGAAGCGGCGCGAAAAGTGGATCAGGAAGTGAAGTCGAGCCTCGGGGGTATGCTAGGCGGGCTCGGGGGAATTTTGTAATTTGGTAAATTGGTAATTTCGTAATCTGGTAATTTCAAAACCAACGTCCCCTGGACTCGGCAGGGGGGTTCGGATTACAAAATTACAAAATTCTAAAATTACCAATTTACAAAATGTCCAAATTTGCCGAGCCGATGACGCGGCTCATTGACGAACTGAAGAAGTTGCCCGGAATCGGCAGCAAGAGCGCGCAGCGCCTCGCCTTCCATATTCTGCGCGTGAGCGGCGACGACGCCGAGGCGCTGGCCGCCTCCATCCGCGACGTGAAAGACAAGCTCCGTCTCTGTTCCGTCTGCAACAACATCACGGACGTCGATCCCTGCGTTTACTGCAGCAGCGCGACGCGCAACCAGAAACTGGTCTGTGTGGTCGAAGAAGCCACCAACATTGCCGCGGTCGAGAAGACGCGCCATTTCAATGGCGTCTACCACGTATTGCACGGCTCTCTCTCGCCGCTGCATGGCGTCGGCCCCGAGCAACTGCGCATCGCCAACCTGCTCAGGCGCGTGGAACGGGGCGACATCGAAGAAGTGATCCTGGCGACCAATCCGACCGTTGAGGGAGAAGCTACCGCAACCTATCTCGCGCAGCAATTAAAAAGACAGGGGTTGCGGGTGACGCGGATCGCCATGGGAGTCCCGGTCGGCAGCGACATCGAATACACCGACGAGGTGACGATGCTGAAAGCGATGGAAGGCCGGCGGGAGATGTAGCAATTGGCTTGCCGCTCGGCCAGCCGCGAAGAGGCCTTCTGGAACGTCCGGTCTCCAAGGACGCTTACCAAAGGTCACTAGCTGAGGGATACGCCCAATCGTATAATTACCCAAAATACTGTGTTATTTGTCTGAGGGGTCGAGTTTATGGCACCTGGCTTACGCTGTGTATGTGGTCTTGCTCTTGTGGCCGCTGCGCTCTCGGTGTTGACTGGCAAGACGCAGGCGCAAGACGCGTCCTCAATCTCGGACTCACCGAGCCCGCGTCTCAGCGAGCAGCAAGTTGGCATCGTCCAGGACTGGAGCACGCAGCACGTCATCTACACCCGTAACGGCTCCGTCGACGACATGCTGAAGGTACGCAACGACCCGCGGTTTCTCAATAGCTATCTTCTGCACTACAAGCGCGAGCATGCGAACCAGATTCAAACCGCACCGGCGAACGACGCCAGTCTGAGCGAGCGCGCTTTGGGCGAAGGCAGCGCTGCGGAAGTGCAACCAGAGCTTTGGGCGTTGCGGCCGGAACCTCTTCCCTGGCCCGTCCACAAGCCGCCCGTGAAGAACAAACACACCAAAATTGACTGGGCGGTCGACCTTGGACCCACCTATGGCATGGCGATTGGGGAAAGCCCGGCATTCTATGGAGCGAACGCGAACGGAACGCCGGCTTGCACCGCGGCCGGCAGTATTGGCGACTTTATCGTGTATTCGCTGAAGGCTCCGCCCACCAAGGGCAGTCAGGCAAACCTGGTTGGCTTGACGAACCTCTACGCCGGTTCAACTCCCACTGGCTATTGCGGGGCCAATCCCACGTTCCTCTTTTCTTACGCGATCGGCACGGGAGGCTCGTTGCTCTCCCCCGTTCTTTCGCTCGACGGAAAGAAAGTAGCCTGGATCGAGAACAGTACGGCAACCACGCCCAATCACGCTATTTTCCATGTCACTACGTGGGCGTATGGCCAGGGCACCAGTGCGACGACCGGTTCGGTCGCAGTCGGAAGCGGTTCCAGCGATGTGGCCATTGATTACACTACGTTGACCACGCTTTCCGGATGCTCGGCCAGTGCTGACGTCAATACGAATTCCGAAATTTACGTTGACTATGGGAGTGATACCGCCTTCGTGGGTGCCGATAACGGCATTCTTTACCACGTGAAGGGCATCTTCAAAGGGACTCCTGCGACTTTTGACTATTGCACCACCGTAAATTCCACGGCAAATACGGGTTTGAGCGGTGGGGTCTACGATTCTCATCTTAGTACCCCGGAATTCTTCATCAGCGATTCAAAGGTGATTTACGCCTACACTCTTGGGGCATCCGGTTTCACTAAAGTTGCGACGTACACCTACGCAGCCGGCGCAACCAACACGTACACCGGTCCGGGGCCGTTGCTGGATGCTTTCAATAATTACATTTACCTTTTCTCCGCCGATGACCTTGCCGGCCATACCTCTGTAACGCAGTTGACCACGAGCTTGACTTCTCCCACGGTGGTACCTCTGGGTCCAGCTAGTACCGATTCTTACAAGGTCCTGTTTTATGGGACCTTCGATAACAATTACTTCAACAACGGGCCGAGGGGTACCGGATCCACTCTGTACACTTGCGGCGGATACACCAGCCAGACAGCCGCGCAAGCACTTTACGCCATCGGCTTTACTTCGTCCGGCACTGTAAATACCACTCCCGTCATGGGCGCCAACATCAAGGTCGACCCACCCATAGCTACTCCTCCCAATGGCACGTGCTCGCCCATCACCGAGTTTTACGACGGCACAAAGGACCGGATCTTCCTCGGCATGGGAGAGCACCTCGCGACAACCGGGGCCAATGTTATACAGATGTGGGACGTGACCACGCAATTGACCAGCACCTCGACCTACACAGCGCAAGCCCCCAACTACGCAGGAGGATCGAGTGGGATTATCGTTGACAACGCCTCGTCACAGGCCCAGGCTGAGAGCCTGTACTTCACAACCCTTGCCCCCCAAAATGTCTCCGGGCAAAGTTGCGCGAGTAACCGAGTTTGCGCGGTGAAGCTCACGCAAACTGGTCTGCAGTAATTAACACTGCCGGGAGTTCTTGTTCGACTTGGTGGGATTGTCGATGCGAAGCCGGGGCAAGCAAACGCGCTACGAAGCCTTTGGGTTGAGCTTGCACTGATTTGAGTGGCGGCCAATTTTTCCGCAACTCAGTGCCTGGGTTTCAAACACGCGCTCGAATCGGAATGCGGGCTTATTGTAGGGCTTCCTCTTCAGTTGCTGGTCTGTCTGTCGCTTGTCTCCAGATTCTACTGGATTCGCATTTTCCATTCAGGGTCGGCTCCGAACGCAACTTCGCTCCCAAGCGATGAGTGTGCCCGAGAATTATACATTCCGGGCAATCCCGCCGAAAGGCAATCGTTCACAATCGGTGGCAGGAATGTCCGAAGAGTACCGAAATTGCTCAGCAGCCCATATTGAAAACACGGACTCGCGGTGCGGCCAGTCGAGGGGACGCCGAAGCCCGTGCTAGAACCGCGAATCTTGAAAGGCCCTCCGCTGGAAAGCCGCCGATTCCCGCCGGGCCACGCGCCTGGTCTCGCTTCACCAACGGAAGCGCCTCAGACCTCATCATCCTTCCACAACCGATCGCATCAGAAACTGTGCAATTGTTTGAACAACGGACTGCGATTCGAAGCGGATATAGAATCCAGCCGAACCCACGGCTGAAGTTGTAACTCACTATTTATTAATAGGTTACAGTCGCTTCTTGAAACCATTTCCTGCGACCCCGAGACTGGCCTGTCAGTTGCTTCCGCCTGACGGTCTGCATCTTCGCTCCTTTGACGTTTGCTGGCGCGGGATTCGACACCCGGTCGCTAATCGCGATCGAGGGACCCAGAGCCAGCCGCGCCGTGCTGCGATGTAACCGCTTCGCAACGCGACGCTCTCGAAACCGGGCTAAACAGCCCGGTTTCATTTTTGCTCTTCTATTCTCCTGAGTCGATTCTCCCGAGTCAGTCCCCACTCACCGGATCGAGAAACAAGTTCTCTTCCCTGTCCGGCCGCACTATGCCCTCCGGCAGCGTCCCGCGGTTGTACTCCAGCATGCGGTTCTTCCATTTCAAAAAGTCCGTAATGGTCTGCGGCTCAATCCGCAGTTCTACTCGGCGCAAACTCGCCAGCAGCAGATTCATCTCCAGCTCAAATCCAGCGCTCGAACGCAAGTTTTTCGGGGACCGTTTCACGCTTTCGATCTCACGCCCCGATACCTCGAGCAAACCCCAGTCGCTCGGGAGTTCATCCACGCCGATCAAGCCGTGCGGCGCAAGATAATAGCGCTCGCACCCAACACCACACTCCGGCCGTTGCCGCCAGGGCTTTGCGCCATCCACCAGGAAATCCGCGCGCGACGCCTTGCACTCGACCAGCACCGAATAGCACGCCTTCTTCCATCCAATGGCATCCGGCATCTCGCCGCTGGCGCAGGCCTGCTCGGAGAGCACGACGCCGCAGCGATACCGCCGCAGCCAAGCCACCGCCATCTCAACCAGTTTTGCGTGAGTCACACCACCAGCTTGAACAGGTATTGTCTTTCTGAGAAGTGCCTGCGCAGTTACACCCAACTCGAATTCGCGTCAGCAAGAAACGCAGCTTTGTAGCAGAATCTTTCAATGTCCTTTCTCGATGTTCTGTTGGGCAAGCCGCTTGCTTCCGACGAAGCACGGGCCGAGTGCATCGGCACGGCTGCCGGCATCCCCATTTTTGGCCTCGATGCTCTAAGCTCGGCTGCGTATGGTCCCGAAGCGGCCCTCACGCTGCTGCTGCCGCTGGGCGCGGTGGGCACCGCTTACATGGTCCCAATCAGTTCAGCCATCATCGTTCTTCTTACGATTGTTTATTTTTCTTACCGCCAGACGATCGCTGCCTATCCCGGCGGCGGGGGCTCATACACGGTCGCGCGCCAAAATCTGGGAGTCGGGGCCGGGCTGCTAGCCGCTGCCGCTCTCATGATCGATTACGTGCTCGTCGTCGCGGTCGGCATTTCTGCCGGTGTGGGAGCGCTTGTCTCGGCCGTACCCAGCCTGCAGAGGCACACTTTGAGTTTTTGCGTTGGGATTCTGGTTCTGATTACGCTGGTCAACCTCCGTGGCTCGCGGGATACGGGCGCCATCTTCATGGTGCCCACCTACGTGTTTGTCGTCACCTTGCTTGCGGCCATTGCCATTGGGTTGTTCAAGACTTTGGCTTCGGGAGGCCACCCGATAGCGATTGAAGCTCTTCCGAAAGGTCTGGCGGCCACGGCGGCGCCCAGCGCATGGCTCATCATGCAGGCTTTCGCCAGCGGCTGCACTGCCATGACCGGTGTTGAAGCCGTGAGCAACGGAGTCAAAGCGTTCCGCGAACCGGTTGTGACCATGGCGCGCCGCACCTTGACCGTCATCATCGCGCTGCTCATCGTGATGCTGGCCGGCATCGCATTTCTGGTTCATGCCTATGGCATCCAGGCCACCGATCCCGGCCAACCCGGCTACCAGAGCGTTCTTTCGATACTGCTCGCGGCCGTCACGGGCCGCGGTGTTTTCTACTACATTTCGATCGGCTCCATTCTCGCCGTGCTGACGCTCTCCGCCAACACCGCCTTTGCTGACTTTCCGCGACTGTGCCGCGCCATCGCGCAGAACAACTATCTCCCGCACTCTTTTGCCACGCGCGGGCGCAGGCTCGTCTACACGCAGGGCATTGTCGTGCTCGCTGTGCTCGCAGGAATCCTGCTCATCCTGTTCGGGGGCGTGACCGACCGGCTCATCCCGCTTTTCGCCGTGGGCGCGTTTCTCGCTTTCACACTCTCACAAGCCGGTATGGTGGGACATTGGCGGCGTGTCGGCGGCCCCGGCGCAACCCGCAGCATTCTTGTGAATGGTCTGGGCGCCGTGGCCACCGGTATCACCGTGGTCGTCGTGCTGGTAGCGAAGTTTGCCGCGGGCGCCTGGGTAACGGTGCTCCTGATCCCAACTTTGCTCGTGGCCATGGGCATGGTGCGGCGGCACTACCACTCGGTCTTCCTGGAAGTTCGCACCACTGATCCGCTCGATCTGAAAGGGCTGACTCCGCCCATGGTGATCGTCCCGATTCAGGGGTGGAATCAAGTTGCCAAGAAGGCCTTGCGCTTCGCTCTCAACCTCTCACACGACGTGCACGCCGCGCATGTGGATACCGGAGAAGGATCGACGCTTTTTTGCGCCGAGTGGTCGCGCTACGTGGAGGAGCCGGCAAAGCAGGCCGGCGTAGCCGCCCCGCAATTGGTTGTTTTGCCTTCGCCCTATCGCCTGGTGCTGGCCCCGATTGTGGATTACGTTCTCGAAGCCGAGCGCGCTCGCCCGAACCAGCAGATCGCCGTGCTGATTCCTGAACTGGTGGAGCGACACTGGTATCACTACTTGCTGCACAACAAGCGCGCAGAAGTGCTGAAAACGCTCGTGCTGCTTAAGGGGAATCAACGGATTGTCGTGGTCAACGTTCCCTGGTACCTGGAGACGTAGCAGGCTGCGTGGTCGAGGGCCACAGGGCGGAGAGCGTCTCAGGCGTGAAGGCGGAACTCGACGGGATGGGATTTGCTTGCCTTCAAGAAGCTGTCAGGCAGAAATCGCACCAGGTCGGTTGCGACCAACGAGCGCTCGCCCAAGGCTTCGGCAGCCAGATCGCCCGCCAGTCCGTGCAGGTAGACAGCGAGCGCAGTCGCCTCGAACACCTGCTGGGGATGTTGCGCGATCAGACCGGCAACCATGCCGGTGAGAACGTCGCCGGTTCCTCCCGTGGCCATTCCCGGGTTGCCCGACGAGTTCACCCACACGGTGCCATCGGGCGCAGCGGTGAGAGTGCGATGGCCTTTGAGCACGACGATCAACTCGTGCTTGCGGGAAAATTTGCGGGCCACTTCCAATCGATGCGCCTGAATCTCGGCGATTGTCAATCCGGTCAGCCGAGACATTTCTCCGGGATGCGGCGTGATGACGATGCTGCGACCATGACCATTCAACTCGTCTGCGGCTCCCTCAAAGGCGTTCAGCGCATCGGCATCGAGAACGATGACCGGTCTGGCGGGAACGGCTGCCGGCTCGATCGCTTTTGACTTGACCGGTCCTGACTTGGCCGGTCCTGGCTTGGACGCTCCCTGTTTGACCAAGGCCCGTACGAATTTCGCAGTTTGTGCGTTTCGTGAAATGCCGGGGCCAAGGGCGACGACGGTCTTGCGTTCCAGCAATGCGAGCACGGTGTCGAGAGCGCGCAAACCGATCGTGCCGCCGGTGGTTTCGGGGAGCGGCTCGGTCATCACCTCGGGATGAAAACTGGCAACCGTGGCCAGCACAGACTTTGGTGTGGCAATGGTGGAGAGGCCGGCACCGGCTCGAAGGGCCGCGAATCCAGCCATGGCTGCGGCGCCTGCCTTGCCGACCGATCCGCCGATGATCAGGGCGTGTCCGTAGCTGCCTTTGTTGGCTTCGGGCGCGCGGGGTACCAGCAAGGCCGCAAAATCTGAAGGCGTGCTGAGGTGAAGTGCGAGCTCGGAAACAATCGCTTCGGCGGGCGAACCGATGGGGGAAATCGAGGTGGGCCCGTTCGTTAGCGCCGCGAAAACGTGCGCGGGACGTGGAGCGGTAAACGTGACCACGGCATCCGCGCGGGCGATAATTCCCTGCTGGGTTTGTGTGGCGCGGATACTCCTGTCCGCGCTCTGCGATGGCTGAAAGGAATCGGAGTCGGCGCCCGAGGGAATATCGACGGCGACGACCGGAACGCCGCTCGCATTCATTTTCGAAATGGCAGCGGCGTAGAGCGGACTGACGGGCGGGCGAAAGCCGGTGCCGAGAACGGCATCGACAATCAAATCGGAAGCGAAAATTTCAGCCGCGTCTGGCGAGTGAAGCTCGGCGGGATCGCGCACCACAAGCGGCGCAACCTTCATTCTCGCGGACGTCATTTTCTCAAACATGGCCGCGGCATCGCCACGCAGTTCTCCCGGATCCGCAAGCAGCAGAACACGCGCGGCGCGGCCGGTTTCGGCCAGTTTGCGAGCCACGACAAAACCATCGCCGCCGTTGTTTCCCTTGCCGCACACTACACCGATCCGTCCCGCTTGCGGGTAATGGCTGAGAATGAAGCGCGCGACGGCGGAACCCGCGCTCTCCATCAATGTCGGGGAAGGTACTCCAAAGCGCTCCGAAGTAGCGCGATCGATGGCGCGCATTTCCGCAGCGCTTACGATCTTCATGGCTGTGATCCCGCGGTCAGTTCGAGTTCGCGCAGTTGCTGCGGCTCACCCATGGCGATCAGGAAATCTCCCGCTTGAATGCGGTCATCGGGCGCGGGATTGAATTGCATTCCGGTCCCCCGCTTGATCGCCAGAATGATCACGCCTCGGTCCTGGCGAATGCGGGAACTCTCGACGGTCTTGCCGGCGAACGTACTGCCGGAGCGGATCGCTACTTCCTCAATCTCAAGGTCCATGCCGAGATGGGTGGTGGTGGCGTCGAGGAAACTGACGACGTGAGGACGCAGAAAAGACTGTGCGATGCGCTGCCCGGCAAAAACGTAGGGCGAAACGACTGCATCGGCGCCGGCTTTGAGCAGGTGTTTCTCCGACGCGTCCTCACTGGCGCGCGCCAGAATGCGCAGATTGGGATTGAGGCTGCGGGCCGTCAGCACGATATACAGGTTGGTGGCATCGGTCGTGGTGGCTGCAACCAGGCCGCGGGCACGCTCAATGTGAGCTTCCCGCAGAGTTTGTTCCTGGGTCGCATCGCCGATTTGCATCAGCCAGCTTTCGGCCGCAAATTTCTGGGCTTTGGCTTCGTTGTTCTCGATAATGACAAAGGGAGCAGGCCGGCGGGCCAACTCGCGGGCCACGCTGCGGCCTACGCGTCCGGCGCCGCACAGTATGTAGTGATCCGTCAGACGCCCGATCTCGCGCTCCATACGCCGCCTTCCAAAGAAACTTTGCAGCTCGAATTCTAACAAAGCCTGGGTCAGCGATCCGATCACCAGAAAGAGCAGCGAAACTCCGGCCAGAATAATGACAACGTTGAAAATGCGTCCTGCATGCGATAGCGGGTGCACCTCCTGGTAGCCAATTGTGGTCAGGGTGGTGATGACCATGTAGAAGCCGTCAAACCATGGCCATCCTTCGATGTAGTGAAAACCCGCCGTGCCAAGCGCGATTACGAACAGGAGCGCGGCCGCCAGGACTTTCACATTGCGCAACGTTTTCATTATTTCCCGTTCACTCTATCTCCGACAAATCACGGCTCCCATGGACCTGATCCGCGACGAGGCACGATCGTGCACGACACGCGAGTATATCGCTACTCACCTTGGAAGTACCGTAAGTAACATTGTGCCGCCAGGAGGCCGTTGTTACGATCTCGCTACGAAGGTTACGATGTCGCTATGAAGCTTTCGGTGGTGATGCCGGTGTACAACGAGCGGGGCACGCTGCGCGAGGTCGTCGCCAAGGTGCTGGCCGTTCCCCTGGACATCGAACTGCTCTGCGTCGACGACGGC
>Ga0224557_1000267_pt1 | contig 58961 bp, 56 predicted proteins | sample 714S31014metaG_FD_180677 | JGI IMG/M metagenome (GOLD analysis project Ga0224557, IMG submission 180677) | Peat soil microbial communities from Stordalen Mire, Sweden - 717 S3 10-14 | ecosystem: Environmental > Terrestrial > Soil > Wetlands > Peat | place: Sweden: Norrbotten County, Stordalen...
GCTGTCCTTAGTACGAGAGGACCGGGATGGACGAACCTCTTGTGTTCCAGTTGTCCTGCCAAGGGCACGGCTGGGTAGCGAAGTTCGGTTGTGATAACCGCTGAATGCATATAAGCGGGAAGCACGCCCCAAGATGAGATCTCCCTGAAGGGCCCAGAAAGACCATCTGGTTGATAGGCTGGGTGTGAAAGCGCAGTAATGCGTGAAGCTTACCAGTACTAATCGCCCGTTCGGCTTGTCCATAGAATTAACTCCGCGCAGTTAGGCGGATGCTCTTCTTAGCAAGCCTTGTAACATCCAATCAGTTTCGTTGCAAAAGTTTTGTAAGTCGAAAGCTCTACATGCTTTGAAGTGCAAAGTTTTTGGCGCCAGATTGCAGTCCGCGTTCCTACCAAGTCCGGGAGAAACAATCCGGAACCCAGGTAGACGCCGCGGCAGGCTGCGGGCAACCACCCGCCAAGCGCCTTCAAGTTTGCCGGTGACCATACTGCGAGGGATCACCCGTTCCCATCCCGAACACGGAAGTTAAGCCTCGCTGGGCCGATGGTACTGCACGGGCGACTGTGTGGGAGATTAGGTGATCGCCGGCAATAATATCTAGCAAAAAAGCCATGCCGTGGAGGCATGGCTTTTTTGTGCTTGGTGCGCCGCTGCGCCAGCAACTGTTCATCTTCAGACACTTATGGGCATGGCTGAACCATCCTCTGCAAGGACCGCCAGCCGCAAAGCAACTCTGCGAACATGCGAAAGGACAGATATTCTTCGAAACATTCTGAAAGCCGACTTCATATTTCTTCCCGTTCGTGGAGACGATTGAGGGCGCCATCAAGGCAAAGGCGAGCGGTTCCAATACGGCTAAAGTATGCATCGACGGACCCCAGAGAACTGCCTTTACGCCCAATAGCTGCGGTCCAGGGTGCGATACTGGATGGCCTCGGCCAGGTGAGACACGGCAAGGTTCTCAGCTCCCTCCAGATCCGCAATCGTCCGCGCCACTTTCAGAATGCGGTCGTGGGCGCGCGCCGTCAGGCCTTGCTGCTGCATGGCGCGCTCCAGCAACCGCTCGGCATCGGCGCCCAGCTCGCAGTGCGCGCGAACCTGACGGGTCGTCATCTGCGCGTTGGCGTAGATTTTTTCGCCAGCTTTTTGGAAACGCGCGCGCTGCCGCTCCCGCGCGGCCATCACACGCGCGCGAATTTCGGCCGAGCCTTCGGCAGCAGCGCCGCCCCTCAGCTCCTTATACTGCACCGCCGGAACCTCAATATGAATGTCGATCCGGTCCAGCAACGGCCCTGAGATCTTGGCCACATACCGTTGGATCATCGGTGGCGTACACATGCATTCCCGCGACTTGTCGTTAAAAAATCCGCAGGGACACGGATTCATAGCAGCAGCAAGCATGAAACGGGCGGGAAAACTGAGCGACATTGACGCGCGCGCGATGGTGACCGTGTGGTCTTCGAGCGGCTGGCGCAGCACCTCGAGCACATTGCGCGGAAACTCCGGCAGCTCGTCGAGAAATAGCAACCCGTTGTGGGCCAGCGAAACTTCCCCTGGTCGAGGCATGATGCCACCGCCGATCAACCCTGCGTCGGAGATGGTGTGGTGCGGCGCGCGGAAAGGCCGCTGCGTCACCAGTCCCGCCGCTGCATCCAGCACGCCGGCCACGGAGTGAATCTTCGTTGTCTCCAGCGCCTCCTCGAACGTGAGTGGCGCCAGGATCGATGGCAGCCGCTTGGCAAGCATGGTTTTACCCGAGCCTGGCGGTCCGATCATCAATATGTTGTGGCTGCCTGCCGCGGCCACTTCCAGCGCGCGCTTGGCCGTTTGCTGCCCGCGCACATCCTTGAAGTCCACGTTGAAGTGTTGCAGCTCGCCCAGCAGCGCCTCAGTAGACACACGGTAGGGCTCGCGTTGAATCACGCCCACGACCACGCTGTTCAGCAGTTCCAGTACATCCAGCAGCGACGATACCGGGTAGACGTTGACGCCCTCGACCACAGCGGCCTCGGCAGCATTGGCCGTAGGCAAGATCAAGTTGGGAATCCCTTTTTCGCGCGCAAGAATGGCCACCGGCAACATGCCCGGCACGGAACGCACACCACCGTCCAGCCCAAGTTCGCCCACCAGCAGAAATTGGCTCAGGTCAGTATTTCGCAGCGCCCCATACGCGCCCAGAATGCCCACTGCAATGGGCAGGTCAAAGCCTGCGCCTTCCTTCTTAATGTCTGCCGGTGCAAGGTTGATGGTGATAAAGGTCGGCGGAATCCCGTAGCCGGAGTTCTTGATTGCCGCGCGCACCCGGTCGCGGCTCTCGCGCACGGCCGCATCAGGCAGTCCCACGGTATGGAAGACTTCCTTCTCCACAACCGCGCCGCTATAGTCCACCTCCACGTCGATGAGGTTCGCATCGATGCCGTAGACTGCCGCGCTGAGGACTTTAAATAGCATGATTGAAATCAGCAGCGAGTGTAGCAGACCACAGGCAGCACAGCTTGTGTCGCGCGTCATGCATTCTTCGCGCAAAAATGAGAATTGCCGTGCATCCACTTGAGCGACCGCTATCTCTCGCCGGACGGGTCGCAGAACGGCATTTATCGTGAAAGGCTCCAGCTGGACCAACAGGAAGATCAAATAGGCAGGAAGATCAAATTGGCGGCGCCCTAGCTTTCAAGGGCAGTGCTCGTGACCTACCCCAGCAATCTCTGCCAATAAGAACTCGAGCTCTGTTTCTAGCCAACGACTCCAAGGTGCGGATCGGCATTAACAGCAGCCGGGTAGCTCACCTTGCTCATGAACTGCCGGAAGTGTGGATCATTACGCAGGCTCTCCAGGATCGGGTCGGATCGGAATCCGAGACTCCAGAACGGCCCTCCGCGATAAGACTGCTCCAGCCAATGCACAGCCTTCTGATTCTCCTTCAGGCCGATCAGAATGAGCGCGACCGAGTAGGGTTCATCGTCGAGCCTGCGCTTTGTTGGCTTCGTCATGGAATTGAGGAGTTGGATCGCCCTTTCGCTTTGACCGTTCACGGCGAAGACGTATCCGAGCGCCCCTCGCGAAGAATGCTTCACCATCAACCGGCTGGGCGTGCCGCCGTCGCTCGCGCGCTGCCTGCCCACGACCAACATCATCGAGAGTCCACATGCCGGAAGCACGGCATTCGATTGGAGGTCGTCAAACATACAGGGGCCAAACGCGGATTCGTGCTGCTGCCGCGCCGCTGGGTAATGGAGCGCAGCTTCGCCTGGGCAGCTCGCTTCCGCAGCCTGGCCAGAGACTACGAACGCCTCTTCGCACACTGGCCGGCTACCACTATTTCGCCTTCGCATGGCTCATGCTCGCCCAACTCTTCAAGCTACTCAACCGAAGTTCATAACAGGCTCTAGGACGGCGGCATATCGCTCGACTTTACCCTCAAAATGCCTCGTTGTTCTAGCAATTTGCGCCAACGGGCGTACTATTACAGAAAATCTGCTTTCAAAATGGAGATTCCAGCTTGAACCAATGCAAATAGGGTGATTTATCTTAGGTTTTGCCCAGAAAGGAACGCCATGAAGACAAGCAGCATCGCGATCGTCGGCATGGCGGGCCGTTTCCCCGGAGCCCGGAACACCTCCGAGTTCTGGAGTAACCTGCACGATGGCGTCGAGTCCATCCGCGACCTCACCGAAGCTGAGCTGCTCGCCGCCGGCGCCTCGTCGGGAGACCTCGCCAATCCCGACTATGTGCGCCGTGCTCCCGTCCTCGACGGCGTGCCGCTCTTCGATGCCTCATTCTTCGGCTTCAGCCCGCGCGACGCCTCCATCATGGATCCGCAGCACCGGCACTTCCTCGAGTGCGCGTGGGAGGCTCTCGAAGACGCGGCTCATCCGCCGCAGAGATTTTCCGGCTCCATCGGCGTCTTTGCCGGATCGGGCATGAACACCTACCTGATCCACAACCTGCTCGCCAATCGCCGCCTGCTTGAAACCGCCGGCCTCTTCCAGCTCAAGCAAACCGGCAACGACAAAGATGTGCTGGCCACGCGCGTCTCCTATCAGCTCGATCTGCGCGGCCCCAGCATCAACGTCCAAACCGCCTGCTCCACCTCGCTCGTAGCCGTCCATCTCGCCTGCCAAAGCCTGCTCAACTTCGAGTGCGACATGGCGCTGGCCGGCGGCGTCACCATTGAAATCCCCCACGGCCTCGGCTACATCTACCGTGAAGGCGAAATTCTCTCCTGCGACGGCCACTGCCGTTCCTTCGATGCCTCCTCCAGCGGCACTGTCTTCGCCAGCGGCCTCGGCATCGTCGTGCTGCGACGGCTTGAAGACGCACTCGCCGACCGCGACAACATCCGCGCTGTGATTCTCGGCTCGGCCATCAACAACGACGGCGCGCGCAAGGTGGGTTATCTCGCGCCCAGCGTCGAAGGCCAGGCCGAAGTCATCGCTGAGGCTCTCGACTTCGCCGGAGTCTCCGCCGCCGACATCGGCTACGTTGAAGCCCACGGCACAGGAACCGCCGTCGGCGATCCCATCGAAGTCCGCGCTCTCACAAAAGCCTTCCTAAACTCCGCCGCAAGTGGCGCCGCACGCACCGGAATCGGCTCGCTCAAGTCCAACGTCGGCCACCTCGACGCCGCCGCCGGCGTTTCCGGCCTCATCAAGACCGTCCTCTCGCTCCAGCACGCGCAAATCCCGCCCAGTCTGCATTTCCACAAGATCAATCCCCACATCGAGCTGGCCGGCAGCCCGTTCTACGTCAACGACAAGCTCTCCGACTGGCCTTCCGGCAGCGCGCCCCGCCGCGCCGGAGTTTCATCACTCGGCATCGGCGGCACCAATGCGCACGTCGTCCTCGAAGAAGCGCCGCGCCCTTCGCTCACGCGCCAGGCGAAGCCTTACCAAATCCTCGCCGTATCCGGAAAGACCGAAGCCGCCGCCGATCAGGCCTTCTCCAATCTCGCCGCGCATCTCCACGCCCACTCCGAGCTGAACCTCGCCGACGTTGCCTTCACCTGCCAGCTCGGCCGCCAGGCCTTCCCCCACCGCCGCGCGCTGGCCGTCGAAGACACGCCCGCATCGATCGCCGCACTCGCGAGCCTCGACCATAAAAAACTTGCGTCAGGCACAGCCTCCCGCACCGCGCTCGGTGTCGTCTTCCTGTTTTCGGGCCAAGGCTCGCAGTACGTCAACATGGGCCGCGAGCTCTACCACCGCGAGCCCGTCTTTCGTGAAGCCCTCGATCTCTGCGCCAAGCATCTGCGCCAGCCTCTTGGCATCGACCTGATTCAGGCAATGTATCCGCCCGAAGCAGAAAAAGAAGCCGCGACGGAGCGCCTCAACCAGACCTGGCTCACCCAGCCCACGCTCTTCGCCATCGAGTACGCCCTTGCGCGCTGGTGGATCTCGCTCGGCGTCGAGCCCGCCGCCATGGTGGGCCACAGCATCGGCGAATATGTAGCCGCCTGCCTCGCCGGTGTCTTCACGCTTGAAGATGCGCTGGCCATCGTCGCCGCACGCGGCCGCCTCATCTACGATCTTCCCGCGGGCTCCATGCTCGCCGTGCCGCTGGCCGCCTCTGAAATCTCCCTCACCGGCTCGCTCTCGCTGGCCACCGTCAACAACCCGCGCATGTGCGTCGTCTCCGGCCCCACGCCGGAAATTGCCGCCCTCGAAGAGTCTCTCTCCGCGCAATCCATCGCCTGCCGGCGCCTCTTCACCTCGCACGCCTTCCACTCCGCCATGATGGAGCCCATCCTCTGCGCATTCGAAGAGCGGCTCCGCACCTTCGCCTTCCACCCGCCGCGCATTCCCTATCTCTCCAATGTCACGGGCACGTGGATTAAAACCGAAGAAGCCATCGACCCCGCGTACTGGGCGCGCCACATCCGCGCCACGGTTCGCTTCTCCGCCAATCTCGACGAGCTCTTCCGCAAGCCGGATCAGGTTCTCATTGAAGCAGGCCCCAGCAACGTGCTCACCTCGCTGGCTCGCCAGCAGGGCGGCGCAACGGCCCGGGCCTTTCAATCTCTTCCCCATCCGCGCGAGACCGTTCCAGCTCTGCGCAACGCGCTGCAGACCCTCGGCCAGTTGTGGGCGTTGGGCGTCGATATCGATTGGGCCAAGTTGCACGCGCCAGATTCCGCGCAACGCATTCCTCTGCCCACCTACCCATTCGAGCGCCAGAAGTTCTGGATCGAGCCGGACAAGGTTAATCCGGTCGCCTTGCCTGTGCCTCAAGCCGAAGACAGTGAGGGCATGAACTTCTATCGGCGCATCTGGAAGCCCGCTCCGCTTCCCGCCGTCAACTCGGTCGAGCCAGGCATCTGGCTCGTTTTTCGCGATGCGCTGGGCCTCGCCGACACAGTTGCCTCACAGCTCAAAGCTGCAAGACACGACGTCATTTTTGTCGACGCTGGCTCGTCCTATCAGCAATCCAAAAACGGAAGCTACACCCTCCGCCCCGCCGTCCGCGCAGATTACGATGCCCTGATTGCCGATCTCCTCAAAGCCGGCCGCACGCCGCGCAAAATCCTTCACCTCTGGTCGGTCACGCCCGATGCCGCTGAGCCGGCCTTGGACGATACCGTCGATCGCAGCTTCTATAGTCCACTCTTTCTCGCCCAGGCCCTGGCCGCGCAGGATATCTCCTGCATTGACATCGCTCTTGTCTCCAACCGCATGCAACAGGTGGCTGACGAGGCCGTCCGCCATCCGGCCCGTGCCGTGCTTCTCGGCCCGGCGCGCGTCATCCACAAAGAACTCCCCGGCTTTGCCTGCATCGCCCTCGATCTCGATATCGACGTGGACCTCGAAGCCGGCAAGCTGAAAGACTGCGCTGCCCAACTCGTCGCCGAGATGGCCGCCCTCCATGAAACGGCCACGGTCGCTTATCGCCACGGCGAGCGCTTCACTGAATCCCTCGATCGTTTCAACCTGGCCGCCGCGTCTGAACGCCCGCGCCTGGAGCGCGGCGGCGTTTATCTCATCACTGGCGGCCTCGGCAGCCTCGGTCTCGTCGTCGCCGAGCAACTGGCACGCGACTTCAAGGCCCGCCTGGTTCTCGTGGGCCGGTCCGCGCCGCCTCCCGAATCCCAATGGGAATCCGCGATTCACGACGCCGAACGCGCCGAACCCGAGAAGGAAAAAATCCGCAAGCTCATCGAAATCCGTTCCCTCGCCGGCAGCCTTGTGGTCGCGCAGGCCGACGTGACAAACCTCGAGCAGATGCGCAAGGCCGTTGCCCAGGCGCAAAAACAATTCGGCAAGATCGATGGCGTCTTTCACGCCGCCGGCGTTCTCGACGACGGCCCGCTCATGCTCAAGACCGCCGAGAGCACGGCCCATGTTCTCGATCCCAAAGTGCGCGGAACGCTGGTCCTCGAAAAGGCCCTGCGCAATATTCCGCTCAAGTGCTTCGTCCTCTTCTCTTCCATCAGTTCCATCCTTCCGCCTGCGGGCCAGGTGGACTACGCCGCCGCCAACGCCTTTCTCGACGCCTTTGCGCTCAGCCGCAAGGGTCCCATCACCGTGGTCAACTGGGGCTCGTGGCGCGAGGTGGGCATGGCGGCACGCGCCATCTCTCCGCATCCCTGGCTCGAGGAGAAGCTGCTCGACACGTCCAATGAGATCGTCTACGGAGGCCAATTCTCTCAGCAACGGCGCTGGGTGCTTTCCGAGCACAAGTTCAAGAACGGCGGCGCCCTCATTCCCGGCACCGGCCACCTGGAAATGGTTGCCGGAGCCTTCGCGCACGGCTCCCTTCAGGGCGCAGTCGAGTTCCAGGATGTCTTCTTCCTCGCGCCGATTATGTTTTCGAGTACCGAATCGAAAGAGGTGCGAGTCCAGCTCCAGCGCGAGCGCGATGAAGGTGCCGTGAAAGGCTCATTCCGCTTCTCGGTCTTCTCGCACGGCAGCGAGTGGGTCGAGCACTCCACGGGGACCATTGCGCCGTGCCACGAGCGCCCTGCAGCCACGGTCGATCGCGCCGCCATTGCCGCGCGTTGCCGCGATCGGGAGATTGTCTTTGACGCCAACCACCGCACTCGGCAGGAGCGCCAATTCGATTTCGGGCCTCGCTGGCAATCGCTGCGCCGCCTGCACGTGGGCAAAGGCGAGGCCCTGGCCGAGATTGAATTGGAAGATCGCTTCTCCGCCGATGTCCTCACCCTCCGCCAGCATCCCGCGCTGCTCGATATGGCTACCGGGGCCGCGCTTTATCTCACCCAGGATTACGACCGCGCTGAAGATCTCTTCCTGCCCATCTCTTATCGGAAGATCCGTGTCTACCACCAGTTTCCTGCTCGTCTCTTCAGCCACATCCGCACCCGCCAGGAGAACCGCGGCGAGGTAGAAACCTTCGATATCACCATCTTTGACGAGCAAGGCCAGGTGCTGGCTGAGATCGATGGCTTTGCCATGCGCCGCATCGCCGATCCGGAAAAGATCATGGAAGGCGATGGCATCCTGGCCGAGCAAATCAGCCCGGAAGAGTTGATCGATATCGCCGTCCGCCCCGGCATTCCCCCGCGGGAAGGCGCGCGAGCTCTTGCGCGCATTCTGCTCAGCGCCACTCCCACGGCAGTTGTCGCCGTTCCCGAGCCCCTCGAGCTGACGGATCTTAACGAGACGGATCGCACCATGCCTGCTTCAGTGCCGCAGGCAGCCGCCGCAGCCGGCACGGCGCCGCGCGCCGATAGCATTGAGGCAACGCTGGCCGCCTGGTGGCAGGAACTGCTTGGCGTGGAACGGGTCGGCCTCGACGACAACTTCTTCGAACTCGGCGGCCACTCCCTTATCGGCGTGCGCCTCTTCGCCAAAATCAAGAAGACCTACCGCGTCGATCTTGAGCTTGGGGTCCTCTTTGAAGACCGCACCGTGCGCCGGCTCAGCGCCCTCATCGCCAAGGCGCAGCAGCCGCCCACCGCGGCGCAAAAAAGCAGCTCAACACTGGCCCCCATTCGTGTGAACCTTTCTCTGCAAGACCTGTTTATCGCGCCGACCGTTGAAGGCCAGGCAAGGCTCATCGGCGAAGCCGCAGGGCAACATCTACATCGCCTGATTGTTCCAGTTCAGGATGGTGACGCTTCAAGGCCGCCGATTTTCATGATCCATGCCTATCATCTTTACCCGGTGCTGCCGCAACGGCTGGGCGGCGATCAGGCATTTTATGGAGTGCAGGAATATTCCCCAGGGGAATGGGTGGGGGACTGGTCGCTGGAAGCCATGATGTCGCGCTACGTGCAGGCAATTCGCCTGGTGCAACCCCATGGGCCGTATTTTATCGGCGGATTCTGCTCGTCGGCGATTCCGGCCTTTGAAGTCGCCAGACAACTTGAGGAGGCGAACGAGACCGTCGGCCGGCTGATCCTCATTGATTCCCTGGGCAGACTCCAGGGAGCGGATTTCTTTCAGAGCGGGCCGGGCGGTAATCGATTGAGACAGTGGTTCCAGATCAAGGGAGAAAAGCTGCCGGCGGACGCGGAGTTGATGATCTACCTGAAAAGCTGGGCGGCTGAAAAGTTGCAGCACCTTTCGGCGAGAATGCAGCGATGGTGGTGTAGCCGATTGGTGAGGCTGTGCATGCGCTGGGGGCTGCAGATCCCAGCTTTTCTGCGTCTAAAACTGGTGGAAGGTATTCGCATTGTCACTTTGGAAGCCACACGCAACTACACTCTGAAACAGTTCCACGGGAAGATGGACGTCTTCTTATCCGATGATTTTCAATTGCGAGGCGACGGGAGCGACTTATCTCTATGGACTCAGCATACGTCAGGAGAAGTGAGGGTCACGCGGCTGCACGGGGATCATATCGCCGCGTTCAGGCCGCCTCATGTTGATGAGTTTGCCCGGGAGCTGCGCAGAACTCTGGATGCGGCCATCGAGGAATGCCGCAATGAAGACAACATGAGGTTGGAACCTCAAGATCGAGCATAAGTCGTTGCGCATAAATAACAGCTTCACCTGATCGTGTCAGGGCACGACTTCAGTCGTGCTGATGATGCAGCGCTATGTGGCTAAAATCTCCGGGCCTCTGCTGGATCGCATCGGCATTCATATCGAGATTCCCGCTGTGCAATATAAGGAGCTTCGCGGCGGTGCGGCTGCGGAAGGCTCTGCGGAGATTCGGGGCAGAGTGATGGCCGCGCAACAGCGACAGCGGGTGCGTTTCAGGAAGACCGGCGAAAAAATCTATGCCAATGCGCAGATGACCACGCGGCAAATTCGCACCCACTGCGAACTCTGCGCCGATGCCGAGCGTCTGCTGGAGCGGGCCATGCAGCAACAGGGCCTGACCGCGAGGGCTCACGACCGCATTCTCAAGGTCGCGCGGAAGATTGCGGATTTGGAGGGCGCTGAACATCTAACCGTGGCCCACCTTGCCGAGGCCATCCAATACCGCACCCTGGACCGCAGTCATTGGCCATAGAAGCAGAGGACAGAGATCAGGGATCAGGGCCGTCTAAGATCCTTGAGCGCGGTCAAATCTTATCAAAGTTGGTTCCAACCACTTTTCCGTGAAGAGACTGCGGAAAGAATGAACTATTCGTGCGCCCAGTGCAGATGTTTCGGTGAGCACCGCTGGGTCTGAAATCTGATCTCTGCCCGCTGATCCCTGATCCCTGATCTCTGATCCCTGCTCTCTGAGTTACTTCCGGTTCTAAGGATTCTCTAACCTTTTGCCGATAACCGCTTTGGCTGCATGAGAAACCCCTCAGACATGCCGCTCAGCTGAACGGAGCCTCAAGATGCACGAGATGATTCTGAGTCCCGGCAGGGACACGCTGTTGGTTGGAATCCTATTTGCTTTCCTGCTGCTCCTCAATGTTTTCAGGTTGGATGGGGCACTGGCGACTCCCAAAGAAGCGATGAATCGGCGACGGCGCGTGTGCGGGATGAATGAAGCTGGAGAGTCCATTTTGCGCGATCCGGACGGTAGGGTGGTGAAGGCGCGGCATCCTCGCAGGGTTCGGCAAGGATCTCAGTGCATCCAAGTTGCGGATTCCGGCCCGGCGGCCAAGCTGGCGGGGCAGAAGTAACCAAATGGGTTCCCGCCCGCCAGCCATGAGAGTTTGGCGGACTGAATCTGCTTCGCGGGGCGCGCCAATTGCCCTTGAGAATAGGCTCTCATCTTATTGATCTAAAAGGTATTACTTGCTCGGAATGGAGAGCCGGCCCAGGGGCGCAGAGGGTGGGAAAAAGCCTTAAAAAACAGTTGACCGGAAGCCAATCTGGGTATACATTCATGAGTGCCATCCATAAAGGGCAGGTTGAACTGTGCGATTTCTCGCGCCCCATCTGTCATTTCCCGCATCATACTGAGCTGAGGCTCATCCGTTGATGCCCCGGTGTGTTTTGGAGTTTGCCGGAAATGGGAATGCGGGCGCATGGATTCCCAAGGCGGCGATGTGTCTTTCTAATACGGCATAAAGCTGTTCGATGGCGTGCGATTGTGTGTCAATATTTTGAACTTGATGCACAGTTCGAGCGTCTAAGGTTTGGGAACTGAATTTTTGGGGCAGCCATGGATCGCGCTGGCGCCCCTGCTGCACCGGCGGCGCCAGATGGTGCCGATCGGGCAGGCAACTCAAGAAGGAGAGACTGTAATGCGTTCCGATTTAGTATTTGGGGCACTTTCTCATGTGTCCAATCGCTACCAGCTCTGTCAACTGGCTAGCAAGGCAACCCGCAAGCTGCACAAGCCGAATACACGGCTGCAGGACACCACCAATGAGGTCTTGGACCGCTTTCACACAGCAAATCCTGGGACGCTGGCGCCTATAGGGGAGCCTGCGGCCCAACTGGCCCACGCAGTCGAACGGCGCCGCGCGGCCTGACGCACGCTCCAAAAAGGGTATAGTTGAATCAGGCATCGGTTTCAAGGCGGCTTCCTGTCAAAGGAAGCTGCTCTCCTTCGGCGCTTCGATCTTCCCTTTGAATTCGGGAGAAGCTTCAACCGCGGCCCGCGCTCACAGCTTCTTCAACTCCCTTCCGGTTTTCCCCTGGAGCCATTCCCCTTCGCGAATCCCTTCACACACATCCCTCCATATTGCAGGTAAACATGACCATCGCTGAACTAAAAGAGAAGAACATCACCGAACTGAGCCGTATAGCGCGCACCCTGGAGATCCCAGGGGCCAGCGGCCTTCGCAAACAGGATCTGATCTTCAAGATTCTTCAGGCACAAAGCGAAAAGGAAGGGCATATCTTTGCCGAGGGCGTCCTCGAGATTCTGCCCGACGGCTACGGCTTCCTGCGCTCTCCGGACTACAACTACCTGCCCGGCCCGGACGACATTTACGTTTCACCGTCGCAGATCCGCAAGTTCGATCTGAAGACCGGCGACTCGATCAGCGGCAATGTGCGCCCGCCGCACGAGGGCGAAAAGTATTTTGCCCTGGTCAAGATCGAGGCCATCAACTTCGAGTCGCCCGAGGAGACGCGCAACAAGATTCTCTTCGACAACCTCACGCCTCTCTATCCCCAGGAACGCATCAAGATGGAGACGGTCCGCGAGGGCATCAGCGGCCGCGTCATGGACCTGCTGACCCCGGTGGGCAAGGGGCAGCGCGGTTTGATCGTGGCGCCTCCGCGCACCGGCAAGACCATGCTGTTGCAGTCGATTGCGAACTCGGTATCGACCAACCACCCCGAAGTCGTGCTGATCGTTCTCCTCATCGACGAGCGTCCTGAGGAAGTCACGGATATGCAGCGGTCGGTGAAGGGCGAAGTCATCAGTTCGACCTTCGACGAGCCGGCTGCCCGCCACGTTCAAGTGGCCGAGATGGTCATCGAGAAGGCCAAGCGCCTGGTCGAGCACAAGCGCGACGTGGTCATTCTGCTCGACTCCATCACTCGTCTCGCGCGCGCCTACAACACCATCGTGCCTCCTTCCGGCAAGGTGCTCTCCGGCGGCGTGGATTCTAACGCACTACAGCGGCCCAAGCGCTTTTTCGGCGCGGCAAGAAACATTGAGGAAGGCGGATCGCTGACCATCATCTCAACCGCATTGGTTGACACCGGCTCTCGAATGGACGAAGTCATTTTCGAGGAATTCAAGGGCACCGGCAACATGGAAATCATCCTCGACCGCAAGCTGGTGGACAAGCGCGTCTTCCCGGCCATCGACATTCAGCGCTCCGGTACCCGCAAGGAAGAGTTGCTCATCCCCAAGGAAGATCTGCAGCGCATCTTCGTTCTGCGCCGGGTGCTGAACCCGCTGTCGCCGGTGGAGGCCATGGAACTGCTGATTACCCGCCTGGAGAAAGTGCGCAACAACGCCGAGTTCCTGCAGAACATGAACCAGCTGTAGGTGATTGGTTTGACTTCGAGGAAAATCGAAGCCTAGAATCGATCCTATGAGCGTCGTCGAAGATGTTCGCCAGGTCTTGCAAGACTTCATCGCGCCGGAACTGCGCGCGGTCAACACGCGCCTGGATGCAATCGAGAGCCGCTTGAGCGCTAATTTGGACGCGATGAGCGCGCGATCCGATGGCAGGTTCAATGCCATCAACATCCGTTTGGATGCGATGGACCAACGCTTCGATGACTTGATCACCATCATGGATACGCGCTTCGGTTCCCTCAGCAAGGATGTAGCTCAAGTTAAAGACATGTTGGATATTGACCGTCGGCTCACGAGGTTGGAATCGAAGCAGTCTCAGGTGGCATAAGAAGATCTCGGCCCAGCCAGGTGTGCGCGCCCTTCCCCGATACGCCCCGCGCTGCTAAGATAATGAAGTCGTGGGGCTGTAGCTCAGCTGGGAGAGCGCCTCGTTCGCAACGAGGAGGCCAGCGGTTCGATCCCGCTCAGCTCCACCATACACTCGATGAGTTGCCGCATCGCTGCTGCGTTCCCGCCGGCGTTGAGCTACTTGATCCGATCAAAACCGCCTGTATACTTGAACTGTCTTCCACTGGCAAAAGAGTTCAGCTTCAACTCCATGGTTGGGCTGGAACCCTCAACATCCGGCTCTCTTTCATCCATCGGCCAGTGAACCTCGACGAGGTGAGCGGTTGCCCCAGACTAACTTCAATCGGCCACTCCCCGGCGCGGCGCAGTTGCCGCTCTGCGTCGATCTGGACGGCACACTGGTTAAGTCGGATACGCTCGTAGATTCCTTGCTGGTGCTGTTGCGCACCCATCCGGCGCTGGTGTTCAAACTGCCGGGCCGGCTCATTTACGGCAAGGCTGCCTTTAAGGCATTCGTCTCCGAATCCATTACGCTCGATGTTGTCCACTTGCCGTACAACCGCCAGCTGTTGCTGTTCCTTCAGCGGGAACACGGGCGGGGCCGCGCAATCTACCTGGCCACGGGTGCGGACTTGTCGCTGGCGCGCCGTGTTGCCGCCCATCTGGGTGTATTTACCGGCGTGCTGGGCTCGGACGGCGCTACCAATCTCACCGGATCGAAGAAGCTCGACAGCCTGCGCCGCCATCTGGACTCCGGCGCGTTCGACTACATAGGCAACGACACGCCCGATCTGCCGTTGCTGGCCCAAGCCAATGAACCGATGGTGGCCAATCCGACCGTGGGGCTGCGCATGAGGCTCAGGGCCCGCGGAATCAAGCCGGCGCAAAGGTTCATTGAGCGCAGGCCTCCTCTGCCGTCGCTGCTCAAGGCAGTGCGTCTGCACCAGTGGGCAAAGAATCTGCTCATCTTTGTGCCGCTGCTTCTGTCTCATGCTTTGAGCGCCGGCAAGCTGCTCACGGCGTTGGCGGCCTTCTGCTGCTTCTCGCTCACCGCTTCGGCGGCCTACATCGTCAACGATCTCCTGGACATTGAGGCCGACCGCCGTCATCCGCGCAAGCGCCTGCGCCCGTTTGCCTCGGGGGATCTTTCGGCCTTCGCGGGGCTCTGCATCGTGGCGATTTTTCTGCTGCTGGGTCTTCTGGGCGGCCGGTTGCTTCCCGGCGGATTCCACGGCTGGCTGCTTCTTTACCTGGCTATAACGCTTGCCTACTCCCTCTATCTGAAGCGCATTGCGCTGGTCGATGTGCTGGCGCTCACCGGCTTGTATATTCTGCGGCTGCTGGCGGGCGGCGCGGTAACGTTGACGCCCATCTCCCACTGGCTGGCCGGCTTCTCCATGTTTCTCTTTCTGTCCCTCGCCATTGTCAAGCGCTTTGCGGAGCTGGAGAACCTTCGCGCCAGCAATTCGACGCCCAGGAACGGCCGCGGCTATCTGCTCGCCGATATGGAACAGATGCGCAGCTTTGGCACCGCCAGCGCCTATGCCGCGGTGGTGGTCTTCGCCATCTACATTAGCGGGGCCGACGTGGTGAAGCTCTATCGCCAGCCCAGACTGCTGTGGCTGATTGTGCCGTTCATGATTCTCTGGCTCAACCGTGTATGGCTGCTGGCCTCGCGCGGCGAACTGGACGAAGATCCGGTCGCTTTTGCTCTCACCGACCGCATGAGCCAGCTGATCGGCGTCGCCGTTGTGGCCATCGCCTGGTTCGCGCTATAGGGGTGCCCGCCACACAGACGGTCGTTCATGTTTTGAAAGGGCACGACTTCAGTCGTGCCACAAATGCAACAAAATAAAGGCTGGGCTTTAGCCCCTGAGGGAAGTCTTTTCTGCGAATTCATCCCGTTCGTCGGCATTGGTAAATGCCCCATCTCAGGCGGCCTACACTAACGATTTGATATCACTATCATCAATATGCTATCATTGATATCATTTTGATCGGGAGTTGAGGCCCATGCCCGCCGTCACCATTCGCAACCTTCCCGAGGAAACCCATCGCGCACTCAAGCTGCGCGCGGCCCACAACGGTCGAAGCACTGAAGCTGAGATTCGGGTCATTCTGGAGGGAGCAGTCTCTGCAAAGCCGCGCCTCAAAATCGGATCGGAACTTGCCGCCTTTGGCCGCCGCTATGGCGGCATAGAGCTCAACTACAAGCGCGATCAGAGGCCCATCGAACCGGCGGAATTCGAATGACCCCCTTCCAACAATTCCGGCCATGATCATTCTCGACACGAACGTCATCTCGGAACCGTTGAAGCCGCGCGCCGATCCGGCTGTCATTCGATGGCTCGACGCACAGGATCCCGACACGCTCTACCTCACCGCCGTAAACCTGTCTGAAGTGTTGATTGGCATCGCGCTGCTTCCTGCGGGCAAGCGAAAGCGTGGCATGGAACTGGCCGCGCAATCGTTGCACGTGAAGCTCTTTGCGGGCCGCTTTCTATCCTTCGACCGGGAAGCGGCCATCGCTTTCTCTCTCTTGGGGAGCCGCGCGGCGGCGAAGGGCTATCCCATCTCAACGGCAGACTGCCAGATTGCCGCGATTGCCGCGGTTCATGGATTCGCCGTAGCCACGCGCGACACTGCCCCGTTTCTCGCCGCCGGTGTACCCATCATCAACCCTTGGGAGAGCTGAAGTTACAGTGTTTCCTCCGCAAGATTGATCAATTGGCCCGCGTTGTTGAGTTTGTCCTCAATGCAAAGCCCTCCGGTGCGCACCCTCAAAAACACTCGATATGGTCGCAGGCGTTCATCAACGGAACCTGCAATGTTGAGTCGTGTTCCGAGTCGGAATAAATGGTGATCGTTGCGGGCTTATAGTCCTCTGGTTTGGCGGTCATGATGCTGGGCACAAAGGTCTGTGGATTGCGATCGTAGAGCGGGAACCAGGTGCTCTGAATCTCCACCATCACGGTGTGGCCGGCCTTGAAGACGTGATCTACATCGTGCAGCGAGAACCTGTACTCGTGGATGGAGCCGGAGCGCAACGGGGTGGGTTTTTCGAAGGATTCCAAATAGCGGCCGCGAAAAATCTCCTCGTTGGTCATCAACTGATAGCCGCGCATCTTGGGGTCGGAGACGGTTTCGTCGTCGGGGTATTGGTCGATGAGCTTGACCACCAGGTCATTGTCGGCGCCGGTGGTAGCGGCAAAAACATCGGCCATGACTTCGCCCGTGACAATGAGGTCCTTCTTCAGAACGGGGAGCTTGAAGACGGCTACATCTTTGCGATCGGTGACGAAGCGTTGGTCTTCCGTCATCCAATTGAACCACTGCGAGCCCTCGCTGTAGGTGGGCTGAATGGGGCGATGGCGATACGGCACCGGGTTCGCCGGATCGCTTACATAAGTAGTCTTGGTCTGCACCGCTGTCTTTTCGTCCGAGTCGCTCCAACTCAGCTTGCCGTCGCCCAGAAGATAGAGGCTCGTAGGTTGCGATTCCTTCGGCGGAAAGTGAGCATAGCGCTTCCATTGATTGGAGCCGGTTTGGAAGCTGGCCGTGTTTTCAAGGTCAAAGCCTGATTCGTCCTTCAGGTAGTGGGCGAAGAATTTGGCTTCGATCTGGGCGCGGTATTCCTTGCCGATGGGTTCGGTGTAATCGAGATTGCCGAGATGGCGCTGCGAAGAGCCCCAAGAGCCGTGACGCCAGGGACCGAGGACGAGGAAGTTCTGGTGGCTGGTGTCGTGAGGCTCGAGTGTGGCGTACTCCTCCTGCGGTCCATACATATCTTCCTGGTCGTAATAGCCGCCGACGGTGAGCGTGGGAACGGCAACGGTGTTGAGATGATCTTCGACGGCGCGCGAGGACCAGACAGAGTCATAAACGGGATGTTCGAGGAAGAGCTTCCAGGTGGGCAGCGTCTTGGAGCCTGATTTTTTCACATCCTCGGCAAAGGAGCCGCGCTCGAGAAAGTAATCGAAACCGTCGAGGGGGACGCCGTCCCTGTCTTTGCCGTAACTCACTTCGGTCGACTCCTTGCTGGACTCCATGTCCAGCACGTAGTCGTAGCCATAGGTCTGGCGAAAGGCGCCGTTGTGGAAGAAATCGTCGCCCATCCACACGTCGATCATGGGCGCTTGCGGAGAGATGGCTTTGACGGCGGGGTGCGGGTCGATGCCGGCCATCATGGCCAGAAAGCCGTCATAGCTGGTGCCGACAAATCCGGCGCGGCCGTTGTTGCCGGGGACGTTCGAGAGAAGCCAGGCGACGGTGTCGTAGGTATCGGTGCTCTCGTCGACAGCCTTCGGGTCGCGATGGCCGGCAAGTGGGCGCATCATGACAAACTCGCCCTCGCTCTTGTAGCGCCCGCGGATATCCTCATCGACAAAGATGTACCCGGAGCGAGCCAACTCGGGGCGGCTTGCGAATTTGACGGCACGGTCCATGCGCGAGACGCCGTAGGGAGTGCGCTCAATGAGGATTGGCAGTGGGCCTGGGATGTCGGCTGGCTTGAGAATGATGGCGTGCAGCTTGACGCCGTCGCGCATCGGAATCATGACTTCAGCGCGCTGGTAGTCGTGAAAGAGGTGATGGACGGGCGCGCCGGTGCGGCGATGCAGGGTGCTGTTGGACCCATCGGAGAGAACCACGCTTACGCCTTGACCGGAAGAATCGACCGTGAAGCGGAGGGTAGCCTGCGTGTCCGGAATAGCGAAGTAGAGACTGGAAACCGGCTTCAGCTCGGCGGGAATGCGGCGCTCGGATTCGTAGACCAGCTTGCCATCCTGAACGTAAAAGCTGAGCGGCGTATCCGGCTCGAAAGCGTCTGTGTACTCGCCGGAGAGCGCTTCAAGTTGCGCGGCGGGCGTTGCCGCCTGAGTGGTGGCGGCTTGTCCTTGACGCGGCGCAGCCCACGAAAAAGTACGCGCGCAAGACAGAAGCGCGAAGCAAAGAGCCGCCAGAGCAAGGCAGGGACGACGACGAAAACGAATCAAACGACAGACCTCCTTAGAACTACTCCGATCCGGTCCTGCTCCAATCCGGAACCTGTCTAGTACTGTGACCGCATGATTTGGTAATGGCCAGAATGTAGCGCCGGCCTCCTGGCCGGCTGTAGCGCGGACGTCCTCGTCCGCGCTTGTACATGATGAATTACCAATTCATGCGGTCTAACCACTAGTGCGCGTGGCCCTGGTGACGGCTGTGTGCGGCGGTGCTGGCTAATTCTTCAATGGGAACAACGCAGCCTTCCAGCTCCTCGCAGCCCATGTGCTCGAACTGAATGGTTGTGTGGCAAATGTCGAATTGGTCCTTGAGGACGCAGTTGAGGTTGAGCAGGATGCAAGCGCTTTCCGACGGCGGAATGTCGGCGATGGTGACGTGGCAGGCCAGGGCGCGGGATTGCGAACCGAGGCTCCAGACGTGGAGGTCGTGAACGTTGATGACGCCCTCGACGGCTTCCATGCCAGAGCGAATGGTGGGCAGCGATACGCCGCGCGGAGTGCCTTCAAGCAGGATGTTGAGGGTCTCGCGGACGATGCCGATGCTGGACCAGAGGATGAGCGCGGCAATGAACAGCGAGAGGACAGGGTCGATCCAGTTTTGCCCGGTGAAAAGGATGCCCGCGCCACCGGCGATGATGGCGGCGGTGGAGAGCGTGTCGCCGGCCATATGCAGAAAGGCGCTGCGCATGTTCACGTCGCGCGCAACGCCCCACAGCAGGGTGGCGATGACGCCATTCATCACCACACCGGCAGCGGCCACGACCATCATGAGTCTGGGCTGGACGGCAACGGGTGCGCTGAGGCGGTGGACGGCTTCAAAACCGATCCAGAGGGAGATGACGATGAGGGTGGCTGCGTTGATGAAGGCGGCGAGCACGCCAGCCCGCTGATAGCCGAAGGTCTTTGAGTCGCTGACGGGCCGCGTCTGGAAGTAGACGGCGGCAAAGCTGAGCAGGAGTGCAAGGAAGTCGGAGACATTGTGCCCAGCCTCTGAGAGCAGGGCCAGGGAGTGTGCGCGCAAGCCGGCTACGAAGGTGACGACGACGTAGGCGAGCGTGGCCACCAGCGAGATACGGAGCACGGATTTTGTTCGGTTAACGCCGGACCTGGTTGCGACTGCCGGGCAAGGCGCTGCGTGGACATGCATAGGGTCAGTGTAACCGGGGGGGGGTATGCGTTGCCAACCTGCCGGGCTACCCTCGTCCGGGGCGCAGGTGGTTCAGGTCGACGGGTTCGGGGTCGTCATAGGCGGGCAGCACAGGCAGACCCACACGCAGGCCGGACCACTCTTCGGCCACCACGATGCTGTTTTGAGGATTGCCCGGCTGGGAGCGGATCGTGCAGGGAAAGCCGGCTCGAACCTGCGCCGTGTCCACTATGCCGCGCATGTCGGTAATGTCCTGGGAGCATTCGTAGTCGACGCCGCCCACGCGGTATTTGAAGAGCAGCATTGTAAGAGTGCGGCCGTCTTCGGCCTCGACTTCAAAGATGTCGAGAAACATCCCGTCGACCAGCCGTCCGGATTGCACCAGAAACTGGCGTCGCCCGCGCTCCAGTTCCTCAGCCGTGGGGCGCTTGCGGAACAGGAGCCAGAGCGCAATAGCCCCCATGGCCGCTATCAAAGCCAATCCGGAGGCAGTCTCCCATGTATTTGTGTTGAGGAAGGTCATTCTGCGGGGCAGGGCTCCTGGAGCAATTTCAGGGTTCATGTGCCGTATAAAAGATCAATCAGGGTGTCTCTTTCTTTAAGGAAAAAGGCACTTGGGTCAAATGACTCCCATTCCAGCAACCCTGAGATTGCTGTAGCCGGGCTCTGAGGACGCCCCAACTAAAGGATACGCCAGCCGCTGACCACGGAAGTGTGCGGTTCAGCGCAGGCGGCGCCATGATTCTTGATCGGGATTCTCGCTGCGATATACTCATGTCTGCATGATTGAAGGAGTTCCGGCCTGCCGGACGCTCTTTTCCGGAGGTTTTTTCTTGGTTTCGAGCAAGAGTCCCGCAGCGGCACAGCATTCCCGAATCCGCTCGACCACCGTGATTTGCGTTCGCCGCAACGGTGAAGTGGTGATGGCCGCCGATGGGCAGGTCACGCTGGGCGATCATGTGCTCAAGCACTCGGCGAAGAAGATACGGCGGCTCTATCAGGACAAGATTCTGGCTGGCTTTGCCGGTTCCACGGCCGATGCGTTCAGCTTGTTTTCGCGCTTTGAGTCCAAGCTGGAGCAGTATGCGGGGAACCTGAACCGTTCGGCTGTTGAGTTGGCCAAGGACTGGCGCACCGACAAGATGCTGCGCAACCTGGAGGCCCTGCTGCTGGTGGCCGACAAGGGGCAAACGTTTCTGATCTCCGGTTCCGGAGACGTGATCGATCCCGACGAGCCGCTGGCTGCCATCGGTTCCGGCGGCAGCTATGCCACCGCCGCGGCGCGGGCGCTGCTGGAAAACACTGACCTGAGCGCGCGCGCGATTGCCGAAAAGTCGATGAAGATTGCCGGAGACATCTGTATCTATACCAACGACCGCATCACGATTGAGGAGTTGAAGGGCTAGCGGCACGTTGCGCTGCCCCGTTTATTCATGGCCATTTATCTACCTGCCTCCGCTGAAGAACAAGACCTCTCGCTGGACGAGCTGACTCCGCGCGAGATTGTCACCGAGCTTGACAAGCATGTGGTGGGCCAGAAGGCCGCCAAGCGCGCCGTTGCAATCGCGCTCAGGAATCGCCAGCGCCGGCAAAAGCTGCCGCCCGACATGGCCGACGACATCATGCCCAAGAACATCATCATGATTGGCCCGACGGGCGTGGGCAAAACGGAGATCGCGCGCAGGCTGGCCAAGCTGACGGCTTCGCCGTTCCTCAAGGTAGAGGCCTCGAAGTTTACCGAGGTGGGCTATGTGGGGCGCGATGTCGAGTCGATGATCCGCGACCTGGTCGAGATTTCGATCGACATGGTCAGGGAAGAACGACTCGAAGAGGTGGAAGACCGCGCGGAGATGAACGCCGAAGAACGTCTCCTCGATGTCCTGCTGCCGCCTCCGCCGCCCATGCCGCCGGCCGCCGAGGGCCAGCTCACGTTGCCCGGAACCGAAAGCTATCAGCGCTCACGGGAGAAGCTGCGTCAGCAGTTCCGCGAGGGCAAGCTCGACGACCGGCAGGTCGAACTCGATGTGAGAGAGCGCAACACGCCGCAATTCGGCATCATCAGCAATCAGAATCTTGAGGATATGGAGATGAACCTCAAGGACATGTTGCCGAATATTTTTGGCGGCGGCTCAAAGAAGCGGAAGATGAAGGTCGCCGATGCCTTCGACTACCTGGTGCAGGAAGAAGAGGGCCGGCTCATCGACATGGATTCAGTGAATCGGGCAGCCACGGAGCGAGTCGAGTCGAGCGGCATCATTTTCCTCGACGAGATCGACAAGATCGCCGGACGCGAGGGCGGCCACGGGCCCGATGTTTCGCGCGAAGGAGTCCAGCGCGACATTCTGCCCATCGTCGAGGGAACCACGGTGAACACGCGCTACGGCATGGTGCGCACCGACCACATTCTCTTTATCGCCGCCGGCGCATTTCATGTTTCCAAGCCCAGCGATCTTATCCCCGAGTTACAAGGCCGCTTTCCTATCCGGGTCGAGTTACAGTCGCTTACCGTCGATGATTTCCTGCGCATCCTCACCGAGCCCAAGGCTTCGCTCACCAAGCAGTATTCGGCATTGCTCGAGACCGAGGGAGTTAGGCTGGAGTTTTCGCCGGAAGCTCTGCGCGAGATGGCCGAGTTTGCGTTCAAGGTGAACGAACAAACTGAAAACATCGGAGCGCGCCGCCTGCATACCATCATGGAGCGGGTACTTGAAGATGTAAGCTTCCTGGCGCCGGACGTAGCCCGCCGCGCACCGGATGAACAGGCTGCCGCGGTACTTTCAGAAGCAATCAAGAGCGAGTCATCCACGCCGCTGCCCTATCTGGAACGCATGACAGCATCCGGCCCGGAGAAGGTATTTCTGATTGACGCCGAGTATGTGAAGCAGATGGTCGCGTCGATCGTGAAGGATCAGGATTTGAGCCGCTACATACTTTAGACTTCGCTTGTTCTGAAATACCGGATAGAGGTACACTGGTGGAGTACTGGGTGGAGGACATTATGGCGCCTTTGGATTCTGCAATCCTCTCTGCAAGCGACCGGCGGAAGATCGTTGAAGCGCTGGAGAACGATCACTACGTCTGGCGGACGGTCGACGGGATTGTCAAGGACACGGGGCTGCCTAGAGTCACGGTGGAGAATGCCGTCCAGTGGGACGACGAAATAGACGCGATAGTCGCCTCGTACCCTGACAACAAAGGGCGTACTCTATACACGACACGTAGGCATTATCAAGAAAAGCGGCCATTTGGATGGCGTGTATTAGGCGCAATTGCCGGAAAGACGGCATAGGTAATGAATGGGCACGAGGCCGCGATCATCCTGTTTGGAATGTTTGGCGGACTGTCGGTCAATATTGCACGTCTGCTAATGGCATCTTTGGCGCCCAAGCAGCATAGGATTACTTTCGATCTGGCCTACTGGCTCCAATTCATCGGATTGACTTTGTCCGGCGGCATTGTGGCGTTGGCGCGTGATCTAAGTCTGCCAGCAAATCCCCTTACGCCGATCGATGCGCTTTATGTTGGCCTATCACTTCCGGTCCTCTTTAAGCCTGCCGCCGAGCAGTTGATGGGGTTCGCGAAGGAAAAGAACCCGGGAGACGATGGCGAGTAGGGTCCAATCCTTACGGATGTCACATGTCTTCCATTGGATATAATGAATTCGTACCTCGGCAGTCCGCGCTCTGCACTCAATCAGCGGGCTCTACCTGCACTCTCCGGCTTCTGAGGGAATGTGGATGGGGGCGCACTCAGAAGCACGCCTAACTAGGTGTTCCTAGGGAAAGGTGTGCCTGCGCCGCTCGAATTCCACGCAGCCTTTCCCTCGACCCCACGCCTTTCAACGCACAGGAGAGACGCAATGAGCAATCCAGCAAATCACCACAAGATCACCTACATCGAGTTCGCATCGACTGACATCGAGCGGACGAAGCAGTTCTACGCCGCAGTCTTCGGATGGAGCTTTCAGAACTGGGGTCCAGACTACATCAGCTTTGCCGGAGCCGGCGTTGAAGGCGGCGGTTTCTACAAGACCGACGCGCACGATGCCCCGCCAAAGTATGCGCCGCTCGTTGTTCTCTACTCCGCTGATCTGGCGGCAACTGAAGCCGCCGTCGTAGCCGCGGGCGGCAGCATCGTTGTGCCTGCCTTCGATTTTCCCGGCGGCCGCCGCTTTCATTTTTCTGACGGCGTCGGGAACGTATTGGCCGTCTGGTCGGAGTAGGTGCGTGTCATGCCGGCTTTTGGGGTATACCAGGTCTCTCCGTCGCAGCGGACGAGACCTGGGGGTAAACGCAAGAGAATTTCGGCGTCGATTGCAGATGATTACAGCACAAAAGCGCACAATAATCGCATGCAATCCTCTATCCAATTGACTGCCCCTCGGTCGGAAGGCCACCCCCCTACCCCCCTACCTGGTGGTATCAGGGCCACAGTGTACTTTAGTACCGTAAAATCGGCCGGGTGCCGGGTGCCCCAGGTCTCGATTCTGAGACCTGGGATTTCAGCAAACCAATAGCGAATTAAGCCACCTTCGCAACAGAGACCGCTAATTCACTTGCGGCGGCAGCATCAGCGGCTTACGCGGCCCGATCTCTTCCCGCACCAGCGTCAGCCCGAGGATGCAGCGCTCGAAGCGGTCGGAGAGCCGCGCAAACAACGGAGCTTCCTGCTCATACTCGAACAGGTTGAACTGGCTGACGATGAAGTAACTCTCCTTGCCGGCGTGGATGAGTTCGCCAAGACTCGGATAGTGACGGCGATGGCGGCGGCTCGAGGCCATGGCCTCGGGATACATGCCGGCAACGAAGAGGGCATAGTCGCCAATGTGCTTGCGCACGGCGCGTTCCGCATCGAACGATGGCGCTGAACCGTGGACCGGGTCGGCGGCGAGCATCATTGCCGACAACTCTTCGATGGGGCGGCCCGCCTCGTCGCGCACGCTGTAAAGCTTGTCGGCATCAGAAAACTCGCAGAGCAGATGCGCGACATAGGAGGTCACATCCGGATCGTTCAATCCCAGCTTGCCCTCGTAACTATTGCGGACCGCCTGTTGGAAGAAGGGCTGGAGCGGATGAGATGGGCCTGGATAAGACGGAACTGGATTAGACGGGGCCTGCATACACACCTCCCATGACTGCAACCGCGCGCAGCCAATCTGCTGTGAGGCGATGGCCGGTTGCTCATGGGATGCAGCCGGAGATGCCAGCCACTGCCTGTTTATCGTGCTGTGACAACTACCTTATCGGAATCCAAATGAATTTTGAGTAGGGGAGGGCGAATTTCTTGGCAGTGTGATGAGGCGATTGCAAATGCGGATGCGCCCTGAAACACGAAAGGCAGCCGCAGGGGCTGCCCTTCGCGGCGATCGATGTACTGCGATTACACGGTTGCAGCGGTGCGGGACTCCAGTTCGGCGAGGCGCTTGGCCAGCAGCGTTTCCAGCTTTACGAGCGCGGCTGAGAAGCCTTCAATGCCTTCCTTCAGCTTGTCGGTGGCCATGCGGTCCGCCGCGTGCATCGCATCGAACGTCGCCTTGTCCACGTCGAGCTTCACGATCACGAGTGTCTTGGCGACTTCAGGATCAAGCTTGCGCGGCAGCTCTGCTTGAGTGGATTCAAGCTCGGCCAGCAGTTGGGGAGAGATGGTGAGCAGGTCGCAACCGGCCAGCTCCGTGATCTCGCCGATGTTGCGGAAGCTGGCGCCCATTACTTGCGTCTTGTAATCGAACTTCTTGTAGTAGTTGTAGACCGAGGTGACGGAGATGACGCCGGGGTCTTCCGCGCCCTGGTAATCCTTGCCGGTGTCTTTCTTATACCAGTCGAGGATGCGGCCGACGAAGGGCGAAACGAGGGTGACGCCGGCCTCAGCCGCGGCGATGGCCTGGTGGAGTCCGAAGAGCAGCGTGAGGTTGCAGTGGATGCCTTCTTTCTCCAGCACTTCAGCCGCGCGGATGCCCTCCCACGTCGAGGCGATCTTGATGAGGATGCGTTCGCGGCCGATGCCCGCGTGGTCGTATTGCGCAATGATTTTGCGAGCCTGGGCGATGGTGGCCTCGGTGTCGTAGGAGAGCCGGGCGTCCACTTCAGTCGATACACGGCCTGGCACAATAGCCAGAATCTTCTGGCCAAAGGCGATGGCCAGCCGTTGGAAGGCCAGGTTGGCCACGGCCTCATCGCTGGCGCCCTCACCCAGTTCCTTGCGCGCGTCCACAAGCACGCCATCCACAATGGGCTGGTACTGGGTCATCTGCGCCGCGGCGGTGATCAGCGAAGGGTTGGTGGTGGCGTCCTGGGGGCGAAACTTTTCCATCGCCTCAATGTCGCCGGTGTCGGCGACCACCACGGTGTAGTTGCGCAATTGCTCGAGTAGATTTTGCGGCATGATTCCTCCTGGGGAAAGGGCGCGGCGCCCAGCGCGTGTTCGGAAACAGTGTACAGCTATTTCAGATGCGGAAACTGACTGCCGGGTTCATTCGGCATCTGCTTCGACCGTGTTGGCCAGCACGCCGAGGCCGGAAATCGTCACTTCGACGCGGTCCCCGGCTGCCAGCGGTCCTACGCCGGCGGGGGTCCCGGTGAGTACGAGGTCGCCTGGTTCCAGGGTGATGGCGGCGGTGATGTAGCCGAGCAGGGCGGGGATTGAAAAGATGAAATCGAGGGTCGAGCCCTGCTGGCGCACTTCGCCGTTGACACGGGTTTCGATTGTAAGGCCGGCCTCGGGGTCGAGTTCGTCGCTCACCACGGGGCCGACGGGGCAAAACGTGTCAAACCCCTTGGCGCGGGTCCACTGACCGTCCTTCTTTTGCAAATCGCGGGCCGTAATGTCGTTGGCCAGCGTGTAGCCGCGAATCACGGTACGCCAGTCGGCATCCGGCTTGAGTTTGTGCGTGCGGCGGTCGATGACCAGCGCCAGTTCGCCTTCAAAGTCCACGCGCGCCGATGCGGCCGGCATCCGCACCACGCCCCCCGGTCTCAGCAGCGACGATGGAGGCTTGAAGAACAGCAGCGGCTCTAAAGGAAGCTCGTTGCCCAGTTCCTTCACATGGTCGCGATAGTTGCGGCCCACGCAGACGATCTTCGAGGGCGTGACGGGAGCCAGCAGTTCGGCTGCGCTGAGGGGCATTGGTTCAAAGGTGAAACTCCACGAGGTGGCTCTCCCGTGCTCCAGCCGAAAGGCAAGGTCTTCCTCGGGCGCTCTGGTAAGGTCCACGATCCAAGGTTCGCCTTCGCGATCCTCGACGGCGCCGTAGTGGATTTGGTCATCGAGCAAAAATCTGCAATATTTCATGGGCAATGTCTCCGGGCACGGGGAATTGGCGGCTAGCGCATTTTCAACTCAAGTGTTAACACCTCGGTTGTGCCCCATCCATTGTGCGTCCTTTGCACAATGGGTGGGCGGGCAATGATGTCCATCTCGACGGTAAAGAGTTAACCCGAATGCGCTCTAAGGGTTGGGTACTGTCTCCTCGGTTTCAGCGGAGCGAGCGCTTGCATGTCCGCCTTGATCGATGGCGCTGACAGCATAACTGTAGGTGTGACCGGCCAGGACGCTGGGATCGTGGAATGCAGGGCCAACGACCGGGGCCGCGGGCGAAATCTGCTGCCAGGCTGCGCCAGGCTCACGGCGATAGACGGCATATCCGGCCAGGTCGGCGTCGGTGACGGGCTGCCAGCTCAGATCGATCGATGGGCCCGTTGTGGCGTTGGCGGCTGTGGCCACTGCGGCCAGGCCGGTGGGGACGGCCGGTGGAAACACGTCCGTGGTTTCGACGCGCACGGGGTCGGAAAGTGGGCCGGCCAGCTCCAGCATCCGATCGCCTACCGTAACGCGGGCGACGCGCTGGGCGCGATACTCGTAGACTTGGCCGAAGCGGATTTCCTTGTCGAGGGCTCGATCTGCCGCTTGGCCGGATTTGCCGGCTTCTGTGCTGGAGGCTTGTGCGCTGGAGTCGATCAGAAGCGTCTGCTCCAGCGGCTCCGGGGCCGGGGCAAGCAGACCTGGTTGTGCCTTGGGCTTGCCTTCTGCCGGAGGGGTAAGCAGTTTGCGATGGAGGCGAATGACGGTGGAGGAAGTTTGCTGGGTTGCTGGGTTGTCGGGCGTCCAGCGAAGGACTACGCCGTCCTTGCGCACCTGGGCAGACAGGCCAACCACCGCGGCGGGGGCTTCGCCGGCCAGCACTTGAGCCGCGTTCGAAAGGCCGGCTGAGCGGCCACGGTGGTTGTTCAACTCGACAAAGTAGGAGAGCGCGCGGGGCGGCCCGGCAGCCTGCGCAGACGGCAGCGTATCTGTGGAGACGCCTTCAGCGCCGGGGGCCAGCATCAGGTTGCTGGGCACAAGGACGCAGGTTCCCGTAGCTTCCTTGCGGCAGATGCGGACCGGAAAACTCTCCTTGAGGAGCATCTTTTCCGTATTCCTTTTGGGCATGGTCCAGGTGAGCGCAACCTGGCTGCCGGTGCGGACCGCGGTGAGATCCGTGACCGGGTCAGGCAGGTTGAGCGAGGGCGGCAGCGGCGCACCGGGCGTGCCGCAGCCGGTTGCAAGCAGGCACGCGGCGAACGCGGCAGGCAGGACGGACACGGCCAGCCAACTTGATCTGGACACTCGATTCATCGCGCTTCCAGTCTACTGGAGTGGCGCGGGGTGAGCGCGCAGGGACGCCCAAGGGCGCGGGGCGGGAGGGTGGTTGGCGTCGTTCAATCCCATCGCGACAATCAGGCGTCCGCAATGCGATCGCGGATGCAGGGTTGATCTGGAGATACCGCGGAGCGCTACAATTGTCCGTCAACCGGCTGGGTCAACTGGCCATCCTCAAACGTAAACCCGGTCATTGAAAGGATTCCAGTCGCATGTTGATCTTTGCAGCCATCCTCGCCATCTTCGTTTATGGAATGATTGCCGCCATGCTGGGCACCATACTGCCCGACCTGTCCGATCGCTTCCGGCTGACCCCGACCCAGAACGGGACGATTGCATTCTCGCAGGCGCTTGGACTGATGATTGCCTCGCTTGGAGTGGGCCCGCTGCTTGACACCGAGGGCGACAAGGCCGGCCTTATTCTTGGCCTGGCGTTCATCGCCATTGCGCTCTTCTGGTTGCCGCGGTCAAAAGGATTCCGCAGCATTGTCTTCCTTTTGTTTTTGCTCGGAGTCGGCGGCGGCATCGTCGTCACAGGCGCCAATGCACTTGTCAGCGGGGTCAGTGAGGCGCATCGCGCCACCGCGCTGAACCTCGTCAATCTCTTCTTCGGACTCGGAGGACTCGCGACTCCGTTCATTTCAGCCAATCTTTTCAAGAGGAACTCGGTTCGCCTCTGCTATACCGTCGCTTCACTCACCGTCGCTTCACTGGTGATTCAGGCCATTACGAGAATGCCCGCGCCGTCTGGAGCCGCGGGCTTTGTCGTGGCCGATGCGGGCTCGGTCCTCGGCCGGCCTCTGCTCTTCATGCTCGGCTTTTTCCTGTTTCTCTATGTATCCTGCGAGGTCGGCGTGTGGAACTGGCTCCCGCGGCACCTCATCGCCCAGGGCATTCCGGAATCGCGTGCCCTCAACATCCTCTCCCTCGGATTCGCGCTCGGCATGCTCATCGGCCGCGTCGCCGTCTCTCCCATTCTCATCAACGTGGCCGCAGTCAAAGTCACCCTGGCGGCTTCCATCGCCATGGCTGTCACCACATTTCTCATGCTCCGGACCTCGAAGCCCACCGTTGCGTTTGTGCTGGTGTTTATCGCTGGCCTCTCCATGGCTCCGGTGTTCCCCACCACCCTGGCGATTGTCGGCAATGTCTTTCCGCGCATGTCCGGGACAGCCATCGGCTTTGTCATCACCTGTGGATGGGCAGGACTCGCTGTCAGTTCCCGCCTGATCGGCGCCATCGCCGGCGGCGATCCTTTACGCCTGAAGAAAGCTCTCCTCCTGATTCCCGCATCGGCAGTCCTGATGGTAGGTGTCAACCTGGCCATCTGGTCGGCATTGCGATAGGAACAGGCTGCGGCGCTCGTGCGCCGAACAGCAAAAACCGCTACGAAACAGCTGGAACCGCCGCGGTAAGTGCGCCCCCTTAAATACGCCCGGGCAAGAGCTATCCGCCACGGGTTATGCAGAGGAGCCTAACGTTCCAAGGTGAAGCTCCCTCTAGTTCTTTGGCCGTATGAAAATGTTCCTTTTGGAAATGTAGCGCCGGCCTCCTGGCCGGCTGTAGCGTGGGCCTCCCGGCCCACGTTCGTTCATTGGTGCCTCTTGCAAAATTGCCTTCAGGCTATCGATTGTGTCAGGGCACGACTTCAGTCGTGCCGCAAGTGGCTCATTGGATAGAACATCTTCATCCGGCCACGGACCTAGAACAGTCAGAGATCCAAATCTCTGATCCCCTTCAAGTGCTCAATCGTGCACTTCACAGCCTTCGCAACAGAGCGCAGGCTTCGTCGAGGTCGTGGTCCTTTTTGGCGAAGCAGAATCTTAATAGATTTTCGCCGTGGCCGGGGCGGAAGAATGCGGAGCCGGCGACCGCGGCTACGCCTGTGACTGCCAGTAAGTGGCGGGCTTTTTCGGCGGCGTTTTTGCCGGGGAGGCGGGTTACGTCGGCCAGGACGTAATAGGCTCCGGCGGGGGTGGTGGGGGTTAGGCCAGCGTCGGTGAGTGCGGATAAGATGCGGGCGCGCTTGGATTGGTGGTCGGCGGCTAACTGCCGGTAGAAGCTGGGAGGGAGTTGCTCAAGGCCGGCGGCGGCTCCGTGCTGGAAGGCGGAGGGGGCGCAGACATAAGTGAGGTCGTGGAAGTAAGCTATGACGCCCATCCATTTGGCGTCGGCAGTTACATAGCCCAGACGCCAGCCGGTTACCGAGAATGTCTTGCTGAAGCCGGAGATGACGATGGTGCGTTCTCTCATGCCTGGCAGCGTGGCGGGAGAGATGTGGCTCGCGCCGTCGTAGACGAAGTATTCATAAATCTCATCGGTGATGAGGAAGAGGTCGTGTTCTAAAACGATTGCCGCGATGGATTCGAGTTCGGCGCGGGTGAAGACTTTGCCGCTGGGGTTGGTGGGGGTGTTGAGCAGAATGGCGCGCGTCTTCTGGGTGAGTGCTGCTCGCAGGGCGTTGATGTCGAGAGCGTAATCGGGCTCGGCTAGCGAGACGAGGATGGGTTTCATGCGCAGGGATTGGAGAGTGGAGACGTGGTAACCGTAGAAGGGCTCGAAGACGAGGACTTCGTCTCCGGGATTGAGCAGGGCCATGGCGGCGGCGTGGAGTCCGCCCGTGGCTCCGGAGGCGACGAGGACTTCGGTTTCAGGGTCGTAGGTCAGGCCGTAGTCGCTCTGCTGCTTGGCAGCGATGGCGTTGCGGAGGCGCGCAATGCCGTCCAGGCGGGTGTAAATGTTGTAGCCGTCGTGGATGGCCTGGATGGCGGCTTCCTGAACGGGCGCGGGGACCGGGGTGTCGCAAACGCCCTGAGCCAGATTGATGCCGCCGATGCGGTCGCATTCCGTAGTCATGGCGCGGATTTCAGACTGGACGGCGGCGGGGGCCAGATGGCTCAGGGAGAGGCGCGACGCAGGGGCTGGGATGGTGGGCATGGGGAAGAATCCTTGTTCTGCCATCTTATATGGTGGAGTGGTGGAAGATGGGGCAGCGGAGGTGGTGGCGTAGAATCGGGTTTTTATGCATGAGCTTTCGATCGTAGCGAGCATTGTGGATACGGTGACGGAGTCGGTGGCGGCTTATAAGGGCGCGCGGGTTGTTGAGGTGCGGCTGCGGGTGGGGGCGCTGGCGAGCGTGGTGGTGGACTCGCTGGAGTTCTGCTGGGGGATTGCGACGGAGGGGACGGCGCTGGAGGGTTCGAAGCTCCAGGTTAAAACCTTGCCGGTGGTGATGCACTGCGCGACTTGCGGGGACGTTGAGCTGGACGGCGTGCAGAGCTTCCGCTGCCCGACGTGCGGGGAGCTGTGCGGCGATCTGCGGCAGGGCAGAGAGCTGGAGATTGATTCCATCGAGATTGAGGACGGCGAGGAGACGGCATGACGACGAGGATTGTGGAGTTGCGGCGGGGAATCTTGAAGAAGAACGATGAGTTGGCGGCGGCCCTACGGGATCGGTACGCGGCCGCGGGTGTGCTGGTGCTGAATCTGGTTTCGAGTCCGGGGACGGGGAAGACGGCGTTTCTTGAGCGGACGCTGAAGGAGCTGCGGGCTCGCGGGGCTCGGGTGGCGGCGCTGGTGGGGGATCTGGAGACGGATAACGATGCGCGGCGGCTGGCCGCGAGCGGAGCGCCGGTGCGCCAGATCAATACCCATGGCATTTGCCACCTGGACGCGGAGATGATCGCGAAACACCTTATTGATTGGGAGGGTGCGGAACTGGCCGAACTGGATTATCTGTTTATTGAGAATGTGGGGAATCTGGTTTGCCCGTCGAGCTACGACCTGGGCGAGAAGATTCGTGTGGTGCTGCTGAGCGTGACCGAGGGCGAGGATAAGCCGCTGAAGTATCCCACCATGTTCAACTCGGCCGATGCGGCGGTGATTACAAAGATGGATATCGCGGAGCCTTGCGGGTTTGACCGTGAACTGGCGCTGAGGAACATCAACGAGATTCGGCCGGGGATACGGATATTTGAGACTTCAGCCAAGACCGGGGCGGGGATGGAGGAGTGGCTGGGGTATTTGGCGGAAGAACAGGCTGGGCGGGATCAGGCCAGACGAACTCCATGAATCAGGAGAGCTTGAAGAAGATCCGGGTCGTCTTCGGAAAGGGTCTCAGAGGTGGCATTCTTCAGGGGAAACGGTTCAAAGATCGCCCAGTTTTCCAGTGAGTGGCCGTACCGGGAACGATAGAAGATGCCGGCGAAGTTAAGCAGGTAAGCTTGCCGCGACGCGAGTTGAGTGAGCCGCCGGGGTTCGGCATTCTCCAGGGAACTCAGGTCGATATCTTTTATTCCGAGGCGTAGCGCCTCTGCCGCCAAGGAGCGTCGCAGGCGACTTAGCCAAGAAACCGCATAGATGTCGGCGAAGACACCATCGATCTCAGCTTTTCCCATCACTCGGACAGCCCACCAATCGCGAGGCAGGGTTCCGAGAGGCAGGAAGTCGTCCGTTCCCTCAATCTCACTCAATTCGACGAGCAGAGATAAATCGGGACGGAATCAGGCAACGGTTTCGACGAAGCATGTCAGTCGCTGGGACGAAGCATATAGGACGCGGTAGTAGCTCTCTGGATCGTCAAATCTGTTTCCGAAGGTGCCGTCACTGCGTGCAAGGAACCAATCGGGCGGCTGCCAGGCGTTGGGGCTGCGACCAAGACGAAAGAGCGGTCCATCCGGCCGGCGAGCTTCGAGTTCCATCGGTCTATCCACCGGCGAGGAATGCGCGGGCCGCACTCAGGATTGCCGGCGCCACGATGTCGAGATCGCTCTCCCGCAGAAGCCGCAGCGGAACTCTGTCTCCGAGTTCTGGATTCACGCCGGTAAACCAAGCTTGCACCACGCCGGGGGAATCATGCTCCGCCAAGGTGCGCGCTACCTGAAAGGCTAACCTGAGGCGCGGTTCCGCGCCGCCGTAGATTTCGCCGCCCGCAATCCAGCGGTCCACCGCGCGCGCATCCTTCACTCCGCCGATGTAGGCAGCGAGCTTGCGTCCGACAATCTCCACGAGTTTTTCGACAACCTTCGACGCAGGAAGCCGCAGAGCCTCTCTATGCGCGAAAAGGTCTGGTTTTGGAAGAGATAATGTCGCCATGTCGAACCTCCTCGCAGGATTGCTAGGGAACCTCTGCACAAGTCCATATTGTGTCAGGGCACGACTTTAGTCGTGCCGCAAATACTGCAAAATCAATGCGGGCTTTAGCCCCTGAGGGAATGTTTGTCGCCAGGGAGAGCTTGTTCAGAGATTCCCTGGAGCAAGCGTCGCACAATAACCTTTAAATTACAAGTGAATAGCAGTACAATGACGTCTCGGTCCAGAATTGAGACTTCAGCCAAGACCGGGGACGGGGATGGAGGAGTGGCTGGGATATCTGGGGGAGCAAAGAGGTGTGCTATAGTGTTCTTAAGTAACACCTTGGAGTACTTGATATGCCGACAGTAGCAACGACCAGCCTCAAGCTGGATGTTGAACTAAAGGAACGAGTACAGCGGCTAGCTTTGGCGCGTCGGCGGTCGGCGCACTGGGTCATGCGCGAAGCCGTCGTGCAGTATGTGGGGCGCGAAGAGAAGCGCGAGCAGTTCCGAGCTGCCGCGCTGTCAGCCTGGAACGACTATCAGGCAACCGGCCTGCACGCGACAGCCGAGGAAGCCGACGCCTGGCTGGCAAAACTCGAAGCGGGTGAGGACGCCGAGGCCCCGGAATGCCACGTCTGAAGTGGTCGCCGCAAAGCATGAGAGACGTTGCCCGGCTGCATGATTTTCTGGCTCCCAAGAGCCGGGATGCGGCCAAACGGGCCGTCAAGGCGATCCGGCAGGGGTTGAAGCTGCTCGGGAAGCATCCTGAAATGGGCCGCCCCGTCGACGAGTTGCCCACCGAGTTTCGCGAATGGGTGATCGAGTTCGGCAGCGGGGCGTATGTTGCTTTGTATCGCTACGATGGCAAAGAAGTTGTCATCCTGGCCGTTCGTCATGGGCGCGAGGCAGGATACTGATGAGCGGACGGCGAGGGTGGTTGCGAGTGATCTAGATCACATTTTGTGGCTGTGTGGGCGGCGTATAAGGGGAGCACTATGTGCCTTGCGATACCGGGAAAAGTGGAAGAGATTACCACCGAGGGCGGACTTCGGGTGGGGCGGGTGAACTTTGGCGGGGTGGTCAAGAGGGTTTGCCTTGACTACGTGCCGGAGGTCGAGGTGGGCGACTACACGATCGTCCACGTGGGGTTTGCGCTTTCAAAAATTGACGAAGCGACGGCGGAACAGACGCTGGCCGACTTTCGCGAGATGGGCGTGCTGGACGAGGAGCTGGGGACCGAGGAAGAGGCGTTTGCCCGGGCGGCCAAGGCGCCGCAGATGGCTTGCCCGGACGGGAGTTGCTCCACCGAATGAAGTACCTCACTGAGTTTCGGAACGGCGAGATTGCGCAGCGGATGGCGCGGGAGATTCACGCCATTACAACGCGGCCATGGAAGATCATGGAGGTTTGCGGGGGACAGACGCACTCCATCATCAAGAACGGGATCGACCAGATGTTGCCCGCGGGGATCGAGATGATTCATGGGCCGGGCTGCCCGGTCTGCGTGACGCCTCTGGAACTGATCGATAAAGCTCTGGCCGTTGCGGCGCAACCGGGTGTCATCTTCTGCTCGTTTGGAGACATGCTGCGCGTGCCGGGGACGGATGCGGACCTGTTCCAGATTAAAGGTGCGGGCGGGGATGTGCGGGTGGTCTATTCCCCATTGGACGCGGTGGAGTTGGCGGTAAAGAATCCGGACAAGCAGGTGGTGTTCTTTGGGGTGGGGTTCGAGACGACCGCGCCGGCGAATGCGATGAGCGTGCATGTGGCCAAGCGGCGGGGGTTGAAGAATTTTTCGCTGCTCGTCTCCCATGTTTTGGTGCCGCCGGCCATTGCGGCCATCATGAGTTCGCCGGGGAATAAAGTGCAGGCGTTTCTGTTGGCGGGCCACGTGTGCAGCGTGATGGGGTACTGGGAGTATCCGCCGCTGGCGGAGAAGTATGGGATTCCGCTGGTGGTGACCGGCTTCGAACCGCTTGACTTGCTGGATGGGATTCGGCGAGCGGTGGTGCAACTGGAGGCCGGACGTCACGAGGTGGAGAACGCTTACGAGCGGATTGTGAAGTTTGAGGGAAATACGGCGGCGCAAAAGATGCTGGCCGAGGTGTTTGAGGTGACGGATCGGGCCTGGCGCGGGATTGGCGTGATTCCCAAGAGCGGCTGGCGGCTGAGCGAGGCTTATCGCGAGTTTGACGCCGAAGAGCGCTTCCAGATTTCGGGGATTCATACCGAGGAGTCGGCGCTGTGCAGGGCTGGAGACGTGCTGCGCGGGGCGATCAAGCCGGCGGAGTGCGCTGCGTTTGGCAAGGAGTGCACGCCGCGGCATCCGCTGGGGGCGACGATGGTTTCAAGCGAAGGGGCTTGCGCGGCTTACTTCAACTATGGGCGGTTCCTGTCGGCGGAGGAGCTGGCGGGAGCGGGGTCGGCTCTGTCGGGAGCGGCACATGGGTGAGCAAGTGAAGACCGGCGTGCCGGACTTTTCGAATTGGTCTTGCCCGCTGCCGCTGGTCGGCTATCCGGCGATTGTGATGGGGCACGGCGGCGGCGGGAAGCTGGGCAATGAGCTGGTGGAGCACCTGTTTCTGCCGGCATTCCGGAATGCGGCGCTGGAGAATCTGGGCGATGCGGCGGTTCTGAATTTGCCGAGCGGCAAGCTGGCTATGAGCACCGATTCGTTTGTGGTGCAGCCGCTGTTTTTTCCGGGCGGATCGATTGGAGAGCTGGCGGTGAATGGGACGGTGAACGACCTGGCCGTCTCCGGGGCCGAGCCGAAGTATCTGAGCGCAAGCTTCATTTTGGAAGAGGGATTTCCGCTGGCGCAACTGGCGGCGATTGTGGAGTCGATGGCTCAAGCTGCCGCGACCGCCGGCGTGCAGATTGTTACCGGGGACACGAAAGTTGTGGAGCGAGGACACGGGGACGGCTGCTACATCAATACGGCGGGGATCGGCGTGCTGCGCGAGGGGATTCAAGTCGGTCCGCACCGGGCGCAGGCGGGAGACGCGATTCTGGTTTCAGGGACCATCGGCGACCACGGCATGGCGATCATGAGCGTGCGCGAGGGGTTGGAGTTCGAGAGCCAGATCAGAAGCGACTGCGCGGCGCTGAACGGGATGATTGCCGAGGTGCTGGAGACGGCGGGGACGGCTGTCCATGCGATGCGGGACCCGACACGCGGAGGGCTGGCTTCGACGCTGAATGAGATTGCGCAGGCTTCAGGCGTGGGGATTTTGATCGACGAGGCGAGCTTGCCGGTGCGGGTCGAGGTGCAGTCGGCGTGCGAATTGCTGGGACTGGACCCGGTGTACGTGGCCAATGAAGGCAAGGCGGTGTTCTTTGTTGCGGCGGAGGCGGCGGAGAAGGTGCTGGCCGTGCTGCGTGCGCATCCGCTGGGGCGTGAGGCGGCGCGGATTGGCAGGGTGACGGCGGAACATCCGCGGCTGCTGGTGGCGCGGACGGCGATGGGGGCGAATCGGGTGATTGCTACGCAGATTGGGGAGCAGTTGCCGAGGATTTGCTGAAGAGCGCAGCAAGTTAACCATGGGATCGAGTCTCTGAAGTTTGTTTTCGGAGAATTCGCCCGCTGTGTCCGTCTTTTCCCCTCGCCTAAAACCAGCGCCGTCTCCGCCGCTGAGCCACCCATATGAACAAACAGAGGATCGCTATTCCTGCGAGGACCCAAAGGATGACGGTATTCTGGCTGGCGTCGCGCAAGACCCGAAAGCCGTGCCAGCGCAAAAGCGCCAGCGCATTGCTCGTCTGAGTCTCCGCATTCAGAGCGGATGCCGAAAAGAACATTCCCACTGGAGCGGCAGCCATTGAACGGAAATTGATTCTGTGCATGGGCTCTCCTCACCTTCGCGGGCGCCATCGACAGCCTGACCCCAGCGCATTCCACTCTAACTTCCCGGATGATCCAGGTCTGATCAATACGAAGCAGCAGCGGAAGCTGTTTTGTGTGGTCCCCGCCCAATCCAGGCCCGGCGTCTTTTGCCGGGTGCATCTTCGCGGAGGCAGGGACGAGGCGCCGCCGTCTGGAGCTTTTGGCCCAAGGAAGGGTGTGGGGAATTTCCGGTGTATCCGATTGAACAGCGGGGCGGTTGATCGAGTGGGAGACTGCAAATGCAAGGGCCGAAGTCATTCCGAAAGAGGCCAGGGCGCTTGCGAAAGAAAGGAAAGATCCATGGCAGAGAGCAATGAAGCGTATGTAGCAGATCTCCACACCAAGGCGGCGTACGCACACACGGCCGCGGCCTACTCGCACAGCACGGGCGATCACGCATCGGCTCAAGAGCTCGCCAGGGAGGCTCTGGGAGACTCTTTGGAAGCCACCAGGTTGACAGAAGCGATTGCGAAGAAAGCGCCGCAATCCGTAGCGGCTTAGCCGGCACGGCCTTCGGCGGCGTGGTCGAGGGAAAGATGCGCGACGCGATTTGGTCGTCGCATAACTCATGGGATGTAACTGGGAGTGAAGGAGAACTGAAATGATGTTGATCATTCTTATCGTTGTTCTGGTGTTGGTTTTCGGCGGGGGCGGCGGATACTACGGCTACAACCGGTGGGGCACGGGCGGAGGCGCAGGCATCGGGCTTGGCACCATTCTGCTGATCTTGCTGGTGTGCTATCTGTTGGGTGTATTCCACTAGAGCTACGGTCGCGTGAATCTCGAATCTCCCAGGTCTCGAAATCGAGACCTGGGGCACCCGTCACGTCGATAAAGATAGAGAGCTAATTACATTCGTAAGGCTATTCCTTTAACAATCTGGCTGTTTCTTCTCGGGGGCTGAGTTTCCGGGTCGATGGGATGAGAAGACGCTAAGACTCCAGGGCAGCCTGTCCGGGTCCAGGGCGTACTCCCTCGCTTTGGAAGGCCAGCATGTTGAGTTTAGTTAGAGTGCGCTTAGTCTTTGTGAAGGCTTTGATTGTGTGCGGATGGGTCGCGGTTGCCATGGGTCAGACGACGGTAAACCGGGTGGTGGGGCCGGACAGGATCGTTGGACCCATTGACGAGGCGCGGGTGGTCACGCTGTTGGGGAATGTGCATCCGCTGGCGCGGGGAGAGTTTGACGTTGGCGTGATAAGCGCGGAGACGCCGCTGGACCGGATGGTGCTGGAGTTGGAGCCCAGTGCGGCGCAGCAGGCGGAGTTGGATTCTCTGCTTGAGGCGCAGCACGATGCGGCGTCTCCGCTCTATCACCAGTGGCTGACGCCGGCGGAGTATGGTGCGCGGTTTGGCGCCAGTGCGCTGGATTTGGCGCGGATTACGACGTGGCTGGCGGGGCACGGATTTGCGGTGGAGGAGATTGCGGCGAGCGGGCGGCAGGTAGTGTTTTCAGGAACAGCCGGGATGGTGGCGGATACGTTTCATACCGAGATTCACCGCTATGTGGTGAACGGGGCGGAGCACATGGGCAACGCCCAGGACCCGCAGATTCCGGCGGCGCTGGCTGGGGTGGTCGGTGGGGTGGTTTCGCTGCACGATTTTCGGCGGACATCGGAGATCAAGACGCGAATAGCCTTGGCGGCGCAGGCCGTGGTGGGCGGCCGAACGGTGATTGAGGCGCAGCCGCAGTACACGAGCGGGAGTACGCACTATTTGTTTCCGGCGGATTGGGCGACGATCTACGACTTGAACCCGCTGTATAGCGCGGGGACGAAAGGGACGGGAACATCGATTGCGATCGTGGGGCGGAGCAACATCAACGTGAGCGACGTGACGGCGTTCCGGTCGGCATCGGGACTGACGGCGAACAACCCGACAGTGATTCTTGTGGGGGCGAATCCGGGGCTGGTTTCAGGGGATCAGGATGAATCGACGCTGGACGTGGAGTGGAGCGGGGCGGTTGCGCCGGCAGCTGCGGTGAAGTTTGTGGTGGGCGATTCGACGGCGACAACGGACGGTGTGGACTTGTCGGCGCAATACGTCGTGAACCACGAGACGGCGCCGGTGGTGAGCACGAGTTATGGCAGTTGCGAGCAGGATATGGGGACGGCGGAGTTGGCGTTCTACAACGGGCTGTGGGAGCAGGCGGCTAGCCAGGGGATGAGCGCATTTGTTTCTTCGGGGGATTCGGGCGCATCGGGTTGCGATCTAGGCTCGGCCTCCACAGGAACAGGGAGGGGGGTGAATGGGCTGTGCACTTCGCCGTATTCGACCTGCGTGGGCGGGACTGAGTTCAACGACGGGTCGAATGCGGCGAATTATTGGGCGGCGACGAACACGGCGAGCTATGGGTCGGCGCTGAGTTACATACCGGAGGAAGTTTGGAACGAGAGCGGTTCAAACGGCGGGGCGGGGCTTTGGGCGTCAGGGGGCGGCGCAAGCGTGGTTTACCCGGAGCCGTCGTGGCAAAAAGGAGTGAGCGGGACAAGCGCGGCCAATGGGATGCGGGCGGTGCCGGACGTGGCGATGGCGGCTGCGGCGCATGACGGCTACATCCTCTATGAAAACGGATCGTATTGGGTGGTTTCAGGAACATCGGCTGCTTCGCCAACATTTGCGGGGGTGATGGCCCTGGTGGTGGAGGCGAAGGGCGGGACGGGCCAGGGAAACGCGAATGCGGGGCTCTATCCGCTCGTGGATTCGACGCACAATCCATTTCACGCAACGCCTTCAGGGAGCAACAGCGTTCCTGGGGTTACGGGGTTCACGGCCAGCGGGGCCGCATACAACCAGGCGACGGGTTTGGGATCGGTGGATGGGGCTTTGCTGGTGAACGCGTGGGGCGGAGGCGAGAGCACGAGTCCGGATTTTGCGCTGACTCCATCGGTGACGGGCGGAACGGTGCAGGTGGGCAAGACGGGAACGTTCACGGTGAGCGTGACGGAAGCAGGGAGCGGCAAGAGTGCAGTTGCTCTGGCGACGAAGACGCCGACAGGCGTGACGGCGAGCATCAGTCCGGCATCGATCGCGCCGGGGGCGACGGCAACGGTGACAATCACGGTCGGCGCGACGGCTGCGGCTGGGTCGCAGACGATTACGCTGACGGGGACCGACGCTTCAGGAACGCAGAACGTGACCTATGCGCTGACGGTGACGCTGGCGCCGACACTTGCTTTGACGGCGGCGTCGAGTTCAGTTCCGGTTGTGCAGGGCGGTTCGGGCACGGCGAGTTTGACGGCGGCGACGGGCGGGTCGTTCAGCGGGAACATCACTTTCTCAGTGAGCGGGCTGCCTTCGGGGGTGACGGCGGCGTGGTCAGCGAACCCGATTGCCACTGCTTCCAACGCGAGCACGAACAAGGAGACGCTGACGTTGACGGCGGCCGCTGGGGCAACGGTGGGAAACACAAGCATTGTTGTGACGGCGGCGGGGGATGGACTTGTCGCGAATCAGAACTTGAGTTTGCAGGTGCAGCAGGCTCCGGGGGTTACGCTGACGGTTTCGCCGGCATCGGTTCAGGTGCAGTCGCTGTCGACGGCAACGGTGACGGTGACGGCAACGCCGGTGGGTGGACTTGCAGTGGAAGCAAGCGGCGCCTTGAGCGAGTATGCGGGGCACGTGGGGGGACTTGGCGGGCTGTTGGGCAGTGTTTTCGAGGTTGGATCGGGGGCGGGAAGCACGGGAGGCGCGAGCATCAGCGTGGTTTCGGGCCTGCCGAAAGGCTTTACGGCGACGTGGAGCGCCTCCAGTGTGACGTCGACGGGGTCGGTTGCCTGGACGCTCTCGCTGGCGGGGAGTTCGAGCGCGGTTGCCGGGTCGTCGACGCTGAACCTGACGGCGAAGGTGACCGCCGCGAATACGGGTGTGGTTTACACCGTGAGCCTGAATCTGCCGATGACGATCACGCTGACGCCTCCAACGCTGACGGTCGCGACGGCTTCGACGGCTGCTTTCGTGGTGCAGGGGCGGACGGGAACAGATGTGATTTCGGTGACGGGCAACGGGACGTATGCCGGGGCGGTGAGCCTGAGCGTGAGCGGACTGCCGAGCGGGGTGACTGCGGCGTGGAGCATCAATCCTGTGACGCTGAGCGGGGAGAATGGTTCTTCCACGCTGAAGCTGACGGCTTCATCCGCGGCAAAGGTGGGGACGGCGACGATCACAGTGACGGCCAGCGGGGACGGGTTGACGGCGAGCAAGCAGATCACAGTACAAGTGGCGCAGGCGCCGGGGGTGCAGTTGACGCTGGGGGCTCGTACGCTTTCGATGGTGCATTCGAGCGCCGGAGGAATTACGGCGACGGTGACTCCGCTGGGAGGTTTGAGCGCGGCCATGGCACTGACGGCGAGCGGAGTGCCGAGCGGAGTGGCGGCGGCGTTCAGCAAGACGAGTTTTGCGGCGCCAGGGAGCGGGAGCGCGATGCTGACGTTTACGGGGAGCACGGCGGCGAAGGCTGGAACCACGGCAGTGACGGTTACGGTAAGAGGAACAAGCAACGCTATCTCGTATTCAGCGTCGCAGGGGATGAGCCTGGTGTTGAAGTGAGATGGCGTAGTTAGCGGAGTTGGCGTGATTAGCGGGACACGGGGCCATCGGGATGGGAAGAGATTGAAACGCGCGCCGGTTTAGCTTTGTGGCTTCTCATCCCTGCGATAGCAAAAAGATCGCAAGGGTGGGGGCGCCCGGCCGCAAAGGCGGGCGCCCGGTATGGAGCTTGGGGAGGCCAATTCTTTCAGGGGAAAGCTTCAGGCGAAGAGGGCGAAGGCCTTTTCGATGCGGGCGGGGATTTGGGTCGGGGCGTCGCCGAAGGTCTGGCTGATTTCCAGGACGGTGGCGGGTGGCGTGGAGAGGGCCTTGAGTGCCTCGACTGTGGCTGGCCAGGCTATCGTGCCGTCGCCGGGCCATAAGTGCTCGTCTTTGAGTCCGTGGTTGTCGTGGACGTGGACGGAGCCGATGTGGCTGCCCAAGGTGGCCATGGCCTCGGCGACGCCTACGGTGATGTGGGCATGCCCGAGGTCCAGACAGACTCCGACGTTGGGGAGGTGTCCCATCTCGAGAATGAGGAGCAGATGCACAGGGGTGGTGGGCTCGCTGATGAGGTTCTCGACGAGCAGACGGACGCCGAGGGGACGGGCAAAAGCGCCGAGGTGCTCGAGCGCGGTGACGGCGTACTCGATGCTGCGCTGCGACCAACCGTCGTCGCGTTCGCCGAGATGGAGGACAAGGTTGCGGAAATGGATTTGGTCGGCGGATTCGAGGGCGCGCTTGATCTCGTCCATGGCGTCGATGCGGCGGGATTTCTCAGGGTGCAGCAGGTTGCAGGCAGGCGCTCCGGCGCGGCCCATCTCGCGGTCAGGGAAGAGCGGGGCGTGCATGGAGAAGGGTTCAAGGGGATTGGAGCGGAACCAGTTGGCCAGCTCGGCGACATGCTCGCGGCTGGTGTAGTCGAAGTGCTGCCGGGCGGCAAAGATTTCGACCGCCTCGACACCGGACCGGGACGCGAGTTCCAGCAGGCCGGGATGGAGGCGCTGGTTGAGGAACAGGTGCGTGGACAGCACGCGGAACATGGTCAATGAGTGCCCCCGCGCCGGATGGTTATGGATGAAAAACCGGCCGCTCCTTCGATTGTCTCACTTCAGAGAACAGGAAACAGAAAACTGGAGTAGGAGCGCAGGGCCGACGCATATAAATTGCCAGTCACAGCCCCTGTTCCCTGTTCCCTATTCCCTATTCCCTGTCTCTCCCCTTTACAATCAAGAAGCTATGATCCGTTTCTCAACCGCCGGCGAATCCCACGGGGAAGCCCTCATCGCCCTCATCTCCGGTCTCCCCGCCGGTGTCCCCGTCGATCTGGACTTCGTGAACCGCGAACTGTGGCGCCGTCAGCAGGGTTACGGCCGCGGCGGCCGCATGAAGATTGAGACCGACAAGGCCCACATCCTCTCCGGGGTAAGGCACGGCAAGACCATCGGGTCGCCCATCGCCATCGAGATCGTCAACCGCGACTGGAAAAACTGGGAAGAAAAGCTGCCCGTCGAAGCCGGCGACCCCGCCAAGCACCAGCCGGTTGCCTCGCCGCGTCCCGGCCACGCCGACCTCGCCGGCGCCCTCAAATACAACTTCCCCGACGCCCGCTATGTGCTGGAGCGCGCCTCCGCCCGCGAGTCCGCTGGCCGCGTGGCCGCCGGAGCCTTCGCCAAGCTGTTCCTGCGGACCCTCGGCATCGAGGTGGCCAGCCACGTCATTCGCGTAGGCCGCGTGGAGCTCGACCGCGCCGCTGCGTGGGACGAAATCGCCGCCGTCGCGGCAAAAGATGAAATTGTACTCAGTTGCGTGGATGCCGCCACCGAAGCCCGCATGAAAGAAGAGGTCGAGGAGGTCTCCCGCACCGGCGACACCGTAGGCGGCGTCTTTGAAGTGGTGGCTCACGGCGTCCCCGCCGGCCTCGGAACCTACGCCAACTGGGACGAGCGCCTCGACGGCCTGCTTGCCTGGTCGGTCATGAGCCTCCAGGCCGTAAAAGCCGTCGAAATCGGCCGCGGCGTCACGGCCGCCGGGTCCTTCGGCTCCAAGGTCCACGACCCCATCCACTACGCTGCCGAGCCAACCGGCCAGCCCACCCGATTTACTCGCCCCCAAAACAACGCTGGCGGCATCGAGGGCGGCGTCTCCAACGGTGAGGACATCGTTGTGCGCGGCTATCTCAAGCCCATCTCCACCCTCCGCCGCCCCCTCGAATCGGTGCGCTTTGACACCCGCGAGGCCACCAGCGCCAGCTACGAGCGTTCGGACATTTGTGTCGTTCCAGCCGCCGGCGTCGCAGCCGAGGCCATGGTCGCCCTCACCGTTGCCGGCCTGGCGCAGCAGAAGTTCGGCGGCGACTCGGTGCTGGAATTGAAACGAAATTTCGACGGATACATCGAACAAATACGGGCATATTAACCGGAGATTCAATTCGAGGTACACTGATTGAGGAGGCCGGTGATGGTCGAACTTGATTTCAATCCGCAAGTTGGCGAGCAGGTCAAAGTCTTTCCGCATGATTACCTGTTCGAGATTGTCGACCGGCATACGAACATTGCTGGGGAGTTGCTGCTGAAGCTTAGGCGGCTCCAAGACGGAAAGATATTTGAAAATGTCCCTCCTATTGTGGTTGACTATCCCGCGGACGAGCGTGTCCGGCGTGAGCTTAGGAATATCCTTGCCCATTGCGAGTCCTTCCCGGAGGACTTTCAAGCGGGCCGGTTCGATGTCAAATGGGATGACATGTACGATGGAACTCCCCGCATCATGGTCTATTTCCATCTGAAACCTGAGGTCGTTCCTTCGCCTGCAAGGGCGAGAATCTGGAGTATCTTCTACGCCATGCTTCACGAGAAACTCCAGCCGCTGATGGATTCAGGAATATGGCTTCAGTTCGCTGCGAAAGAAGAGCGGAGTGCCCAGCGTGTCGCAAGCTGACGATTTGCTCGACCACGCAGCGAGGTTGATTGCTACTCCGGCAGTTTCGGACATCGATTTCCGGCGGGGGGTATCGGCCTCTTATTATGCGGTGTTTCATTTGATTTCAGCAGCTGTTGCGGCGCAGGTGAGTCCGCAGGAACCAGTGGGATTGCGCGGAAGATGTCAGCGCGCGCTGGAACATCGTGCAATGAAGAACGCCATGGCTAGGTTTCTCACCCCAGAGGGCGTGAAAAGGCTGGCGGAAGAAGTCGCTGTGCCTTGCGCATTTTCGCAGGACATCGCAACGATTGCCAAAGCATTTGGAGATTTGCAGGACGAACGGCATCTTGCCGATTACGATGTTGTCGATGCGGAGGGCAAGGTCGGTCTTTCATGGGCATCTGAGAGCCTAAATAAGGCCAAACTGCTCTTTGAGGCTTGGGGCCGCGCTCAATCGACTGATGAGGCGAAGCTGTTTCTGGCAACTGTAATTTTTAATAACAGGTGGGCGAAGTAGCCCGATCAACCCGGAGAAACCCGAAAACGCAACATGATCCTCAAGATCCTCAAATATCCCGAGCCGGTACTCTCGCAGCCCGGTGAACCCGTCACAGAATTCAATGCGGAACTGCGCAAGCTGGTCGCCGACATGTTTGAGACCACCTATGCCTCGCAGGGCATCGGCCTGGCTGCGCCGCAGGTGGGCGTCTCCAAGCGCCTCACAACCATCGACGTCAGCATGGGAAAGAACCACACAGACAAGCTGGTGCTCATCAATCCCGAGATCATCTTCCAGGAGGGCAAGCTCTACGAGGAAGAGGGCTGCCTCAGCTTCCCCGATATCCGCGAGAAGGTCGTCCGCGCCGCCAAGGTCCGCATTCGCGCCCAGGACGAGCACGGCAAGTGGTTCGAAATGGACGGCGAAGACCTGCTGGCGCGCGCCATGCAGCATGAGATCGACCACGTCGACGGCATGTTGTTCATCTTCCGCATGAGCGCCCTCAAGCGCGACCTCAATCTGCGCAAGATCCGCAAGATGCAGCGCGCGGGCGAGTGGTAGCCGCATGGCGACGCCCCTGAAGCTCGTCTTCTGCGGCACCCCCCGCTTCGCCGTTCCCACCCTCGAAGCTTTGCTCGCGGCAGGTCATGAGATTGCGCTGGTTGTCTCGCAGCCCGACCGCCCCGTTGGCCGCGGCCAGCAGCTCACCGCTCCGCCGGTCAAGCAATCCGCACTCGCAGCCGGCCTCGCCGTCACGCAGCCAGAAAAAATCCGCAACAACGCCGCATTGCACGCCCAGCTTGAGGCCATCGCCCCCGACGCCATCGTCGTCGTAGCCTATGGCCGCATCATCCCCCCCTGGATGCTGGCCCTCCCACGGCTCGGCTGCATCAACCTCCACGCGTCGTTGCTGCCCAAGTACCGCGGCGCCGCGCCCATCCAGTGGGCGGTGGCCATGGGCGATGCTTTTACCGGCAACACCACCATGCTCCTTGAAGAGGGCCTCGACACCGGCCCCATTCTCCTCCAGCAGACCGTCGAAATTGCCCCGGAGCAAACTGCCGTGGACCTATTCGATCTGCTTGCCAAGGCCGGCGCCCCGCTTGTCGTCGAAACCCTGGCCGGCCTCGCCGCGGGAACCCTCCACCCCCAGCCGCAGAACCACTCCTTTGCAACTTTTGCCCCGCTGCTCGACCGCGAAGACGGCCGCATGGACTTTGCCGCCCGCACCGCCATCGAGCTCAAGAACCGCTGGCGAGGCTTTCACCCATGGCCCGGCGCATTCACCGTGCTCGATGGCAAGAAGCTCATTGTCCACCGCATGGAAGTCGCCACGCCGTCAGCCATTGCCGCATCGTCTCTCGCTGCACCTGATCCGGCCGTCCCTGGCCAGCTTCGTATGCAAAGCCATCGCCTCTTCGTAGCCTGCGCGGAAGAGACCTGGCTCGAACTTCTCGAACTGCAACTCGAAGGCAAGAAGCGCCTCCCGGCAGCCGAATTCCTCCGCGGAACCCCAATCGCCTCTGGCGCACGGCTCGGGGCTCCGATCCAATGACCGCTCCCCAGCAATCCGGCGCCGGGAAGACCGCACCGAAGAATCGCCCGGCAGTCATTTCTCACGCGCGCAAAGTTGCTTTCAACGTACTTTTGGCCGTCGAGCGCGGCCAATCGCACTCAGACGACCTGCTCCGCGGCAAAGCTGTCAATGCTCTCTCCGCGCCAGACCGCAACCTGGCCACCGCCCTGGTCCTCGGTGTGCTCCGCTGGCAAATTCGCCTCGACCACCAACTGCAAGCCCTCCTCAAGCACCCCAACGCCAGGCTCGACCCTGAGGTCCTGATCGCCCTGCGCCTCGGCGCCTTCCAACTGCTCCATCTGGACCGTATTCCAGCCCGCGCCGCCATCGACGAGAGCGTGGAACTCGCCAAGCAAGCCGGTCACCGATTCGCCTCCGGCATGGTCAACGCCGTCCTCCGCAAACTGGCTGCCGCTCCGCAGGCTAACTTTTCTGAGGATTCCGCGACTAGTCTAGCCCTCGCCCAGGCCCACCCGGCCTGGATGGTCGCACGCTGGGCCAACTTCTACGGCCTCGACGCCGCCCGCGCCATTTGCCGCCACGGCCAGACCCAGCCCGTCCTCACCCTCCGCATCCACGACCCGGCGGTCGCCGAAGAACTTGCCGCGGACGGCATTCATCTCCAGCCCGGCGAGTTGCTCACCGTTGCCCAGACCGTAGTCTCCGGCGATGGGCCTGGAGACCTCTTCAGCAGCGCAGCCTTCAGCCAAGGCCGGCTGCGCCTTCAGGATGAAGGCTCCCAGTTGATTGCCGAACTGGCCAGCGCCCGATGCGCCCCCCCGCCCAAATCGATTTTGGATTCCTGCGCCGCCCCCGGCAACAAAACGCTTATCCTCGCTCAGCGCAATCTCAAAGCCCGCATCGTCGCCTGCGAGTCCAGCCCGCAGCGATTCGAGCCGTTGAGCCAGCGCCTCGCCCCGCTTGGCGACAGAATCGAATGTCGCCTCATCGACGCCACCACGCTGAATGAAAACTCCACCTTCGACCTTGCATTGGCCGACGTCCCGTGCAGCGGCGCCGGCACGCTGGGACGCAATCCTGAAATCCGCCACCGCCTTCGAGTCGAAGATTTGCCGCGGCAGGCCGAACGCCAGCGCTCCATCCTCCTCGCCGCCCTCCGCGCCGTCCGTCCCGGCGGCTGCGCCATCTACTCCACCTGCTCGCTGGAACCCGAAGAGAATGAGCAGGTGGTCGCCGCAGTCCTCGCTGAAACCCCAAATACCCGCCAGATTTCGCTCGCATCCCGCATCGAAATCCTGGACCGCGAGGGCATTTTGCGCCCCTCCGCCGCAGACCGCCTCAAAGCCTCACTCACGCCCCAAGGCGCACTCCGCCTTCTCCCCGGCGCATTCCACACGGACGGCTTCTTCATCGCGATCATCGAGAAACTCAGCGGATAGGACGGGACTTCTCAATCAATCAATGCATGATTGTGTTACAGAAATTGGCGTTTCCGTATGCTAGTTCTTTGGCCGTATGAAAATGTTCCTTTTGGAAATGTAGCGCCGGCCTCCTGGCCGGCTGTAGCGTGGGCCTCCCGGCCCACGTTCGTTCACTGGATAGAACATCTTCATCCGGTCACGGACCTAGCCGGCTGCCCCACCCGCGCCGCGTACTTGTTTTTGCGGCTAGGAGTCTGTCGGAGATAAGAAATCCTGGAACTGTAACTCATTTACAATCAACAACAGACGTAATTACATAGAATTTGTAAGTTGTTGATTATAAAGGGACTTAATTCGATTCCCGACAGACTCCTAGGGCGGGGGGTGCAAATCTACGCGGCCAGAGACCTAGCCAGGTGCGCCAGATCTCGGTTCTGAGATCTGGGAGACAGCGAAGCCAGAACCGCCGCCGCTTACCTGCTAACTCGCCAAATCCCTACTCCGCACCCAACTTTAGCTCCGCATAATCCCGCCCCAGCAAGCCGCATAGCGCCTCGACTACCAGCTCGTGATCGTCCCGCTGCGCCAGCCCGGAGACAGTCACGCTGCCCACCACGCCCGTCCCCGCAACAACCAGCGGAAACGATCCGCCATGCGAGGCGTAGTCTACGATCGGCAGTCCACGAGCCTCCAGCGAATCGTTCTTTGCCTTCAGATTCAGCCCAACGCCGTACGAGCTGCGATGGAACCGCGCCACCACATTGCTCTTGCGCCGCACCCACTCCACATTGTCCGGCGTCGTGCCCTCCATTGCCGCATAGAACAGGGGCTGTCCGAATCGCCGTACATCGATCACAATCCTCAGACCGCGTTCCACAGCCAGCGTCCTCAACCGGGTTCCCAGCTCCCATGCCAACTGCATATCCACCGCCGGCAGCCGCAACTCGCGCTCTTGAAGAGCCACCCGCTCCAGATCTTCGCTCACTCCCATCGTTCCTCCCGATTTCCAATCATCCCGTCCAGAATCCAAACCGACTCAAGCCAGATGCCCTGATCCCTGATCCCTGTTCCGCTACTTCGCCACCGTCAACTTCACCAGCGTACCCTGATCCACGCGCGTTCCAGCCATGGGCGTCTGCGCCATCACCGCGCCGGGCCTTACCGGCAACCGGGGCGGCGCATTACCACTCGCCACCGGCGCGATCGGCACATCCACAAAGTTGGCCGCCGACTTGATGCCCACCCTGGTCAACTGCGCCTGCGCGCTCACCACCGGCGACCCCACCAGGTCAGGCATCACATAGCCGTCGGGCGCATCGTCGTCCGGCGCGGCCACCAGCAGATTGATGCTGGGCTGGGAAATACCCTGGGCATGCGCGGGAGGGTCCTGCGCCAGCACCGTTCCTTCCGCCGCCTTGCCATAAGGCAAATGCCCGGTTGCGCCCAGCTCCAGCCCTGAGCGCCGCAACGTCAGCGCCGCCACCCGCTCCTCTTTGCCCACCATGTCCGGCACATCCACCTTTTGCGGCCCCAGGCTCTCAGCCACGCGCACCTTCCACTCCCGCCGCACCACCGTTCCCGCTTCCGGCGACTGCGACAGAATGTGTCCCGCTGCCACATCCGCCGAGTAATAGCGGTTGTCCACGTCCAGGCTCAGCCCCAGTCCCGCTGTCTCGCTGCGCGCATCGGGCACAGTCATTCCCTTCAGCGCAGGTACCTGCACCTCCGCGCCGTGAATGGCGAAGTGCATCGTCGTAATCGCCGCCAGCAGCGCCACGGCCACCAGCGCCATCAGCAGCGAGGCCACCTGAAAAAAATTCACAAACGGACGGCTCTTCATGGCTCGGGCTCTCCGCCTTCAAAGACGATTTCGTACTCGATCGCCGCCGCCTTTTCGAGCATCTTCGACACCGAGCAATACGTGTCCTTCGACAGCGCCACCGCATCCTCGACGGCCTTGCGGCTCAACTGTCCGCTCACCGAGTACGTCAGTTTGATCCTGGTAAACACCCGCGGCGCCGTCTCCGCCTGCTCTGCCGTCGCCGTCACCTTCAACCCTTCAAGCCGCTGCCGTTTCTTGTGCAAAATCGAAACCACGTCCACGCTCGTGCACCCGCACAGCGCCATCAGCACCGCTTCCATCGGGCTCGGCCCCTCAGTGTGCTCCGGGTCCGCGTCAAAGAAAACTGAATTGCCGTTCTCCGCAATTCCTTCGAAAATCTTGCCGCCCCTCCATTCGCTGTGCGCAATCATCGGGTCTCCTCTTTCTTGGTGCCTCCGGTCATTGATGAGTGTATACGAAGTGTGTATTCTTGAGATGAAAGGGTCTTCCGCGATGAACAGCCGCGAGATCGTCCGCAAGCTCCAACAGGACGGCTGGTTCCAGGTTGGGCAATCCGGCAGCCACAAGCAATTCAAGCATCCGGCCAAGCCCGGCCGGGTTACGGTTGTTTACCCCCAAAAAGATGTTCCTGAAGGAACTCTCAGGAGCATCGAAAAACAATCTGGTCTCAAGCTCAGGTAAAGGAGCAACCATGGAGTATATCGCTTACCTTCACAAAGACAAGAATTCGGATTACGGCGTCAGCTTTCCCGACTTTCCCGGCTGCATTACCGCCGGCTCCACTCTGGAGGAAGCACGCAGAATGGCTGGCGAAGCTCTTGCGTTTCATGTTGCCGGTATGCGCGAGGACGGGGAGGCCATTCCCAAACCATCCTCGCTCGACGATCTCCGGGGTGATCCCGCATTGAAGGGCGCCGTAGCTTTTCTGACTGAAGTTCGCAAACCGGAAAGAACCGTCCGCATCAACATCACCGCCCGCCAAAGCCAGATTGCCGAGATTGATCGCCGCGCCCGCGCTCGGGGCCTTACCCGCTCATCCTACATCGTGCAAAGCGCCCTCAAAGAGAAAGTTGCCTCACATTAGTTAGCGACCAATCCCCCATGTCCTACCGCAAATTATCCGTCATCGGCTCGGGATGAATCGTCACCCGGTACACCTCCGGGCACTCCAGCTTGAAACGATCCTCGAGCTCGGTAATCGCCAGGTGGACTCGCTGCATCGGCAAATCGTCGGGCAGCGTGCAATGGCAGGAGACAGAAATATGCTCGCCGCCCCGGCCCACCATCACCTCGTGCACGTCCACAATCTCCTTGAAATGACTGGCTGCGGCCCTGAGCGCCGACTCGATCTTGCGGTCCTCTTCCACCATCTCCTCGGGCGGCTCAATGGTGGCCGGCTCGCTTTCAATGTGCGTGAGTACCGCGTCGATCTCCGGCGCGTCGCGCAGAATCTCCGCCTCCAGTGCGCACACAAACTCATGCGCCGTTTTGAGCGGCATGGTTTCGTCCAGCTCCACATGCTGTTCCACGCGCAGCCGTCCGTGGTGCGACTGCACGCTCAGCTCATGCACGCTCACGTTGTTGCGCGCGGCCACCGCCCGCACCCGATCGAAGACGCTCTCTGTTCTGGCTTCGCGCGGCACCGTGTGGATCACCACGTCCGCCTCAGGCAGCGCGCGGTGCGCCGCCTCCGTGGCTTCACGCACCAACTCCCCGGTGTGCTCAAAGGTGAAGCGCCGCGGCAGCGCCAGCGTCAGGTCGGCGAAATAGCCTGACCCAGCCCGGCGCACCCGAGCTTGTTCTACGGCCAGCACGCCCTGAACCTGCTCCACTTCATGCACCAGCCGCCGCCGCGTCTCCACTGGAACCTCGTCCATCAGCACGGACACGGACTGCCGGCCCAGATGCAGCGTCATGCGCAGAATCATCAGCGAAACCACAACCGCCGCAAACGGGTCCGCATACCGCAGCCAGCCGATCCCGAGCCGCGTTCCCGCCCAGCTCGCGCCCAAACCGCACAGCACCGCCACCGTCGACCAGATGTCCGAGGCAAAATGAAACGCATCGGTGGCCAGCGCCGGCGACCCTGTCCGCTCCGCGACCGCACGCAGCCGCCCCGACCGCCAGTAATCCACTGCAATCGAAGTCACCAGCACCAGCACCGGCCAAATCGAGTGGCGCAGCTCCATCCTGTGGTTGAATACGCGCTGCATCGCCTCCCAGATAATCCAGGCGCAGGAGACCGCCATCAGTCCCGTCTCGCCGAATGCCGACAGGTTCTCGATCTTGCCGTGGCCGTAGGTGTGGTCTTCGTCTGCCGGCTTGTCGCTCACCCGCACTGAAAAGTACGTCAGCGTCACGCCCACCAGGTCCAGCCCGGAGTGCGCCGCGTCCGACAGCACGCCCAGCGACCCCGACAGCAGCCCAGCCGCCAGCTTCAGTACCGTCATGGCAGCCGCCGCCACCATCGAGTGCAGCGCCACGCGCCGCTTCTCGGCGGAAAACCCGGCCGGACTGGAGACAGGTGAATTCATTGCGCTCCCGATGCTATCGCATTTTCATACGGTCAGATCGAAGCCTTCGCCTTCAGGCCTCACGCTTGCCCGTGTACAACCCCGCAATCCCAAACGTATAGGGCCGCCAGGCACATTCCGCATATCCCGTTGCCGCCATGAGCTTCAGCATCTCTGCAGGCGGCGGAAAATTTCCCACCGAAACAGGCAAATACCGATACGGCCCGTCCTTGCCTCCAGCTACCGGGCCGCTCACCAGCCGCCCAATCGCCGGCAGCACGCGCCGAAAATACACCGCATAGGCCTTTCCCATCAGCCCACCCGGCTCAGCGAAGTCCAGAATCCCCAACTGCCCCCCCGGCTTCAGCACCCGGCTGAACTCCCTCAGCCCGGCCTCATAATTCACCAGATTCCTGAACCCGAATGCCGTCACAATCAAATCCAGCGACGCTGACCGCAGCGGCAAATGCAGAGCATCGGCTTCGAGCGCCACCGCGTATGGCGCACCTTCATCGCCCGCACGCCGCTCCCCAAATCTCCCACCTGCCCGGCTCAGCATCCCCCGGGCAAAATCCGCCGCCAGAATTGGCCGCGCTCCCCGGGGCCGGCCCTTCAGCAGCGCCATCGTCATGTGTCCCGTCCCGCAGCAAACATCCAGCACCGCCGCATCGGGATCGGCAAGGATCGCCTTGAACCGCCGCGCCGTCTGCCACCACCACAGCCGGTCCACGCTCGCCGACAAAACATGATTCAGCAGGTCATACCGAGGCGCAATCTGGTCGAACATCTGCCGCACAGCCTGGGCCGCGCCCGCCTCATCCTCCGCACCCGCCGGCCTCGCCCCGGTTACGCTCATTCAATCCTCGGTCTCCGCGCGCTAACTTGCTGACTTGCTGACTCGCTGACTCGCTGACTCGCAACCTTCTCCCCAGCCCGCGCCAGCATGTACCCAACCGCCGCTTCCAACTCCGCCGCGGACACATCTTCCACAACCCCCGCATCGCCAATCCCCACCGGGAGCACAAACCGCCTCACCCCGCCCACGTTCTTCTTATCGCCGCCAGTCGCCGCCACCACCTTGGCTACGCGCAACTTCAGCGGAGGCAGAGGCCCATACAGATGAATCAAGCTCTCCAGCCGGGCAAACTGGTGCGCGCTGATCGTCCCTCGCTTCCGCGCCAGATAAAGCGCCGCCACCATGCCCCACCCCACCGCCTCGCCGTGCAGCAGAGACTTGTAGTGCGTCGCCTGCTCGATCGCATGACCCACCGTATGCCCCAGGTTCAGAATCATGCGCAGTCCATTCTCGCGCTCATCCTTATTCACCACCGCGGCCTTCATCCGGATCGACGCCGCAATCACCTTTTCAAGGGCCTTCGCGTCGCGCCCCAGCACGTCGTCTACGTGCTCTTCCATGAACCGCACCAGCGTCCGGTCGCGGATGATTCCCGCCTTCACGCTCTCCATCAGCCCTGCCCGCAGCTCCCGGTCCGGCAGCGTCCCCAAGATGCCTATATCGGCAAAAACCGCCAGCGGATGATGGAAGCTCCCAACAAGATTCTTGCCCTCGGGCAGGTTCACGCCCGTCTTGCCGCCCACGCTGGAGTCCACCTGCGCCAGAAACGTCGTCGGCACCTGCACATAGGGAATCCCGCGCATATAAATCGCAGCCAGAAACCCGCCCACATCGCCCACAATCCCGCCGCCAAAGGCAATCAGCAGACTCCCGCGATCCCCGCCCCCAAGCGCCATCTGCCGCAGCAGTTTCTCCACGCTGGCGAGCGTCTTCGACTTCTCTCCCGGCTCCAGGAACAGCACCATCGGCGCCTCGGCAAACGAAGCCTGCAACGCCTCGCCCCAAAGCGCCCATATCGACGCCGAAGTCAGCACAAAAACCCGTCGCGGCAGTTTGCCCGCAACTCTCTCGATCCGCGGCGCCAGCGTCTTCATCAGCCCGCTCCCCGCAATCACGTCATACTTCGCCGAAGGTGTGTCTACTCGTATCGTCTGCACGCTGCTTTGATCTTAAATGCACTCCTCGGCGACGGGCCGGACCAAGCGGGGCGGAATGGAATCCGCGTGCCTCATATCTCGATTTTGAAACCTGAGAATCTGTTGCGCCGATCCCAGCCTCTGCTCCGTCGCCGTCTCGCTAGGTCTCTGACCGTCTGGTGATGTACCAGTAAAAAGTGTAGCGCCGGCCTCCTGGCCGGCTGTAGTGCGGGCTTCCCAGCCCGCGCTCGCACCCCTCATAGCACCATTTCATCCGGTCAGAGACCTAGCCCGTTGGCGCTCGCCATCGAACCGGCTAAAAGCGCGACTCTCCGTCAAAAACCAAAGCGGCGGAGCTGGTATGCTCCGCCGCCTCGTGTACAACCCACTCCTTGATTCAGCAGCTATCGGTTATTTGTGTCCACCGCCGCCACCGCCGCCGGCATGTCCACCACCACCACCGCCGCCGCCGGCATGTCCACCACCGCCGCCGCCAGAGGCATGACCACCACCACCGCCGCCGGCATGTCCACCGCCGCCGCTGCTATGCGCAGGTGCTGCATGGGCTGCGCTTGGACGCGCGCCCCCGGAATGACTCGCAACTGCAGCGTGGGATGTGTTCGTACGTACGGCTGTGGCATGGCCGCCACCGCCTGCGCTGACATGCTGGCCGCCGCCACCTGCTGCGCGCACTCCACCACCACCGCCGCCGCCGCGGGCATAATTACTGCGATTGGCCATGGCGCCGCCGCCGCCGCGATAGCTTCCTCCACCGCCGTCACTGAAGCGATGCCCGCCCCAGCCGTGCCCATAACCCCAGCCGGCCCATGGCCCCATGCCCAGGAAGATCCCGTTATAGAAGTAGCCAGGGCCGTAAAAGCCATAGGGCGAGCAGGCGTACGGCGCATAGTCGTAGTAGCCATACGCGCAGACGGGTGGAACCCCGATGCTGACCATAACTTGCGCGGGCGCCGCTGGCGCAAAGGCCAGCCCCGCGAACAATGCAGTCGTACTGAGAATCGTTTTGAGTCCGCGCATATGTGACCCCCCTTAAGGTGTCTGCGGTTCCTTGTGTTGCGTGGGATGCTCTGTTGCCGTTAAGAAAAACCCGCCAACAGCAGCCACCATAAGGATTTTGAATCCGTTCTGGATGTCCCTCGCAATGTCGGGGGCGCTTGTCTAGCTATCCTTACATTCCTCACTCTAGTCACCCTCGTCCCCGCAGTCTGAGCAATACGGAGCACACCACGTCCCCGCCGCGCCATCCCTGAATTGCGATGCCAGGCTAGTATTGTGACCGCATGATTGTGTAATAGCCGGAAAGTAGCGCCGGTCTCCAGACCGGCTGTCGTCTGGGCGTCCACGCCCGCATTAGTTCGGGAACAATTACCAAATCACACAGTCTAGTTCTTCGGCCGTATGAAAATGTTCCCTTTTGGAAAAGTAGCGCCGGCCTCCTGGCCGGCTGTAGCGTGGGCCTCCCGGCCCACGTTCGTTCATTGGACAGAACATCTTCATCCGGTCACGGACCTAGGTACTAGCGCTGCAGAAGGTCGATGGGCTTGGTGAAGTCGGTGATGCGGATGTGGGCGGCTAGCGTGGGGTGCTGGCGCTGGACGGCCAAAAACATCTCCCAGGCTACGCGGCGGTAGCTGAAGTGACCCGCGGGGCCGGAGCGAAGTTCGGTGATGTACTGGGCTTCAGCGAAATCCATTTTAAAGAGAGACCTGATTCTTGTGGCCAGCGGGAGCAGGTAGAGGGCGGATTGGGCGGCCTCAGGAGCCTCGCTGGCGGCGACTTGGGCGCTTGCCCGGTGGGCGCCGGCGATGGCGGATTGGTAGTCGGCCAGGATACCGGCTTCGGCCAGGATGTTGATGACGCCGGACTCGGCGTCTGAAGCAAGATCGCCGGATGCGGGTGTTTCGTAGCCGTGAAGCGCGGTCAAGGGCTGGATGATTTGGGTGCAGCGGCGATGGCGGTGCATATCGCGGAATCCGCCGATGTCCATCAGTATGTCGAAGCGGAGCGTCGCTCCGGCGTGGAAGGCACGCAGCGCTTCGTCGTGGCGGCCGCGATGACGAATGCCCAGCTCGATGATTTCAGAGACGCGGGCAGCGGGGAGTTCGGCGACGAGGTCGCGGATTTGGCGATAGGGGTGGTGGCTGGCGGAGTAAAGCAGCGTCGAGGCCAACTCAACCTCGAGGGATTCTGTGCGCTCGACCAGGTCGACCAGTGGTGCGTCCGCGATCTCCAGCCCCTTGAGTATCTCGCCCGCGGCAACCGTCAGCTGGGCCTGCGTTTTTAGCAGGTAGTCGTTGGGCTGGGCGTATTTCACGAGCGTGGGAGCGGTGCGGACTTCGCGGGTGAGCAGATGAGCGGCTTCGGCAGCCAGGTCGGGTGCGGCGGCGAAGTCAAGCGCGCCGAGCATTTCCACGAAGGCGGCGGCCGGCTGGGCGTTGACGTTCCAGGCGGGACCCGTGGCGGCCTCGCGGAGCTTCAGGCCCAGGTCGCGGAGTTCGGCCGCGGGGTGGGAGAGCAGGCGGGAAACCTGGGTTTCAAGGGTGCGGGCACTCACAATCTGCCCGAGGGATGTGTTGGTGGCCAGTGGGAGCAGGTAACGGGCGACGTCGAAGGCGCGCGCTTTCAGCGTGCGTTCGTAAGCGTCGGGCTTGAGGGTTTCAGGGCAGGGGACGCGGCGGCGCAGGGCCTCAAAAACAGCCGGCGTAGCGCGCTGGTAGGTAGCGAAAAGATTCTCTACGGTTTTGCAGAAGAGTTGCGCAGGCTCTGACCGGCCGCCGAAATCGGGAAAGAACCAGCCGGATTTCATGAAGTTTTGATACCTTGTCGATCGCTCCTGGCCGTCCCACCTCTGCTCGTCGACCAGCACGATGGCGGCCAGCAGGCTGAGCCGCTCCACGGCGAAAGAGATGTGCGCCAGATCGGCAATCGAGCGGTGGCCGTATTGGAAGTAGAAGGTGTTGAGGAACTGCTCGGCGCGCTGGGCGCTGATTTCAGTGAGGGACTCGCGCATCGACAGGGCGGAGCGGGAGTATTTGGCCATGGCGTAGGCCAGCACTTCGGGGTCGGCGCCGTGAACGGCGAAAACGTCGGTTTGGTTACGTGCGCCGGGAGGGAGAAAAGATTCACTGGACATGTGTGTGGGCTCGCGACCAGAATACGGCATTGGGGTGCTTGTGGGTTGTGCATCCCGGACTAGCCTCGGCGCGTCCCGGTAGCAGCGGAACATCGCGGCAGGGAAGCGGGATTGGGCTCATCGGGATTTCGATGAAGCGGGAGTAGGCCATGAAGGAGTATCTGGTACGCACATCGCACAGGCCGCGGCCCTTGCCTTCGGGGCGCTGGATGATGACGCAGCGGTGGAACGACCTGCTGTTCGCGCACTGGCCGGTCCCGGCGTCGTCCATAGCCCCTCTATTGCCCGAGGGGTTGGAGGTGGATACCTATCAAGGGTCGGCATGGCTGGGAGTGGTGCCCTTCTGGCTGGATCGGATCAAGATGCGGGGGATGCCGCCGATTCCTGGAATGCGCAACTTTCCCGACATGAATGTACGCACTTACGTACGCGATGAGTATACGAGAACCCCTGGGGTGTATTTTTTCTCGCTGGATGCCAGCAACCTGCTTGCGGCGGCGGTGGCGCACACGTTTTTTAACCTCCCCTACCACTGGGCGGAGATGAGCCTGGATCAAACATCGGAGCGGGAGTTCTCGTTTTACAGCCGCAGGCGGTTTTCCAGCCAGCCGGTCATCTTCAAGGCGCGATACCGGGGGCTGGGCCCGACGCGGAAGCTGGCGGAAAGCAATAGCGGGACGCTGGAGTATTTCCTGCTCGAGCGCAGTTGCCTGTTTACCTGCAATCGGGCGGGACATGCGGTTCGCGCAAATCTGCACCACGTTCCCTGGCCACTGGAAGAGGCGGAAGCGGAGATCGAACGCAACGACCTGGCTGAGGCGATCGGCATTCAGTTGCCGGATCAGGAGCCGGTTCTGCACTACTCCCGGCGGCTAGCGGTGTATATCTGGCCGGCGGAGCTGGTCAGGCCCGCGCTGGCGGCGCGGCCGGTGACGGTTGCTGCGACGCCGTCAGGGTAAGTGGCAGGTGGCCCACTCATCGCGGCATTGGGGACTGTGCCCCGTTCATCGGCAGGTAGCCCACTCATCACGAGTATCAGGGACTGTGCCCCGTTCATCGCGGCTTTATCGCGATGAGCGGGTCTTCGCACAAGGCCGCAGAGGGATTACGATGACAGTATGGCAGGTGGCCCACTCA
>Ga0224557_1000268_pt1 | contig 58898 bp, 53 predicted proteins | sample 714S31014metaG_FD_180677 | JGI IMG/M metagenome (GOLD analysis project Ga0224557, IMG submission 180677) | Peat soil microbial communities from Stordalen Mire, Sweden - 717 S3 10-14 | ecosystem: Environmental > Terrestrial > Soil > Wetlands > Peat | place: Sweden: Norrbotten County, Stordalen...
GAGGCCGCGCTGGTGGCCGGCAAGGAGAAGCTCGGCTGCGAGGTGTGCCTGCCCCCGAAACCGCCGACTGCGGCAACCGCTAAGCCCGCCGCGGGGATACCTGCGTCGGCCGCCGGGAAGCCCGCGCCCGTCAAGCCTGCTGTGACGAAACCGCCCGCTGCACCCCCTGCGGCAGCGCCGAAACCCAGCCAGCGTCGGGCTGTCCCGCCCAAGGTGCGCGGGCCGCAGCAGAAGGCCAGGCCCGCGCTGGCCGAACGCGTGTGGTCCGCGGTGGCGAGCGGCGACCGGCGCACGCTGGCCAGAGTCGTGCATCCTGATTCGCCCGCGGCGGCGCTCGCTCGCGTGTACGGCCCGGCTGCCTTCGCCGGCATCATCGGCATGCCCGCCGGTGAGGCGCCGGAACGGTTCACCGCGGCGGTTGACGCGCAGATAGTCCATGGCATGGTGCTCGGCTCATCTGGCGCCGAATACCGCTACTTCATCCCCTGCCAGGACGGGCACGCGGCTGAGGTGCTGCCGTTTCCGGTGACCGCCGACGGCGCCTTCTGGAACTTCTACTGGTGGGGCCGGCGCTCGGCCGCCAGGTCGTCCGCCCCGGCGGTCGGGGGACTTGATCCGGTCGAGCGCCAGCTGGCCGTAGCCGGGTGCGACTGGAACGGCCTGCCAGTCGCCGCTCGCGCCCTGGCGGCGTGGGATCGTCTCGGCGATGTCCGGGACCGGATGCTCTCCGCGCATCCGCCGGCTGTCCTGGCCGCCTGCGTGATCCGCCTGGTCGCCTACCGGGCCGGAGGGAAGGCGACTTTCGCCGGCGTGGCGGACCATTTCCGGCTGCCGGAGGAGGATGTGCGCCGCGCCGACCGCGCCGTCCGGCCACTGCTGGCCCTCGGCCCCGGCTGTCCCTGGTAGGCCGCCGGGGCCCAGTGTGGCGTGCCCAGTGTGGGCTTGTCTGCGTCCGGCCAGGTGCGCGCGGCAGCGCGGGCGCGGTGTCGCCCCATGGCACCACGGCCTCAAGCCTGATGACGTGTTCCCAGCTGTCGCGGAAGTCATATAGGTCGCACAGCGTGTCGCCAGGATCCGCGAGCACTTCGTCGAAGCGTACCTCTTCCTCGGGCACGCCGGGCTCGCCCTCCTCCACCTGACACGGGCACAGGTAGTACTCAGTCTCGGGACCGTGATACCGCGAACCGGAGCCGGACTGGTGCATGTGACTGTCGGTCCAGCCGAACGCGACCTGGAGGATCTCGTGGACCTCGTCGAGAAACAAGCCGGATGCCAGCTCAATCCGCCGCCACAATGGCGGCTTGGCTCCGGAGAGATCGACCCTGACCCGGTGCCTGACCAGATCGGGCCGTCGCGGGCGCTGCCGGGACTCAGATGCGGCGAGGTCAGCCGGGTCGGCCGCGTACGGCGGGCCACCGGAGATCTCGGCGGTAAGCCGCCGGATCAGATCCGCTGGAGACTCAGGGATATCGCCGGAATGGTGACCGCGCGGCATGCCGCCAGGCTACCGGTCCCCGCTCCGTTCTACATTTGCTTACGCTTGTAGAACTGATGGCTGCCGGAGAACGAGCGCCACAAAGAGGAGAGAACCGATGAGCGTCCTACCGGACATGGGGTTGCCGAACACCATGAGCGAGGCCGAGTATGAGGCGCTCCCGGCCGGTGTAGCCCGGCGGATCGAGGTGGTTCACGGTTACGTGATCGTCTGCGAATCGCCGACGCCGCAGCACCAGCAGGTGGCCCGGCGTCTGGCGAACACGTTCGAGACCGCCCGGCCGAAAGAGCCGTGTAGTCGCGTGCAGATGGAGACCGACGTGGTGCTGTGGCATGTTCCGAAGTACGCGTTCCGGCGTCCCGACGTGGTGGTATACCGCTGCAAGGAAGACCGCAACGCGAAACCGGAGGCATCGGACGTCCTGCTGATGGTCGAGGTGTCCTCTCCGTCGACCGAGCGGGAAGATCTCGTGGACAAGATGGCGCAGTACGCAGCGGCCGGGATACCTGCCTATGTGGTGGTCCGGATGTCCGCCGATGGCGACATCATCGACACGCGGGAGTTTCACCTGGACGCCGCCACGTGCCAGTACCGGATGGAATCGGTCATGGAGCACGGTGTGGTGCTGACCTATCCGTTCAAGATCACCGTCCCATTCGAAGAGCTGACCGAATAAGCAACGCAGGTCTCTGCGTGACAGCATCCGGATGGCGTGGTCACAGGATCGAGTGCTCGGTCACGACCGCCCGGTATATCGGGTAGGAGTTTGGCGGCCAGCGGCAGGAGCAGAGCCGGTAGCGGGCCCGCCAGCGGCCCGAGCGTCGCGATTGCTGCCCGGATCCACCGGACCGCCCCCGTGACCACGCTTACCGAGTTGGCCGGACGGCCCAGCGTCTTGTGCGGCATCGGCCCCAATCGACCCCGATCCCGGAGCAAATACATAGGATCGTTACCAGACTGGGCATCAGCCGATCCCGGTATCCAGCACATCAACGTACCGGACCGGTGCCCCCGCAGTCGGAAACTGGTGTGCGTCACGTCCACCGACACGCAGCAGCAGCTGGCGGAAAGATGATAGTTAGATGCACGCCGCACGCGTCGCCGGCTGACCTTCTCCGCCGTGGGTGCTTCGACCTCCGGGCGCGGCGCGGCCGAGGCTGATGAGATGCTGGCCGAGGGGTTCGGGCGCGATTAGGTGCTGACCGTCGATACCGGCCCGCTGGTCGCGACGGCGTTCGAGTTGCTGCCATAGCACGGCAGCCGCTCCCGGACGATCTTTGCGATTACGGCTATACCCTTGCTGAACTGCGGAAGCTATAGGACGATCTGGTGATGAGCGCGCTGCGGGTCGAGCTGTTCTTCGACGAGGAAGCCGGCCACTGGCACTACCGCGTGCCAGCCTTGCACATCAACGGCGGCGGTACCCCCACTCGCGAGGATGCGGAGCGCGACTGCCTGTCCGCCATCGCCTTCGCCTTGGAAGGCGATCCACGGGACTACGACACCGACGCCGAAACCCTAGCCTTCGACGTGAACGTGGCGCCAGCAGCGTAGTCAGCCGGGCCCCACCGCAGCGGCTTCCAGCTGCCATCGCCGATAGAAGCGCAGCGAACTCAGAGCGCTCCCTGCGGCAGATGAGTGATTCACCAGGCGGCTGATCGGCATACTGGTCTCATGCGCCAGGCTTTCGTCCAGGAGGCGGTCTTGCTCATGGAGCCGCACGCGGACGTGCAGGCTCCCGGCGCGGCGGTCACGATCGCCCTGTGCGGGCACTGGGACCACGAGCCGCCGTGCCCGCTGGCACCGCACTATGTCAGCGCCGCCGCCGCCGACGGCGGCTTGCGCGTGCGGATCCTGTTCGTGGCCGAACCGGACAAAGAAGGCGAGGTCCGGCATCTCATCGAGCAGGCCCTGTCAGGACAGCTGGAGTTCCCGGACGGCTTCACCACCCCGTGGCAGCTGCGCGCAAGCTGGCCTAGCGAGATCTCGGCCGAAGAGACAGGCCACGCCAAACTACTAATCCGCAGCTGAGCACTCCACGCGGCAGAAGCGGAAGTTCTCCACGCGCGGCGCCAGTGCATAACTATGCAAGGCCGGGGAGTCTTAGCCTGGTGGTAACAGGATGCGATGGCATTATCATTGCCGCGACCATTATTAACGTTTACAGTAGTGCGGCATGCTGCTGGCGATCTCGATTGCTCCAGACTCCCCGACGCCACTCGACCTCCGGGACGGCACCGGACGCCGCCGCGGCACAGGCATCGCTCCCCAGCGGACCACTTATTGGATCGAACGGCCTGTGGTGCTTCGACCCGGGTTTACAAGCCTTCGTCCAGCGCTTCCCAGGTGAGTCTGAGCGGGAATGGGCTGATGGTGTCGATGGCGTGGAAGTCACGGCCACGGATCGCGAGCCCTTCCCTGGTGTACTCGCCGTCCGATGTGAGCAGGAGCCGTTCTACGGAGATCGCGGGGCCGTCGTTGTCGGTCATCCGGACGATCCAGTAGTGCGGGATGCCGGCGGCGACGTACTCCGCGCGCTTGTCCCGGATGTCGGTGGTGATGGAGTCGGCCGACACGATCTCCACAGCGATCAGGCAATCGGCGGCGATCGGCTTGCGTCCCCATCGCCCCCGGTCGTCGTCGATGCACCGGTAGACGACCACGTCGGGACGGCGGAAGTGCAGTTTCGGACTATCGGCGATCAGCACGTCCATGTCACCGAGCACTCGGTGGCAGCTCTGCTTGGCCCGGTCCCGGATCCGGGCAGCCTCCCGGATCGCGATAAGGAGGTTCAACTGGATCGCCTGATGGCTTGGCTCGGCGGACTCACACCGGACGATCCAGCCATCGACGACCTCAATCAGCTTGCTGGCGTCTTCCGGGAATGCCAGGTACATGTCAAGGGTCATCTGCGGCGCGTACGCCGCAGCCTTGTGATCGCTGAAGTCGAAGGCTGAGGCCACGAGCACAAGGCTACGCGTCGGCGTGGCCCGATCGGAGCTGCCACGCCTCACCCTTCCGCTCGCGCCGGCCCGGGCGGGAATCCGGGCAACCGGACGTATCACCACCGTACGTTGTGATGAAGTGAGCAATATCCTCGGCCAAAGACCCCCGCGGCGACGCCCGCACCAGTAGCGGGACTGGCGGGCTCGCGATCGGGGATGCACACCTTACTGCCCCCGCCTTCACCGAACACGCCGGGCGCCCCGTCTGCCTGCACGGCATCGGCCCCATCGACCCGCCTCCGCTTCAGCCGAATCTGGCCGACCATCCGGTCTCTGATTTCCAGCACTGGCCGCTGTGGCGACCGCTCGTGGTAGCTACCGCTACCGAACTGGCCCGGTCCACTGGCCAGCAGCTCATCGCTCCGCAGACGATCTTGGTCCGTGCTTACCTGGAGCAGATATTTGGCGGCCTGCGCGACGCCGGGCTGGAGGTATTCCATGTCGTGCTCGACGCCGGCGAGGAAGTACTACGGCAGCGCATCCAGGGCTCCGCAGAAGCACAGGCCTGGCGCCTGGATCATCTGGCCGAATACCGGTCATCACGGGAATGGATGATCCGGGCAGCCGACCTTGTCGTCGATACCAGATGCCGAACCCCCGGTCAGATCGCGGTCCAGATCGCCGACGCTCTGTCCGGCCTCATGGGAACCAGTTTCGCTCTAGAGATCCTTGGTCGCTAGACAGCGCGACCAGCGGCATGAGAGTGCGACCGAACAGGATGAGTTTTCAGGCGTCTTTGACAGCATAAGTACCATGGCCGTTCCCCGTGCTCGCGCTACACTGGCAGTGCGCATGGCGTTGGATTAGACACCTAAGGCCATGTGGCCCCATCGTCTAGAGGTTAGGATACCCGGAAGGGGCAACCCTTTTCTGGGAGACAGGGGTTCGAATCCTCTTGGGGCTACGCCGAGCGGAGGACGATACATGCGAACTCCTACCAGGGTCTTTATTTCGTACGCACATGAGGATGAGGCGTACAGGCGACAGCTGGAAGCGGCCTTCTCCGGCCTAGTACGCGCAGGGAAGGTCTCTTTCTGGCATGACCGGCGAATCCCGCCAGGGGCCGATTGGGGAGCCGCTATAGAAGATGCACTCGACGTGGCTGACGTGATTATTCTTCTTGTGAGCAATGATTTCCAGAACTCAGAGTACATCGCCTCAGTCGAGGTCCCCAGGGCCATGGAGAGGCATTCAGCCAATTCCGCAGTCGTCATCCCGGTCATTGTGCGGCCGACGGAATGGCGGCTTGCTCCCTATTCCGTTCTTGAGGCATTGCCTGATTTCGGAAAGCCAGTAAGTACATGGAAGAATGCCGATGAGGCCTGGTTCGAGGTTGTGCAACGGGTAGCTGCCCTGTTTGAGCACGCGGACTGCCACGTGGACGGTTCTACTTTGGTTTATCCGTGCATAGATCTCGCACCTCTCCCGCCATCGCCATTCCTTGGTCGCGATGCCTTCTTGGAAAGAGTTTCGTCGGAACTCGCTTCCTCAACACGTGTCGTCGTTATTCGTGGTGGTCTTGCAGGAGTCGGCAAGTCTGCTCTGGCCGCGTTTGTGGCTAGCCGGGAAAGAGCGAAGTTCTTGGACGGAGTGCTGTGGGCCAGAGTAGACGCGAGCTCGACAGAAGAAATCATGTCTACATTCCTTGATGCTATGAGGGCTCCGGCTAACTCATCGTCAGGGAATCTGTCAGTCCAATATCTCAGTGCCCTAGCGAGGCGGCGTTGCCTACTGATTCTTGACAATGCTGGCTCAATGATCCAGGTTTCTCCCCTTGTACCCAGATCCGGGCCAAGTAGGGTCTTGGTCACCACCCGGTACGCGATTGCGGAGGATACCGATGATTCTGTGGAAGTCACTCTTCCGCCTCTTCCACTTGTCGATGCCGCTCACCTGCTTCGAATTCTTGCTTCTCGAGATGTCTTGGACTCGCCCTCGACTTGGGTTGAGTTGGCGCAAGAGTTGGGCTGCCTTCCCCTGGCGCTTAGAGTCGCTGCAGGAATCATCCGGGAAATGGATTGGTCAGCAGCGGATTATCTGAAGAGGCTTCGCCGGACACCGGACCTGTCGTGGCTCGATTCCAGTCAGTCAGGCGGGCTAGGGGCATGCTTCTCCGTTAATTACCGCCACCTGCGCAATGAACAGCCACGCATGGTCTTTCGCGCCTTGGGGGCATTCACCGGGTCCACCTCATTGGCGGAGCTCGAGCACGCATCGGGCCTTGATTCCGACGACTTGGAACGAAGTCTCCTGAGCCTCACGAGGCAAGGGCTGGTTGAAGTTTCGAAAGGTTCGACTGTCGAAATCCACCCTCTTGTGCAGCGGTATGCTCGGGAACTTCTGCGAGAGGAGGGAGAAGCGGTCGGAGTGCATCTGCGGACCGCTCTGTGGTACCGAAGTTTCGTAACGCCCTGGAGTGATGATACGCAATCATTTATTTCCTTTGGCTCTGCCTCAGGGGAAGACGGACTTCACGGCCTTCGCGCGGCAACTCATTTCGTTCAAGCCGGAGCGATTGATAGTGCGCAAGAGGTCTGTGAAGGGGTCGCAGATGCGATTACACACAAAGGAAATGAGAGAGCTCTCTGGTTCCTTCTGCACGGCATCCGCAAAACGAATCAGCTCCGACCATGGCTAGAGATCTACTGGAGCACCCTAGTATTTCAGCTTCATTATCATGAGTGGACAGACGAAGCCAGGCGGTCACTCCGGGATCTCACAATGACGCCCGACGCCAAGGTGTCCTCTGCGGCCTGGATCGCACTCGGCAAAGACGCGGTATACGACAGCAGACTCCAGGACGCACTGGCGTGCTTCAACGAGAGTCTTTCACTGAAACGACTTCTACATCCCGCCGATGATCGCGGGATCGCATATGTACTCAACGAACTCGGTCGAATTGCGTTGCGCATCTCCGGCGATACGGCGACGGCAATCAAGTTGCATGATGAAGCTCTTTCTCTTCAGGGTTCTCTGCGGGACAGACAGGGAATGGGTTACACACTCCGGAGAGTTGCCTAGGGTCCCAAATCCGAAAACATTCGCTGCGCCCGCCGGCTCACGATTGAAGCGACGAGTACCAAGCTACAACCGCTACCGCCCGAGCCATTGAGGCCGATTTCGGCGGTCGCTGGGCTGTCTGGCTCAGTGACACCGGCCGCTGGTGGGCCGCCCGCACCGACGTGCTCACATCCGCCCAGCTCAACGCTGGATGTATCCCGTTTATCCAGGCCGGCAACCCGGACGAGCTCACCGAGCGCATCCGCGAACAAGACCGGCTCAGGGCAGGAGAGGGAACGCAGCCCCGTGATTGCCTGCGAGCCAGGCTTGAGGACGCGATAGCCGAGCAGGAAGACCGCGTGAGGCTGGCCCGTGGCTGACCTGATCCGCCCGCACGATGTGCGGGGGCTGACGGCTGGCGAGCTTGAGCAGGCCAGGCGGGAACTGCGGGCAAGCCTGGCCCTGGCCCGGCCAGACTCCCCGGCGTGCGTGCCGATCCTGGCGCATATCAGCGCCATCGACGCAGAGCTTGGACCGCGGTCATCGGCACCGGCCTCCCGGCCGAGGCTGACGCCCGCGGGCATACCTGACGGTCCCGCGCAGTTGACTGCTATCGCAACTGAGGAGAAACGGAGACACGCGGTGAAAGCAGTACGTTTCGATGAGTACGGCGAGGTAGACGTCCTGAAGGTCGAGGACGTGCCGCCGCCGGAGCCAGGCCCTGGGCAGGTGCTTGTCCAGGTCAAGGCGGCCGGGATCAACCCAGGCGAAGCCAAGATCCGCGCCGGGCTGCTGCACGCCATGTGGCCGGCCACCTTTCCGTCCGGGCAGGGCAGTGACCTGGCCGGGATCGTGGCGCAGACGGGTCCGGGAGTGACGAGCGTCTCGGCCGGCGACGAGGTGATCGGCTACACCGACAACCGCGCCAGCCAGGCCGAGTTCGTCCTGGTGGAAGAGCAGAACCTGACTGCCAAGCCGGCCGGCCTGCCCTGGGAAGTCGCGGGATCGCTGTTCGTGGCCGGGGCCACCGCCTACGCCGCGGTGCGGGCGGTCGCGCTGACCAAGGGCGACACCGTGGTGGTCTCGGGAGCGGCCGGCGGAGTCGGCTCGATCGCGGTCCAGCTGGCCAGGCTGGCCGGCGCCACCGTCATCGGGCTGGCCAGCGCGGCGCACCACGAATGGCTGACCGGCCACGGGGTGATTCCGGTGGCCTACGGCGACGGGGTGGACGACCGGATCAGGCAGGCGGCGGGCAAGGTCGACGCGTTCATCGACACGGTCGGGGCGGACTACATCGAGCTGGCCCTCAAGCTCGGTGTCGAGCCTGCCCGCATCGACACGATCGTCCGGTTCGACGCGGTCGCCGAGTACGGGGTCAAGGCCGAGGGCAGTGCGGCCGGCGCCAGCGCGAGCGTGCTGGCCGAGCTCGCCGCGCTGATCACGGCGGGCCAGCTGGAGCTGCCGATCGACCGGGCATTCCCGCTCAGCGAAGTCCAGGACGCGTACCGCCACCTCGCGCAGGGCCATGTCCGGGGCAAGGTGGTCCTGACCCTGTAACGGGCCGGGCGTCTGACGCCCGCCGCCAGCGGGCGCGTAATGTCAGATGATGAGCGAGCCGCAGGAGCATGGCCGATGAGCGAGATGATGCCGTTGTTTCCGCTCGGCGCGGTGCTTTACCCGGGCATGCTCCTGCCGCTGCACATTTTCGAGGAACGGTACCGTCAGCTCGTGCGTGACCTGCTTGACGGGTCTGACCCCCGCAGGTTCGGTGTCATCGCGATCCGCAAGGGCCGCGAGACCGGCATCGACGGGGTGCACTCGCTGTACGAGATCGGCTGCACCGCTACCGTGCGCCGCGTCGACGAGCACGAGGATGGCCGGTACGACATCGTCACCGTCGGCACGCACAGGTTCAGGCTGCTCAGCCTGGACGAGACGCGTCCTTACCTGCAAGGCGAAGTCGAGGTGCTGGACGACGAGGACACCGGCCTCGCCGTGGCGGAGCCGCTGGTGCGCACCGTGCAGACCGCGTTCCGTGCCTATCTGGACGCCCTGACCGAATGGGGCGGCGCCACGGTCAGGATCGAGGAACTGCCGGAGGAGCCCAGACTGCTCTCGTTCATCGTCGCCGCCGCGATGATCATCGACCTGCCGGACCGGCAGGCCATGCTGGCCGAGTCCGACACCGGGCAGCGGCTGAACCTCCAGCGGACCCTGCTGTCGCGCGAGACGTCCATGCTGCGCACGACGACCTCCCGGCCCGTACCGGACCTGCGGAATGCGCCGTACAACCCCAACTGAGACAGGCTGACGACGCCGGGCAGGTGGGTAGGCGGCAATCACGGGTAGGGGAGTGGCATGGCTGAACCAGAAACTGACATTTCGCTCCGGGCCGCCCAGGTGGCCGCCGACATCAGCGAGGAAGATCGTCCGCAGGAGCGGCACCGGCTGGTCCGTGCGTTTACCAAGGCCGCGGGCTCAAGTGCCCGTGCGGCCGGCCGTGGGACGCGGGCGGTCCGCAGCGGGGCGGGATCGGGAACACGGATGGCCCGGCAGGGTGCGGGGACGGGCAGCAGCTTCCTGGTCGCCCAGGTGATCGCGATGACCCCGCGCCTGCGGGTGCGCGACCAGGCGGCGCTCCAGGCGCAGTTCCCTGGCAAGTCCGCGGAGGAAATCGCCGACGCGCTCATCGACGGCGCGGCCCGGGCGTCGGCCGCGGCCGGCGGGGCCGCGGGCGTGGTTTCCGTGCTGCCCGTGCTGCCTGCCTTCCCGGCCGAGGTGGTCGCGGAGACCCTGGTCGTGGTGGGTATCGAGATCAAGCTCGTCGCGGAACTTCACGAAGCGTACGGAACGCCGGCGCCGGGCAAACTCCCGGCACGGATGAGCGCCTACCTCGCGGCCTGGGCCCATCGCCGGGGGGTTTCGCCGATTCCCGGGGGAGTGATCTTCGCAGCCGGGTCGCCGCTGACCCGGCTGCTTCGCCGGCGTCTCGCCGCGCGGGCCGGCCGCAGCGCGTTCTCGCTGGGCCCGCTGCTCACCGGTGCCGCCGCGGGCGCCCTCCTCAACGCCAGGGAAACCAGGAAGCTCGGCCGGAATGTGCGCGATGACCTGCGCCGTCGTGAGATCGCCTTACCGGGCCGAGACGTTCTGCAGGCGTATCTCGCCATGGGCGATGAGGCGGCCGGATTCGTCGGTGACGTCGACCTGCCACAGCTGCTGAGTGCGGCCCTGGTTAAGGGCCACCGCTTCGACGCCCACCCGGCCGGCCGTCATGGCCCGCAGGAAGTGGGTGGTGTTGGTGAGGCCGACCGCGACCTGGCCCTGATCGCGCACCGCGGTGCTGGCGCCGATGCTCGCTGCGCTCTCGATCGCGGTCGTGTATACCCCGCCGTGCACGATCCCCCACGGCGTGTGGTGCTCCGCGCTGAGCTCTAGGTGGCCGGTAACACGGGCGGCGGTGACCTCGTCCAGGACGAGGCCGGCCGCCCGGACGAAGGTACTCGCCTCCTGCAACGAGCCCGCGTCGAGACTCGGGGCCGTCGCGGTCCTGACCGTCGCCGGGCTAGCGTCAGCGTCCATCGCCGTTTCTTCTCTCTTGCTGGTCCTGGCCCGGTGCGAGCTGGGGCGCCAGGACGAGGCACGTCGTCGTGGCGTGCGCGTACAAGGTCCCGTCCGGCCCGGTGATCTGGCCGGACGCGGTGATCACCCGTCGGCCCGTGCTGACCACCTGCCCGGTGGCCACGACACTCGGCGTGGTGAGGGTGAGCGCCTTGACGAGGTTCACTTTCAGCTCGATCGTGGTGTACGCCTGGCCTCGGTCGAGTGAGGCGTGCACGGCGCAGCCCATGGCCGAGTCCAGCAGAGTGCAGAAGACGCCTCCGTGGACCGACCCGATGAGGTTATACAGATGCTCGCCCACGTCGAGCCCGAAGGTGACCTGGCCAGGTTCGACCGCCAGGATGCTCATCCCGAACAAGACCGCGATGGGCGGCGGCGGGATGCGCCCCGCCATGATTCCGCGCAAGAAATCCAGCCCGCTCAGATCCAGGGCCTGCGCGGCGCTGATCAGCGGGTCCTCCCAGCTGACCTCACGACGGCGCACCTGTGCCTCGGGGGCTTCGGCTGATTCGCCGGTCATGCCCATGTCCCCGCGAGCTGGCTAAGTTTCATCACGGAACTCAATCTAGGGGTAGTGCGTTCTATTAAGCAACCCTATAGTCTTGGTCCGTGCAACGGACCAGCTTCGAGGACATGACCTGCTCGGTTGCCCGCTGTCTCGACGTCGTAGGGGAATGGTGGAGCCTGCTCATCGTCCGGGACGCTTTCCTCGGCGTGACGCGATTCGACGACTTCCAGGCCCGCCTGGGGATTTCCCGCAACATCTTGACCCAGCGCCTGAATCATCTCGTCGAGGCCGGCGTGCTCAGCCGGGTCGCCTACTCCGATCACCCGCCACGGTTCGACTACCGGCTCACCGCCAAGGGCCGTGATTTGTGGCATGTCGTTATGGCCATGCGGCAATGGGGTGATCGGTGGGCGTCGCCCGGCGGCCCCCCGCTCCAGACCAGGCACACTACCTGCGGCCACGTCGTCACGGCCGTGCCCGCCTGCTCGCACTGCGGTGAGCCGCTCGACGCCCGCGCGGTTACCGCCGTGCCCGGCCCTGGCGCAACGGAAGGCGCCTTCGACCGGACCCGGCTGGCCGGGCAATCCCGCTAGCCGGGCTATCCCGCTAGCCGGGCAGCGGGTTGGCTGCGGTGCCTTCCGTGCTCAGCAAGACCACCGTCGCGGCCGGCTCCAGGCCAACCGCGGCACGCCTGGCGGCGGCCCCGTCGCCGGTCAGCGCGCTGCGAGCGCCCGCCAGCGAGGCCCCGCCGCAGGGACCGGCGGGAATCCCGCAGGCGGCCAGGTCGTGAGCCGCGGCCACGGCGTCGGCATCGGTAATCGCCAGCGCCGCGTCCAGGCCGCCGCGCAGGTACGGCCAGCTGAGCAAGGACGGGGTGCCGCAGTTCAGCCCGGCCATGACCGTGGTCCCGGTCGGCACGCTGACCAGCTCGTCCTTAACCAGGCTGGCCAGGACGCAGGCGGCCGAATCAGGCTCGACGCAGAGCAGGGCCGCGGCTGATCCGGCCGGGCCGCCGGTGGCCGGGCGGCTGCGGTAGTGAGTGACGGCGGCCTGAGCCAGCGAGCCCACTCCTACCGGTATCACCACCAGCCCGGGTCCGGATGCCCTCACCTGCGCTAGCTGCGCGTCGATCTCGGTGAACAAGGTGGAATAACCTTCGGCGATCCAGCCAGGTACCTGCTCGTAGCCGGGCCACGCGGTGTCCTGCACGAGCACCGCCGACGGCTCGCTGGCGGCTTGCGCCGCCTGCCGCACCGCCTCGTCATACGTTCCGATGATCTGCGTGACCCGCGCCTCCTCCGCCGCGATGGCCGCCACCGCCACCGGGTGCACGCCGCTAGGCAAAAAGACGTGCGCCCGCTGCCCGAACACACGCGCCATCCTGGCGACGGCACGGCCGTGATTGCCGTCGGAGGCGGTGACGAGAATCACCCGCTCCCAGGCCGGCCGACGCGACAGGACCTCGCGAACCGCCCAGGACGCGCCAAGCACCTTGAACGCGGCCAGGCCCATCCGGGCGGATTCGTCTTTGACGAACGCCCGGCCGACGCCGAGCTCGGCCGCGATGGCCGGTACCTCCGTTAGCGGGGTGGGCGCGTAACCGGGTAGCCCAGCGTGGAAGGCCTGGACTTCGGCCGGCGCAGGAGCACAGGTCCAGGTCCGGGCCCCGGGATGGGCAAACCACGGGACGCCGCCTGGCGGTCGGCCAAGTTGGATGGTCACAGAGCTACCATGCCGCCTGGCTTCGCGCCGGTCCAGCGGTATCGCCGGTCCAGCGGTATCGCCGGCCTGAGCCGACCGGTTATGCGGATGGGTTGTGGAAGTAGTGGCCCTTGTCCAGGTCGTCGATGAGGCCGGGCTGGGTCGGGTGCCAGCCAAGTAGCTCGCGGGTCAGCGTGCTCGAGGCCGGGCTGTCGGCGCCGATGAAGCCAGCCAGCCAGGTGAAGTGAGCGGCTGCGTCCTCGGGAGCAATGGAGACCACGGGCAGGTCGAGATGCCGTCCGATCACCTCGGCGACGGCGCGGATCGGCACGCCCTCGTCGGCGACCGCGTGCAGCGTCGATCCCGCCGGGGCCTGCTCCAGCGCCAGGCGGAACAGGTGCGCGGAATCGAGCCGGTGCACCGCGGGCCAGCGGTTCGAGCCGTCGCCGAGGTAGCCGGAAACCCCCTTGTCGCGGGCGATGGCGACCAGGGTCGCCATGAAGCCGTTATCTCCGTCGCCGTGATTGGTCGGGGGAAGCCGCACGACAGACGAGCGGACGCCGCGGGAGGCGAAGGAGAGGGTCAGCTCGGCGGTGGCCCGCCGGGTCTCCGGACCGCTGCCCCAGGCCGAGGTGTCCGAGCCGTCACCGTGCCCGTCCTGCTCGGTTGCCAGCCGCCCTGGTGCGACCCCGAGCGTCCCGGAGGCGATGAGGAACGGCCGATCAGAACCCGCGAGCGCCTCGCCGAAGGTCTCGACGGCGCGGCGGTCGGCATCGGCAGCGCCCTGGAAGTCCCCCGAGAAGGCGATGTCGTGCTTGAACGCGAGGTGGATCACGCCGTCGGAGGCGGCCGCGGCGCTTCGCAGGCCGTCGAGGTCATCAAGAGTGCCGCGGTGCACCTGCGCCCCGGCCGCGGCCAGCGCCGCGGCCGCGGCGTCCGAGCGGGCGAGCCCGGTGACGTGATGGCCCGCGTCGATGAGCTCGGGTACGACGGCGGAGCCAATCCAGCCGGATGCACCGGTGACGAATACGCGCATGAGCAAACCCTCCAGTGGTCTGATGTCCTCGGCGCAGGATGTGCCGGAGACCCCTCGATGTCAGTTACTGTCATGAGCATAGCAGGGATGGCAGTCACTGTCATCAACGCGACTGAAGGCGGGCGTCAACGCGACTGGAGGCGGGCCGATGAGGTCACGCAGCGTTTGCGGGCCGGCAAGTTAACCCCTATCGTTGGCACATGCCATTGGCCAAAACCATTGGCCTTCGCAATCTGCCCGCCATCTCGGGGGGACCAGACCTCGGGTTTTGTCAGCATGGGTCCAGCCTCGATGATCAGCGTGGGTCTAGCCTCGATGAGGAGCCAGGATCGTGACCGGGTCGAGTCCCACGGTGCGGCAGCGGGAGCTCGGAAAGCGGCTGCGCGAGCTGCGTAACGACCGCGGCATGACCGTCGAAGATGCCGCGGACAAGCTCCTGTGTTCGGCAACCAAGATCAGCCGGCTCGAGACCGGGGTGCGTCGCCCGAGCCTGCGAGATGTTCGCGACCTGTGTGCCCTCTACGAGGTGGACGAGTCCACCGCGGCCGATTTCATGAGCCTGGCCCGCGGCGCGCGCGAACCTGGCTGGTGGACTCAGTACGAAGATATCAATCTGGACCCGTACATCGGGCTGGAGCATGAAGCGACAGCGATTACCTGTTACTCGACGTACTACATACCGGCGTTGCTGCAAACTGAAGACTACGCTCAGACTATCATCAAGGCTATTGCCCCAAAAATGGATCCAGCTATTCATCAGCAGCGCGTCGAGGTCCGGATGCGCCGTCAGCAAAGGCTTGATGATGCTCACCGGCCTCGTTATCGCGTGCTCCTGGATGAGTCGTCACTAAGGCGTCGCGTCGGAGGGCCGGCGCTCATAGCCGCCCAGCTGAGTAAAATTCTCCAAACCGCGCGTAGCGGCAAGGCGGTAGTTCAGGTCGTCACCTTCGAGGCCGGCGCCCATGCGGCTGCGGATGGCAATTTCGTCTTGCTTGAGTTTGCGGACTCGAACCTATCGCCCGTGATCTTTATCGAAGGTCTCACAGGCAACCAGTATCTTGAGCGTGCGGCCGACATAGCTCGCTACCGCGAGGCCGTCGAGTACCTGCGCGATGCCGCCCTCAGCCCGCGGGATTCACTATCTCTTATCACTGAGCTCAAAAAAGCTTACGAAAATGAATAGAAGAAACCCCGCGGGTCCTCTGGAATAGTCACACGAAAGGGTATCATGCTTACCGAAGGCTCGGTCTCAGGAGATATCGACTGGCATATCTCGCGCAGCTGTGAAAGTGGTGCGTGCGTTGGAGTTGCGCGACGGGGTGACGTCGTCATGATAGGGAACACGAATAATCCGGCGGCGCCGGTCAATGAGTTCAGCACAGATGAATGGCGCCAGTTCCTTGCTGGTGTCAAGCTCGGCGACTTCGACGGGATTGCCTGACGCTGCGGTTCTTATTGCCGGTAAGGGCCGACGTCGGCCCTTACCGGCTGCAACCGCCCCGATAATCCACAGGGTTCCGTGAAACGCATTGAAACCTGCGGACAGGCCCACAGACCTCAGCCATTCAATTTCTGTCACTGCGCCCTGCCCGCACCCGCCTGGGCCGTGGCGCTGCCGATAGCGCTGCCGTCAGCTGTGAAGCAGGGCGGGTCAAGGACCGTGATGGTAAGCTCACCGCCGACGGCCGGCCTGGCGTCGGACAGGCGGCAGGTGATGGCTGTGGACCCGATCCGCAGGTCGGCTTCCCATCCGGCTCCGGCGGGCCGGCAGGCCGCCACCACGCCGGTGAGGACGAGTCCTCGATCGCCGAAGGCGCCGGCGATGACCCGCTCCGGATGTACCCCGGCGACCGTTTTCCCGGCGGGGATGAAGCCGAGGTAGCCGACCAGTTCCGCCACCCGCCGCGAGGCCGGCCGGAGGACCACCTCGTGGGGCGGGCCGACCTGCAGCAGCTCGCCGCGGTCGAGCACAGCCAGCCGGTCGGCGAAAGCCTGGGCGTCGCCGAGCTCGTGGGTGACCAGGATGGCGGGGATGGAACGGTCCGCCACCAGCGTGCCCACCAGGTCGGTGAGCGTGCGGCGCAGGCTCGCGTCCAACCCGGTGTAGGGCTCGTCGAGGAGCAGCGTGTCACACCGCGCCAGGAGCAGCCGGCCAAGTGCCACCCGGTGCGCCTGACCGCCGGATAGGCGGGCAGGCATCGCGGTCAGCAAGGTATCGATCCCGAGCACCGCGGCGAGCGAGGACAACTCCGCACCGGAAGGCGTCGCGCTCGGCGCGTAGCACAGGTTGTCCCGCACCGACAGATGGGGGAACAGGCCAGGGTTCTGCCGCAGCAACCCGACCCGGCGCTGCCAGGGTGGCACAGCCTTTCCCGGGGGATCGGTCGAGGTGAGCACGCGACCGCCGAGTTCGACGCGGCCGCGGCGCGGCAGGACCAGCCCGGCGATGACCTCGAGGTAGGTGGTCTTCCCTGCGCCCGACGGCCCGAACAGCGCCAGCCGCTCGCCGGGTGGCACCTGCAAGCAGACACGCACGGTGAAGTCCCGGCGGTCAACCTCGACGTCGGCGTCCAGCACGGGCGCTCCAGATGTAGGCGGCAAGCGGCAGCGGCAGGGCGACCACCAGCAGGACCAGAGCGTATGGCAGCGCGGTGGGCAGGCCGGTCTCCTGCAGCGTGGTATATATCTGCAACGGTATCCCGGCCGGGTGGTAGGCGATGATGATCACCGCCCCGAACGCGCCCATCGCCCTGGCCCATGCGATGGCCAGCGACATGGCCAGCCCGGGCGCGGCCAGCGGCAGCGTCACCCGCCTGAATACCCGCCACGGCCGGTCGCCGAGCAGCCCGGCCTGCTGTTCCAGCCCCGGCTCGACGCTGGAGAAAGCGGCCTGCGCGCCGAGCACGTAGTAGGGCGCCGACTCGTAGACCTCCGCGATGACCAGGGCCAGGAAGGTGTTGGTGGCAGACTGGTGCAGGTGACCGAGCAGCTCGCCGATCGGCGTGTACGGGCCGACCATGAACACCAGCAGCAGGCCGATGACCAGCGGCGGCAGCAGCATGCTGCACAGCACGCCGGTTTCCCACACCCGGGGGAACGGCAGCTTCCCGCGGGCGAGCATCCAGGCCAGCGGAGTGCAGACCACCAGCAGCACGCCCAGCGTCACGAGCCCGGATTCCATCGAGACGACGAGCGGATCCAGCGCTCCCTGGGCCGTCAGGGAACTGGCGATGGCACCGCCCGACAGATGCGTGAGCAGGGTGATCACCGGGCCGAGCAGGGCGACCCAGATGATGCCGGCCCCGGCTACCGACACGAACGCCGATGCCGAACGCAGCCGTGGACCTCCGGCCTTCCGCCCCCAGCCCGCCGGACGGCGCGGTCCTGAGGGATCGTCCCCCTGGACCGCGCCGCTCACCGCGGCCGCGGGGCTAGCCGCCCAGCTCACTCGAAATCGCTGACGGCACCGAGCTGGTCGACCCTGTGACGGTCGGGGTGAGCAGCGTGAACCCGCCTGTCTTGTACTGCGCCAGGCCGGCGGGCGACAGCGTGTACTTGACGAACGCGATCGCGGCCGGGGTCGGATTGCCGACGATGGTGATGTCGATGACCTGTGGCGATCCGCTTTTGGTCTTGCCGCCGGTGATCGTGACCTTCGCCTTCGCGTACTGGGCGGCATCCGCGGCACTACCGAGGTTGATGGCGGCCGGCAGCGGGATGTAGTCCAGGTGCAGCTCGATCGCCTGGGTGACAAAAGCGCTGGCCGCATCAAGTTGACCCGACTCCAGCGTCGAGTCGAGCGAGGACTCGGCGAAGATCTGCGACGACGACGCCGAGCCGAAGTCCGAGGTGCCCAGGATCTTCGCCGCCGTGTCCGACGGCAGGTGATAGTACATCTGAGCGAGTTCCAGCATGTAGATGAAGTCCCGGCCCTGCGGGTCGATGTTGGGGTCGGTACGGCCGAGCTTCAGGCCGGGCGTCTCGAGCAGGGTGAACAGGTCCTGCAGCGGCTTGCTGCCGTCGGCGATGGCCTTGAACTGGCTGGCGTACTTGCTTTTCGGGTTGTAGGCCACGACCATCGAGGTGCCCGCGTACTGCACGTACCAGTTGGTGAACTTGGGCTCGAGGGGGGTGATGTTGTCGCCGCCCACGCTCTCGAAGACGTTCGGGTGGATCTCGCCAGAGGCGATGTCAGTCTCGAGGTCACCGGAGGATGCGCCAAATCCCGAGTACCCGTAGCCGGTGGCTGTCTTGAAAGCCGGGCCGGCGACCTTCTCGTTGAGGAACGTTAGCGAGGATGCGTAAGCGGCGCTGGCGGTGCCGGACGCCTTGGGAGCGCTCGAACCCGAGCTGGCGGCGGGTGAGCTCGAAGCCGAGGTCGAGGCCGAACTTGACGAGCTGCTGCTGCATCCCGCCGCAGCTAGGCCGGTGCATGCTATGGCGAGCAGAGCCACCACGGGCGCTCTTCTTTTCGCGAAGACAGGGATCACCTACCGAACATTGCCATTGATGGTTGCGGGACGCAAGAAATCCGGACAGGACGAGGGTGAGTCAGGAGCCGTCTTTACCCAAACGGCGCTTCATGGCGGATAATCGCCTTGGCACCTCGCCGATCCTCGGGCATTGTGGACAGGTGAGCAGCCCCGAGGTTCCCCCCGGACCCGATAGCCGAGATCTCCGCGGACTGGCGCGCGGCCTGCGCGAGCTCTTCGAGCTAGCGGCCAGGACGCTGACCGATGAGGCGGCTCCTTCCGCGCTCGCGTTGCGGGTCACCGAGCACCTCGGCTGCGAGCTGACGGCCGTGGTTCCTGTGGCCGAGCGGTTCCCTTCCTGGGAGCACGTGAACATCCAGCGAGGAGTCGATGCTTACCTTGCCTCGCATCGCATCGCATCGCAGCGGTTCCGGGCCCGAGACCGGTCCGGCGGAATATGCCGAACGGGATCCCTCGGCTCGTCCCGCCACGGCTCGTCCCGCGCCGGTACGTGATCGCCGCCGGTACTGACCGCCGCTGTGCTGCCAGGTGAGCCTGACGCCCGCTGACCTGCCCGATGCTTGTTTCGCCTGATCTGCTAAGTGTTAGACACTCGAGGAAGAGAGGTCAGTCCATGCCCCGCAGAACTAGCCCGCCGTTCCGGGCCGACCATGTCGGCAGCCTGCTGCGCCCGCAGCGGCTCCTCGCCGCGCGCGACGATTTTGCCGGCGGCCGGATGACCGCGGATGAACTGAGGGCGGTTGAGGACGAGGAGATCATCGCGGCGGTGCGGATGCAGGAAGAAGTCGGCCTGCAATCCGCCACCGACGGGGAGTTCCGCCGGGCGTCGTGGCACATGGACTTCATCTACTCACTCGGCGGGATCTCCAAGGCGCCGGGTAACCTGTCGGTGAAGTTCATGAACCCCTCGGGCACCATCGAGTGGACCCCAGCCGCCTTGCACGTCGGCGGCAAGGTGGCGCTGGAGCAGACCATCTTCGGCGCGGACTTCGCGTTCCTGAAGTCCCATGTCACCACGGCTGTGCCCAAGCAGACGATTCCGTCGCCGAACATGGTGCACTACCGCGGCGGACCGGCCATGCTCGATCCCGCCGTCTACCCCGATCTCGAAGAGTTCTGGGCGGATCTGGCCACGGCCTACGCAGAGGAGGTCCGGCGATTGGGTGACCTGGGCTGCACCTATCTGCAGTTCGACGACACCAGCCTGGCGTACCTGAACGATCCGGCCCAGCGAGCGGAGATCAGCGAGCGCGGCGAGGATGCCGAGCACATGCACCTGCGGTACATCAAGCAGATCAACGCGGCGGTCAAGGACAAGCCGGAAGGAATGGCCATCACCACGCACCTGTGCCGGGGTAACTTCCGGTCCTCGTGGGCCGCCGCCGGCGGGTACGACTTCGTGGCTGAGGCTCTGTTTTCTGACCTGAACGTGGACGGGTTCTTCCTCGAGTACGACGACGAGCGGTCCGGGGGTTTCGAGCCGCTGCGGTTCGTCCCCAAGGGCAAGATGGTCGTGCTCGGCCTGGTCACCACCAAGCGCCCGGAGCTTGAGTCCTCCGATGACCTCAAGCGGCGCATCGACGAGGCCGCCAAGTACCTGCCGCTCGACCAGCTCTGCCTATCCGGGCAGTGCGGCTTCTCCTCCACGGTGGAGGGCAATGCGCTGACCTACGATCAGCAGGTCGCCAAGCTGCGCCTGATCGTCGAGACCGCCCGCAGCGTCTGGGGCGACTGATCAGCGGCCCCGCCCCGGTCGGCGGTGCCCTGTCTCTTTCATGACCGTGGCCAGAAACGGGCACATATCGCCTGAAAATGGCCACGATCATGATTGACACACGAAACTTCGCGATGTGAATCGGAATATAAGGGATATAACGGGCGGACGTCGGCCCCTGCGGGTCCGGCCGTCGGCGCCGTATCACAGCAGGCCGCTACTGACCTCAGCCCTTCAATTTCTGTAGGACCAGCGGCTGAGGGATCTCGCACCGGACAAATGCCACCGCACAGGTCCCCCCCGCACCGCGTGCGACGGGGACCCCTCTCGGCGGTCGGCCGCTCAGGCGGGCAAACGCGTATCACTTGGTGAGTATTCCTGGAATTTTCCCGGTGAATCTGCTTCGATCATAACGGGATCGTCTTGGTCAGGGAGGGCGGGACGCGGTGGGGGAAACAGTGGATAAAGAGCAAGATCATCAGAAGAAAGATCAAGATCGTGAAAAAGGGTGGTTTCAGCGGTCGCTCGACTTCTGGACCCCCTTCTGGATTATGGTGGCCGGTGTCTGCGCGGTCGTCGTCGTTCTGCTCACGTTCGTACTAGTGGCGCAAGCAAGCCATCCCCTCACTGTAACAACAGCGAATACCGCGAGTCCCACCCCTTCGCCGGGTACCACGAGCCCCACCCCTTCGCCGGGTACCACGAGCCCCACCCCCTCGCCGAGTACCGCGAGTCCCACCTCCTCGCCGGGTACCACTTCGGCGAGTCAGATCGCCAGCGATGTGACCGGTAATACGGTCAATTCTCCGAGACACTCCGGCGCGACCGTTACGTCCGCCACGTGCTATCAGAGTTCGGTGGGAATGTCGGGGAACGGGACAGCCTATGCCGACTGTGACTTTACGTACTCTGACGGCGCGGTCTTCCGTTCCGCGGTGACGGACAACGACGGCAAGGCCAGCTCCCAAGAGCAATATCAAGAGAATCTATCGGCCAGCGATATTGCGAATTATGCGGTCGGAGATAATGTTACTTCCGGGATCAATACAGGCGCGACCGTGACGTCTGACACCTGCTACAGTGCGCAGTTGGAGAATAACGACTGGACCTACGCGAGCTGTGAGCTGTACTTGTCCGATGGGGCGGCCCTGCACGCTACGGTGGAAGATAACGGCATTCGCAACGAGTTTCAATATTAGTCGTCATCATGTAAGACAGTGCCGTGCGGGGGCGCGGCGCACCCCGACCAGGGCGCCGCGCGACCCTCACCCCGGCCTGTTACCAGTAGTGTCTGCGACCTCCTACGCCGTGACCGATCGAGCCGAGCAGAATGGCGATCAAGCCGAGCACGAGCACGACGATCCCGATCGTCCAGACGATGGCGATCTTGGCGACGAAGCCGATGATGAGCAGGATGATTCCCAGTACGATCATGATTTCTCCTAGCCGCTTGGCGCGAGCCTTGGCTTCCGCCGATGCGGTCAGGGGGCCTTCCGACTCGGTGTCGTAAGGCGATGATGAGCATCGGCTTCGTTGGCAACCGCGGGGCTCTGGGCGGCCTTAGTACTGCACTGTGTTCTATCCCGCAGATCGCCTGGGGCAAACCTCACGGCGTCCACCAAACCTGGGTAACTCGCCGGCTGCGTCGTGACACGGATTCCTATCCAGACCCGTCCGGTTGACGGACGGCACTGCGGACCAGCTCCGCGGAGACGACGGCCAGCTTGCGCCGCTCGGACCGGGCCTGAGCCCGTAGTTGCTGGTAGGCGGCATGCGCGGACAGACCCTGGCGCTCGATGAGGACACCCTTGGCTTGCTCGATGATGGCCCGCGAATTCAGCGCTGACTGCAGTTGCGTGGCCAGCTCGGTCTGCTGCTCGCCCATCAGCATCGTGGCGATCAGCAGCGCGGCGAGATCGGTGAACGCAAGCAGCGCGAGCTCGGCCTCAGCCGACCAGGGACGGTGCTGTACTGACATCACCGCGACGACGCCTACCGCGTCCTGGTTATACGGGATGGGGCTGGCCAGCACCGCCCCTATGCCGCGGGCGACGGCATGGGGGCTAAATGACGGCCAGCGGATCTCCTGTGACAGATCCTCGGCGCACACCAGCTGCTTGTCCTCGAAAGCCGAGATGCACGGACCTTCCTGGTGACGTATCTGCAGTTCTTCCAGGTGTTTCATACGGGGATCCGACACCGCGGCGTTCAGCAGATGGTGTTCGGCGTTGGCGAGCATCAAGCTAGCACCGTCCACGGCGAAGATCGCGTGGGTGGTCTGCACGATCTGATGCATGGCCTCTTCGACCCGCATCTCGCCGAAGCGCAGCCGGCCAAGCTCGTGCAACGCCTGGCGAACATCCTGCATCGAGACGTTCATCTATCTACTCCCGGATACGATCCTTGGCCGGCGCGAGGCGCCGGTCCGGATACTACCCGCGAGTCACCTCTCAATCTCGCACTCGGCGTCAAGACCTGTGAGCTCGAAGACCCTGCGGACAACAGGGGCAGGCCGCCGGATGACCGGGCGCTGGCCGGGCGGCAGGGACCGGCCCGTGGCGGCGATCACCCGGGCCGAGCCGCAGTCGAGGAATTCCGTCCGGGCCAGGTCGAACACCAGCCGCCTGGGCCTTTTTTCCAGCACCTGGACCAGACGCTCGGAGAGGAACGGCATCGTCACCAGGTCCAGCTGGCCGCCGATGAATACCGTGGTCGTCCCTGGGGCGGCGTCCACTGTGATCTCGATCCGCTCCGCCGTCGGCCAAGGGTGCTGGCGGAGAAGCAGGCTGGGCACGGAACGGAGGCGGACAAGAGGATGATAAACGGAACCAGGCCACATCGTGAGGACTCCCATTCAGCAGCGGCGGCTAGGGTTCAGCCGGATGCTGTCAGTGGGCCTCTTCCTGCCGTGACCGGGGAAAGTGCAGGGCCAGCATCGACTTAGCGGCGAGCCGCAGGAGTCTGGGCGGCATCGTGGTTGTCCTTAGTATGCCCCACTTTGGTTATCCCGCAACTCGACCGGCCGCACCAATGCCGTCTACATCACACGCCGGACACCTTGCCGGCCTCATGTCCGGATCTGCGAAGGTGTAATCATGGCGTGGATTGAGCTCGACGGTGCGGTCAACGTGCGTGACCTTGGCGGCCTGCCCACCTCCGACGGCCAGCTGACCGCCGCGGCCCGGCTGCTGCGCGCGGACAACTTGCAGGAGCTGTCACCAGCTGACATCACGAAGCTGGTCCGCGACATCGGCGTGACCACCGTGGTGGACCTGCGCAGTTCCCAGGAGGTGAAGCTGGAGGGCCCGGCGCCGTTGGACACCGTGCCGGGCGTCCGGCATGCCCACCACCCGGTGCTGGCTGAACTTGGCTCCCACACCGACGTGATCGCCGACGCGCTGCTGAGCCAGGCCGGTCGCGATCAGTCGCGGTACCCAGACGATCCCGTGTGCAGGCACTATCTGGGTTACCTGGAGGACCGTCCGGACCAGGTGGTGGCCGCGCTGCGTAGCATCGCGTACTCCGAAGGCGCGGTGCTTGTCCACTGCGCGGCCGGCAAGGACAGGACCGGCGTGGTCGTGGCGCTCGCGCTCGTCGTCGCCGGAGTCAGCGCGCAGGCGGTAGTAGACGATTACGCCGCGTCTGGGGACCGCGCCGCGGCCATCGTGGCCCGCTTGCGCAGGTCCCGGACCTACGCCGGGGATATCGACAGTAAACCCGCAGACTCCTACCGGGTCCGGCCGGAGACGATGGCGGCGTTCCTTGAGCAGATGGAAGCCCGCTACGGCGGAGTCGCCCGGTGGCTGGCTGACCACGGTTTCGGCGCCGACGACCTGTCCCGCCTGCGGGCCAGACTCACCTGAGCGGCCTCCGGGCGCTTTGTCACCCGCTGGGCAGCACCTTGAGCGGGAACGGCGGGATGACCCGCAGTTCCACGTTCCTGTCGCTGGCGTCCCCGGCCAGGGTCGCGGTGGCCCAGGGAATGTTGGCCGCGAGCTCGCGGTGCAGCGAGGCCAGGTCGTCCGTGGTCGCCGGCCGCGAGGCGGGGACCGGCGGCGTATCGTGGTCGACCATCGTGGTCACAATGGACAGGTACTCGCCGTGATCGACGATTTCAACCACCCGGGTCTGGCACGGCCAGTCCACCACCGCGCAGGTGGTGACCTCCCAGAACCCGTGCCGGGCGCCGCCGGGGCCGCGATGCGGGCGAACCACGTTGGTGTGCGTGTGACCGTTCAGCCACAAGACGACGTTCGGGAAACGGTGCAGCAGGTCAACGAGCCCGGCGGCGCCGAGCAACGGTTCGCCGCCCGGTCCGGAGTGGGCGCCGCGGGAATTGTCCAGCGTGCTGGTCCCGTGGTGGGAGAACAGGACCACGAGCCGGTCGTCGTGGCCGGTGTGAACCTCGCCGCCATCCGGTCCGCGGTGCGCCGAGTGCACCTCGCCGAGCCGGGCCTCCAGCCAGCGTGCCTGCTCGCGGTCGATGCACCCGGCCGCACCGCCGGCCAGGCAGTTGGTGTCAAGCGCGATGAACCGCACCGCGGGTGTGTCATAGGCGTAGTACGCGGTGCCGTCTTGCCGGTTGCGCTGATCGAAACCGTGCCCCAGCGGCCGCGCGCCGGCCGCAAAGTGGGCGTCGACGAAGTCACGCCTGCTGATCGGCCTGCGGGAATGATCCGGCGTGACCTGGCGGGCCGGCCCGGCCATGAAGGCATGGGGGGCCACGGTGAACAGCTCGAGCGCCCGGTCGTGATCGAAGTCCTCCGGCAGCTCGGTCGGCTTAGCGCTACCGGTCAGCGCCGCGACCAGTCCCGGTGTCTGGATGCCCACGCCCTGGTTGAGCGCTTCGTGGTTGCCGAAGCAGGACAGCCAGGGCAGGGGCAGACCGGTGGCGGAGAACTCGCGCAGCGCCCGCCGCAGCAATCCCGGGTGATGCGGGAAGCCGAACTCACGCCGGAAGAAGTCCGGCCCGCCCGGGCCCGGCCCGTCCGGGCGCCAGAAGATGTCACCCGGCCAGTCCAGCGCCTGTACTCCCTCATAGCCAGGCCCGCCGGAATCCGGTGACACCAGCCCGCCGTCGAACAGGGCCAGGAACGCCCGCAGCTCGTTCCACTGCGCGTTGTCGATTGCGTCGCCTGTCGTGACGGCCAGCTGGAGCGGCCACCCGGTGACCGGCCCGCGCACCGCGCCCAGCGTGCGGAGGGTGGCGTCGACGGCGTGCACCGTGAGCGCCTCATGGGGGCGCTGCACGGGGACGATCTCGGCGTACCTGGGGTCAGCGAACCGGGCGTTGAGGAACTCGAACCGCGCGGGCGACTGGACGTCCGCGAGCTGCAAGTCGGTGATATGGACCAGGCACATCAGCGCGCGGCCCCGGCCGGGCGCCGGCGGCTGGCCGGCCGCGCCGAATTCGTCGCGGATGAGATGCGGTTCGCCCGCGCTGATCGTGACGGCCCGGTACGAGGCGGAGTTGCCGTGACGCAGCACCGCGCCGCGGCCGAGCCTGCGGTGCGTGGTCAGCGGCGGGTGGCGGCCGCTCACGCCTCGTCGTCAGCGACCGAGCCGGCCGCCGGGTCAGCCGACACCAGGACGGGGTCGGGACGGATCGTCAGCGCCACCCGGCTGCCCGCCGACAGCTCGGTAGCGTCCGAGGTCGACAGCTGAGCCATGACCGACGCATCGCCGAGATCGACCGTCACCCGGCTGGTCGCGCCGAGGAAGGTGACCGCGATCACCGTGCCGACCAGCGGGCCGGACTCGGCGGCGGCGCGGGAGGCCAGGGTGACCGCCTCCGGCCGGATCAGCGCCACCACCTCGCCGTCGGGCGTATCCCGTTCCACCAGCGGCAGCGTGCAGCCGCGGACGGTGACGTCGCCCGCCCGGACCACGCCGGACAGCCGGTTGGACAGGCCGACGAACTCAGCCACGAACGATGTGGCCGGGCGCGAGTAGACCTCGATGGGCGGCGCGAGCTGCTCCAGGTGGCCTTCCCGCATGACGCCCACCCGGTCCGCGATGGCCAGCGCCTCTTCCTGGTCGTGGGTGACGAACAAGGTGGTGATGCCCACCTCCAGCTGGATCCGGCGGATCTCGTCCCGCAGCTGGGCGCGGACCTTCGCGTCAAGCGCCGACAACGGCTCGTCGAGCAGCAGCACCTGCGGCTCGATGGCCAGGGCGCGGGCTAGCGCGACTCGTTGCTGCTGGCCGCCTGAGAGCTGGTGCGGATACCGGTCTGCCTGGGTGGACAGCCCGACCAGGTCCAGCATCTCCAGGGCCCGCCGGTCCCGCTTGGCCGCTTCGACCCGGCGCAGCCGCAGCCCGAAGGCCACGTTCTGCCGCACGGTCATGTGCGGGAACAGTGAGTACGCCTGGAACACCATTCCCATATCGCGCTTGGCCGCCGAGACGTGGGTGAGGTCCTTGCCGCCGACGGTGATGTGACCGCTGTCGGCGTCCTCTAGCCCCGCGAGCAGTCGCAGGGTGGTGGTCTTGCCGCAGCCCGACGGCCCGAGCAGCGCGATGAGCTCGCCGGGCTGCAGGGTCAGGTCGAGCCGGTCGAGCGCGACGACGGGACCGTAATGCCGGCTCAGCCCCTCCATCCGCACTTCGACGGCGTCCCTGGCCGCGCCGTCCCGCGTTCTGGTCACTGGCGAAGAAGTCACGAGCGGTACCTCATCCCCGGCCGCGGCGGCGGCCGACAAAGGACAGGATCAGCAGCAGTATGAAGGCAAAAAGCAGCGCGGCGAAGGAGGTGGAGAAGAGCACCCCGGCGTTGGGCGTGTTCCGGCTGATCGAATACAGCTCTACCTGCAGGTTCGAGTACAGCAGGAGATAGGCGATGGTGAACTCGCCGAGGACCAGGGCCCAGGTGAGCAGCAGGGCGTTCAGGATGGCTTGCCGCATGTTCGGCACGATCACCCGGAAGATCACGGTGAACCAGCTTGCTCCCAGGCTGCGCGCGGCCTCGGAGATGGTCTCCACGTCGACCGCGTTCAGTCCGGCCGCCAGCGCCCGGTAGGCGTACGGCAGCGCCAAGATCACGTAGGCCCAGAACAGCATGAGCGAGGACAACTCGTAATGCTGAATCCGGTTGTAGACCGGGCCCAGGCCGACGACAAGCACGATGGCCGGGATGGTGAGGGGCAGCAGGCAGAGAATCTCCATGGTGCGGGTCAGCCACCGGACCCGCAGCCGGATCCAGATCATGGTCGGTAGCAGCAGCGCCATGGTGACCACGCAGGTAATGACGGCTAGTTCCAGGGTGATCTCGATCGCGCTCAGCAGCGGAGGAATGCCAGACCCCTGGTAGGAGGCGATCTGGCGCCAGGCCGTCAGCGACCAGGTGCCGAGCTTGGACCCCTCCAGGGAGAACCGGCCTAGCGCCAGCAGCGGCAGCACGAAGAACAGGCCGAACAACGTGAACACCACGTAACGGAAGAGGTTCAGCCGACGGCGTCGTCGGACCTGCAGGCCGCCCGGCCGCCCGGCTGGCGCGGCGGCGGGGGTTTCGTTGAGGGCGGTTACCGGAGCCATCGCGCTGCCCTGCGCTGCAGCAGTGCGTACCCGGTCATGACGATGGCCACCATGACCACCATGCCCAGGGCGAGCAGGTCGGCCACGTTGACGTTGCTCAGCCCGACCTCACTGGACAGCGCGGTGCTGATCTGCTGCGGCACGATGTAAGCGATCTGGTTCTCCCAGGCCTGGATGGTGGCGAAGGCCGACAGCGCGTTGGCGAACAGCAGCAGCAGGCCACCGAGGAAGGCAGGCATCAGCAGCGGGCCGCCGACATAACGCCAGTACTGCCACGCGGAGGCGCCCAGGTTCTCCGACGCCTCCCGCCACTGGACCTTCACTCCGTCGATCGCGGGCAGGAAGACCAGCACCATCAGCGGGATCTGGAAGTAGGTGTAGATCAGCGCGATGCCCCACGGGAAGCTGTAGTACCAGCTGGCGTGGAAAAGCAACCCCACCGTCGGGCCGATGAGCACCTGGAACGCGAAGGCCAGGGTGACCCCGCCGAACTGGGCCAGCACGCCCGAGGCGGCCAGGTAGAGCCTGCGCACGGCGCCGTCCGGGTCTCCCGATGCGATGGCATAGGCCAGGATCGCGCCAAGCACGGCCCCGGCCAGCGACGAGATCAGGCATAGCTTGAACGAGCCGATGAAGTAACCGCGGACCAGCGAGTTGCCGAGCTCGGTGACGTTGGAGAACGCCCATGAGCCGTTCGGGTTCTTGAGCGCATCGACGATCACGATCCCCGTCGGCAACAGCAGGAAGATCGCGACGTAGGCGAGGAACGGGACGGTACCGACCCAGGCGGGGGCGGAAAGCCGGCGCCCGGCCCGCGAGGGCCGGGCGCCGGTCTTAGTTGTCGCAGCGACAGCCACGTTCCCTCGCTAGCTGACGGCCTTCGCCCAGTTCGTCGCCAGGTAAGTCGCGGCGCCGGTGGCCTGGGAGGGGGTGAGGAACGTCGGCGACCCGGTGACCGCGGGCAGCAGGGCGGCCGCGCTTGAGTCGATGCTGCCGTTGGAGGCCATGGCCGTCTGCTCCACCGGCCGGGCGCCCCCTTGCAGCCAGAGGTTCTGCCCGCCCGTCTTGGCCTGCGAGTAGAGGAACTCCTCCCACAGCCTGGCGGCGGCGGGGTGCGGCGCGTTCTTATTGATGGCCTGCGCGTAGTACCCGCCAAGCACGGCGTTCGACGGGATGAACACCTTCCAGTTCGACACGCCCACGTAGCTCGACAGGTTGAGGTAGTCCCAGTTGAACACGACCGGGGTCGTGCCCGCCTTGATCGTGGCTCCGGTCGCCGACACGGGGGAGAAGTTGCCCGCGGACTTGAGCCGGTGGAAGAAGGACACGCCGGCGGCGATGCTGCTGGCCGAGCCACCCTCGGCCATGCTGGCCATCATGACGCCGTTCAGGGCCGCGTTGGCCGAGGTCGGGTTGCCGTTCAGCGCGACCGCGTTCTTGAACTTGGAGCTGAGCAGGTCGTTCAGCGAGGTGATCGTGCCGAACTTGCTCGAGTAGCCCACCGCCATGTAGCCGCCGTAGTCCTGGACCCACAGGCCGCTGGACTCCTTCTGCGCCGTCGGGATGGAACCCCAGGTGCTGACCTGGTACGGCGCGAACAGGTTCGTGTTGGCCAGGGCCACCGACATGCCGATGTCCATCACGTCCGGCGCCTTGGCGGTGCCGTTCTCGGTCTTCACCGCGTCGACTTCCTGCTGGCTGGTGCCGTCAGGAAGGGCGGAGTTGACCTTGATGCCGTAGGTCTTCTGGAAGTCCGAGATGATCGCGCCGTAGTTCGCCCAGGTCGGCGGGAGCGCGATGACGTTGAGCGTCCCCTCCGCCTTCGCCGCCTTGACCAAGGTGGCCATGCCGCCTCCGGCCGACGCGGAGCTCTCGTTCGCCCAGTTGACCGCGCCGCTTGAGCCCGATGACGAACTCGACGAGCATCCGGCCGCGAACAAGGCGGCGGCCGCGACTCCGGCGACCGCAAATCTATAGGACAACCTCACTATTGCCTCCTGAAAGCTTCCCTGTCCCGAAGTGGATCACGGCTGTCCGAAAGGCTCCCGGGCGGCGGTGCCGAGGAGGTCTACCGACCCACTTATCCCCCAGCTGAGAGTGCAGGATAAACGCACCTAAAACGTTTAGCGCTCGAATGCTCACACAACCGCGCGAGGGGTGTCAAGCGACGTTACCGAGTTGCCGCACTGAGCCCTTGCGAGCCTATGGCCAGCGGAAAGGTCCTAGTCTAGCGAGGGGGCGCTGCGCAGGTCAGGGCGTCATCAATTTGACCGCCAACTGACGCCTGCCCGCCATGGAGTGGATACCTGCGGTTTGCCCTGGGACTGTGGTTGGGGAGGGAAATACTTTTCGGTGTCGGTCACGCTGCCGCCCGGGCCCGTGCACGTCGCTCGGCGCGCAAGGCCGCGAAGGCTTGCCGGACGGTGCCGCGTGATACCAAGTAACGTTCGGCCAGTTCGTTCTCTGACGGCAGCCGGGTGCCCGCGGCATACTCACCGGCTAGCCGCCGCACTATAAGGGGAGAAACAGTCATGACCCAGCCCGCCGCAGAAACCTTCCCGCCCGATGCGCCGCCGCCCGGCAGCTACGCGCTCGATCCGACGCGCAGCACCGTCCGCGCCGACGTCAAGGCCATGTTCGGCTTGTTCACCGTGCACGGAACGTTCCGGCTGACGAGCGGCCAGGTGATCATCGCCGCGGAGCCTGGCCAATCCAGCGTGCGGGCCACCCTCGAAGCGGCCAGCTACGCCTCGGGGAACGCGAAGAGGGACGCCGACGTCCGCTCGCCCGGGATGCTTGACGCCCAGGGCTTCCCCGAGATCATCTTCACCGGCCAGGGCGCTCGCCGCGACGGCGCGGACTGGGTGCTGACCGGTTCGGTGACCGCGCACGGAACACCGGTCCCGGCGCAGGTCCGGGTCATCGGCGTGCGGCCCGGCGGGGAGGGCGCCGGGTCCGCCGGGTCGGTCAGGTTCCAGGCCACGGCCCGCCTGGACCGCACCAGCTTCGGGGTCACCAGGAAGAAGGGCATGGTCGGCCGGATGGTGACCGTCGTCATCGAGGCCGTGGGCCAGCCGTCTTGACCCGGACTTTTTCTGCCGAACGAGCCGTGGTACCCGCCGCCCGACCGCTGGCCCGCCTCAGGCCAGGTCGCGCAGGTCCATCAGCGGGCCTTGAGGGGGACACCGGGCAACGACGGCGCCGCCAGCGGAGCACCGGGGTAGCCGCGGACCTCGCCGAACCCGCCGGCGGCCCAGTCCGCGCGGGCCTGCGCGATCTCCCGAGGCTGTCCCGGTGCAGCACCAGGCCCTGGAACAGCCAGCTGACGGTCTGCAGGCCGATATGCGGATGCGGGGGAACCTGCATGCCGGGGCCGAGGGTGACTTCTTCGGGCCCGTAGTGGTCGAGAAAGCACCATGCGCCCACGGTGCGCAGCGTCCGCTGCGGAAGCAGCCGGCGCACTTCTGTGCCATCGCCGATGGCGGTCTTGCGGGCCTCCAGCACATCGACCGCGCGCATCACGCCCGGCGTCAGCGTGATCGCCTCCGGGGCCGGATCCAGATTGCTCACGGGTCCATGCTGTCACTGACTAGCCCCAGCCGTGGCTGGCTGGCGGGGGATAAGAGGACATTAGTAGAATCCCAGGCGTTTGGTGGTAGTGCTGGGCCGCCGCCGCCCTGGACCTGCCTCAGACCCGAATAGCGGCAGGTGAGCAGGCAGGGAGAGGTATGAGCGAGCTTATGGCGGGCGCCCATCAAACCGACACGCATCAGAAGGCTCTGCGCATCAACCTGGATCCGCGCTGGTACGGCACGATCGCCGAGATCGGTGCGGGCCAGGAGGTCGTTCGCTGGTTCTTCCGGGTCGGGGGCGCCGCGGGCACCGTCGCTAAGTCGATTTCGGCATACGACATGGCGGTCAGCGACGCCGTCTACGGCAAGGCGGACCGGTACGTCTCGGTCGGGCGGCTGCAGGGCATGCTCGACAAGGAGTTCCAGCTCAACGTCGACCGGCTCGGCGACGAGCGCGGCGACTCCACCTCGTTCTTCGCCTTCGCCGACACGGTGGTCGCGCGCAGCTACCGGGGCGGCAACGAGTGCCACGGCTGGATGGGCGTGAAGTTCCAGGCGCAAGCCCACGACGAGCCCAGCCAGATCGTGATGCACGTCCGGATGCTGGATATCGAGGCCTGGCTGCAGCAGGAGGCGCTCGGCATCGTCGGGGTGAACCTGCTGTACGGAGCGTTCTTCGAGCACCACGAGCCGGAACGGCTGATCGAGAGCCTGCTGGACCGGCTGACCGTCGGCCGGATCGAGATCGACATGATCCAGTTCCGCGGCATCGAGTTCCGCGGCGTGGACAACCGGCTGATGGCGCTCAAGCTCGTCCAGCTGGGGCTGAGCGGCGTGGCCATGTTCGGCCCGGACCGCGAGGTGCTGCAGCCCAGCGAGGTGCTGCGCAAGAAGGCGGTCCTGGTCGAGAGGGGCAGCTTCCGGCCGCCGACGCACGTGAACCTGGACATGCTCGAGACAGCCAAGGCCAAGTTCGCCGAGGACCCGGCGGTGGCAGGCAAGCCGGTACTGGCGCTCACCGAGATCACCATGCGCAACCTGCTCGCGGGCGGGGCGGCGGAAGTCGACCGGCGGGATTTCCTGGCCCGGGCCGAACTGCTCGCCGCCTGCGGCCAGACGGTGCTGATCACCGACTACTTCGACTACTACCGGCTGGCCGCCTACCTCGGCGAACGCACGACGGAGCGGATCGGCATCGTGATGGGGGTGCCGAGCCTCATCGACCTGTTCGACGAGAAGAATCACGCCCAGCTGCCCGGTGGCATCCTGGAAAGCTTCGGGCGGCTGTTCAAGAACGGCCTGAAACTCTACGTCTACCCGCTGCAACCGGGACCGGACGACGAGCTGAAGACCGTGGACGACATCAAGGTCCAGCCCGAGATCCAGCCGCTTTACGATTACCTGGCCGGGCGGGGCAGCTTCGTCAACCTCGACAACTACTGCCCCGAGTACCTGCCCATCTTCAGCCGGGACGTGCTGCGCAGAATCGCGGCGAACGACGACTCCTGGGAGACCATGGTCCCCGAGGCCGTGGCCGCGCTCATCAAGCGCCGGTCGTTCTTCGGCTACGTCAAGCCCGGGCGGCAGCACCCCGACGACTAACCGGCCCGGGCCGCCCCGGCCCGCCCGTGGCCCCGCGAACCCCACCTGCCCCGTCCGGCACACCCGTGCTGCCCTGCTCCCGCTCGCGAGCCACCACGATGGTCCATTGTGGTTGGTCCAGCAACATCGATGGTCCATCGTGGTGGTCAGGCTCGGGGCTGACGGTGGCTGAAAGCGGGTGAACGTCACCTGCCACGGCTCTAGCGGCGGTCAGGTCCAGGTCCTGGAAGGCCCCGCGTCCGAGGACCGCCGACGGCACCTGGCCGGAGATCGCCACGACCGGCGACTGGTCGAGCTTGTCGTCGTACAGGCCGGTGAGCATATTGGTCGACCCCGGTCCCGCGATCGCGAAACAGGCGGCGGGCCGGCCGGTCAGCTTGCCGTACGCGCTGGCCGCGAAGGCGGCCGCGCCCTCGTGCCGGATCCCGATGTAGGTCAGCTCCCCGCGTTCGGAGGCCCGCCGCATCGCGTCGGCGAAGCCCAGGTTGGAATGACCGACCATGCCGAACACGTGCGTGATCCCGAACGCGACCAGCGTCTGGACCAGCACGTCGGCCACCGTGCGGAGCCGCGGCGCCGGGGCAGGGATGCGCACGTAGACGCCGCCGGGCCGGTCGGCCACCTCATACGCGGCGGGCCCGTCGGAGAAGCCCTCCGGCGGCCGCCCGGTCAGCGGGTCGTAGTCATACCCGTGCCACGGGCAGCGCAGCCAGCCGTTCTCGATCGAGCCTTCGCCGAGCGGGCCGCCCTGATGCGGGCACCGGTTCTCCAGCGCGCCCAGCCGCCCGCCGCACCGCGCCAGCGCCACGGTGCGGCCGTCCACGGTGACACTGCGGACCCGGCCCTCGGCCGGTACGTCGACCGGGTCGACCCAGTGCCAGCCGTCGGCGTCCAAGCCCCAAGCACCTCCACGGTCGTTGTCGGAACGGGCCATACTGTGTACTGTTCCCGGCACTGGTCCCTGCGTTACGCCAGCAGCCAGATCCTGGTGGTCAGCATCGGGCGGCGGTGCCATCGCCGGGCCAGAGCGGTCATTGACTGACGTTGACGTCGAGGCTGACGACTGGGCAGTTCACGATAAACCCGCTGGGACCAAACGGGCTGCCCACTGGGAACCCGGTGGCGTTGCCGTCGGTGACCTGCTGCAAAGCGGCCGAGAAGTCGGTCTGCCGGACGTTGAGCCCGGCCGCTACAGCAGCGCCTGTCCACGTTTCCAGATGGACATCCCACATCGGGCTGTAGTCGAATTGGCTCGTCGGCTCGGGTATTTCCTGCAAGATGTTCAGCGGGGGCGGCCCGTCGAGGATGGCCGCGTTCAGGCCCTGGCGCTGCGGGTTGGCCGCGCCTGTCTGGCCGTCGGTAAAGGCGATGAGTGATTCGCGGGCGCAATTCGCCGACACGACAGCGGCGTCCGCGCAGCCAGGTGAGGGCGCCGCGTCGAGATCGGGAGCATAGGTCACATCCTCGATGGTGGCGGCAACGGGGCTGGAGGAGTCGAACGAGGCGTAGTGAACGCTCTCATCGTCATAACAACCGTCCGTTTCGCGGTAGCTCACGGTCCCTCGGCGCGGGTTGATGGCCACGATCTTGTCCGCCTGGCCGGTGGCGTTGGCGATCTGGGAGGCGTCAAGCACCACGGTTCTGCCGCGGAAGTTGACCCGGACCAGCGGACTGTATCCTGGTTCGCCGACTGCGCCCGGCTGGGCCACGGCGGGAGGGAAACCGGTCGCCGAGGGAATAAGAATGCGGGTGGGCGAGAAGTCGACCGATGCGGGGAAGGCGATGCCGTTGCCGCTCCAGATCTTCGCGGTAGAGTCCTGGACGGCGGCGGTCCCTGCCGCCTGTGCCAGCTTCGGTGTGTAGTTCACGCCAAGCGCCCGTGCCACGCTGAGGTCCGAGGCGTCGGTAATCACGTAGTAGACCCGGCGGCCCCGGCTGGTGCCGTGGTACAGCGGGTAGGTCACAATGGTCGGCCCGGCGTTTTCCCTGAAGCTGGTGGGACCCTGGACGGTACTCGGCAAAAAGAACGAGTCGGGCCCGAACACGACATGGTCCACGCCTATCTGAGCAAAGCAGCGGAACGGGAGCTGCGGCTGGCTCGCTGCCAGCGCGGTTCCCGGCAGCGCCGATAGCGTCACCGCCGATGCCAGCACCAGAGTAACCGCCGATGCGCGCGCAGCAGAGACGCGAAAGCTGCGTCTGCCCAAGCTCTTTCTGAGCTTGTGCCCCGGTTTCATCATTTCGTTTGTCCTTTCCTTTGCCGACTTCGCGCCACGGCGAAAAGCCGGCCGCATTCGGCCGGTGAAGGTGTCAGTTGATCTGTGGCGAACACGGCTGAATCTACGAGCGAAGCAAGGCATTCGGCAGGACCGCTTCAGTGCCGGTTCACAGGACCAATCTCCCGCACCCGCCCGCGCCGACCCCGCTATCGCTGGCAGGCAGGCTGTGACCGCGCCGCCCGGCAGGCACGCGTCCGGCGCCGGCGCGGCAAATCGTGACATTTGCCAGCCTCGGTCGACCCTGGCGTGGATATGGTCAGTCGCATGAGCGGCGGTTCCGGGATTCTCCTGCATGTGGACCGCAGCCATCCCGAGACACTGGCAGCACAGGTCCGGGCTGGCCTCCGCGATGCCATCCGCTCGGGCCGGATGACCGCGGGGACTCGGCTGCCTGCCAGCCGCGTGCTGGCCGGGGACCTTGGCGTGTCGCGCGGCGTCGTGGTCGACGCTTACGCGCAACTGGTCGCCGAGGGCTTTCTGGTGACGCGGCCTGGATCGGGGACCATCGTGTCCGACGCCGTGAGGATTTCCTCAGCGCACTCGTCATGGCTGGCCCGGCGGCGGGAACCCGCGACGCGGCTGTGGCGCCCTGGGCTGGACCTGCGGCCGGCCGGTCCTGACCTTGCCCTGCTTTCGCGTTCGCAGGGGGCCAGGACGATGGCGGAGCTTTTCCGTCATCTGCCCGCCGCCGAGTTCGGGTATACCGGACCGTGGGGCGTAGCGCGGCTCCGGCGGCAGCTCGAGGCCCATCTCGGCCGGGTGCGGGCGGCCATGGCGCCTGCGGATGGCATCGTCGTGGTCAGTGGCGGGACACAGGCCCTGACCATCATCGCGCGCACGCTGGCGGCGGCTGGGCATGACCGTATCGCCGTGGAGGATCCCGGTGCTCCGATGCACCGGCACCTGCTGCGGGCAAACGGACTGGCGACCGTCCCCGTACCCGTGGACACGGAAGGCCTGGACGTGGACGCCCTCGCGGCGTCGGGCTGCCGGATCGTTCTGGCCAGCCCCGGCTATCAGTTCCCGACCGGGGCAGTGATGTCGGCGTCCCGGCGCGCGCGCCTGCTGGAGTGGGCGGTGACACACTCGGCGCTGGTCATCGAGGACGACCGGCGCGCAGACTTGCACTTCGGCCGTCCTGCGCTGGCCTGCTTGCAGGGAATGCGCCCAGCCCAGGTGCTGCTGATCGGGTCGATCAGCAGCACGCTCGCGCCGGCGATGCGGCTTGGCTGGATCGTCCCGCCTCCGGATCTGCTCCGCGCCATTGCCGAGACCAAGCGAGACGACGACTTCGGTAGCGGGATGATGGAGCAGCATGCGCTGGCGTCCTGGCTGGAGTCTGGGCAATACGACCGCCATGTGCGCCGCTCCAGGCACGCCTACGCGGCTCGCCGTGCGGAGTTGAGCCGTCAGTTGCGTCAGCAGTTCCCGGGCTGGCCGCAGCACGGCGTCGCGGCCGGGCTCGAGATCCTCCTGGAACTGCCCGACGGTATGTCTGAACAGCACATCGTGGCGCACGCCAGGCAACTGGACCTGGGCCTCAGCCCGCTCGGCCCCATGCGCGTCACGTCGACCGGGCCGCCGGGCCTGGTGCTGTCGTATGCCCGGCTACCGCCGCGGCACTGCACCGAAGCGGTCACCCGGCTCAAGCAGGCCGTCGACGCCGTCCTGGCCGAAGGCCGCTCGCTGACGGCAGCGGCCATTCCCGGCGACAGTAACGAACCATGGCACCTGACCTCCGCCGGCTGGCCGGCTGCCCCCGAGGATTTTTATTCATTCTGAGACCGAGACTTAGAACAGGGACCGCACCGTGAGCGAGCGGCGCAGGTCGGCGAGCTGATCGGCGGCCAGGCGGGCCAGCGATCCGGTCAGCTGGCCGGCCGCCAGGCACTGGTCTCCGGCCTGCAGCGTGGCGGCGTCGACGGCGTAGTGAGGGAAACCGTGCTGGCACAGCACCCGGGCCAGGTCCGCGTCGCCGCGCCCGGCCACCTTGGCCAGCGCGGGGAAGTAACGCGGCAGGTAGCCGGCCAGCAGCCCGGCCTGATCGGCGTGCCAGAAGCCCTGCGCGGTCGCGGCCAGCTGATAGCCGGACCCGGCGCCCGCGCGGTCGCTGTCGATCAGCGTCCGGGCCGCGATCAGCCGCAGTCCGGCGTCGTCGCCGGCCGGCCCGGCGAGCAGGCCCTGGCACAGGCGGGTGAGGTCGGCCAGTGCGGGCCCGCGCTGGCGGGATGCCAGGTATTGGTCGGCGACCGTCCAGCGAGCGTAGGCCAGCACCTGCCCGGCGATTGACGGGTCGGTCTCGGCGGCCAGGTGCCTGACCGCGAGCGCGAGGTATTGCTGCGGCGCGAGTTCGGAGTCGCGGACCAGGTCGCGGACGCAGTTCCAGGCCACCGCCCGGTTCAGCGGATCGGCGATGCGCCCGAGCGACGCGGTCAGCGTGGCCAGTGACGCCGGATCCAGCCGTATCTTGCAGTAACCGGCGTCACCGTCGTTCGGCAGGACCAGCGCAGGCTCGGGCTGGATGGCCGCCGGGGGCAGCGTGACCTCCTTCGCGCCGGCCGGCACGAGCACCGGGATCCTGGCGCGCAGGGTGAGCGTGCCGGCCCCGTCCGCGTCGTACACCCCGAGCCAGATGCGGTGCGGCCGGCTTCCCCGGTGAGCGACCGACCAGGCGGGGGCAGCCGGTCCCGGTCGGCTGACCCTGAGCGTGTCCACGCCGGCCGTGCCCAGCCAGCGCCCGGCCCAATCCCGCACGTCCGTGCCGGACGCCCGGCTCAGGCAGTCCAGCAGGTCCGCCAGGTCGGCGCTGCCGAAGCGGTAGCGCACGAGGAAGTCGTTGATCCCGGCGAGGAACGCCGGCCGGCCCAGCCAGGTCACGAGCTGGCGCAGTACCGAAGCACCCTTGGCGTAGGAGATGTCGTCGTAGGCCGAGCGCGCCGCATCGGTGTCTGGCACCTCCCGTGGCTCGGGCGCCACCGGATGAGTGGACGGGCGCTGGTCCGCGTCATAGCCGCGGGGCTTGCGGGTCAGCGCGAAGTCGGTCCACGTCGCGGTGAAGGCGGTGGCCTCGGACAGGACCTGGAAACCCATGTACTCGGCAAACGACTCGCTCAGCCACACGTCGTTCCACCAGCGCATGGTGACCAGGTCGCCGAACCACATGTGCGCCATCTCGTGCGCGATCACCACGCCCCGCATCTGCCGCTCGGCCTGGGTCACCGCGGTCGGGAAGAGGAACTCGTCCCGGACGGTGACACAGCCGGGGTTCTCCATCGCCCCGGCTTCAAGTTCGGGAACGAACGCCTGGTCATAGGAGTCATACGGGTAGGGCTCGGCGAAGATCTCGGTGTACCGGTCGAAACAGGCCAGGGTAATGGCGAAGATCTCCTCGGCGTCGCGGCGCAGGTGCCCGGCCAGCGACTGCCTGGCGTGCAGGCCGAACGGGATGCCGCGGTGCTCGGCGTGGATGCTGTGAAAAGGCCCGGCCACCACCGTGGACAGGTACGTGGACATCGGCGGGGTGGCGGCCAGCTCCCAGCATCCCGGCCGGATCGGCCGCGCCCGGCCGTTGCCGACGACGGTCCAGTGCGCGGGCGCCCTGACCGTCGTGGCGATGGCCGCCTTCATGTCCGGCTGGTCGAAGGCCGCGAACACCCGCTGCGCGTCGTCCAGTCCGCCGTGCACGGCGAGGTACGTCTCGCCGTCGGCGTCGTCGGTAAAGCGGTGCAGGCCCGCCCCGGTCCGGGAGTACGGCATGTCCGCCTCGACCCGCAGCTCGTTGGCGGCCTGCAACCCGGGAAGCGGCAGCCGGTTCCCGTCCAGTTCCCGCGGATCCAGGTCCCGGCCGTTGAGCACCACCCGGCGCAGCCGGGCCGGCCTGATCTCGGCGAACGTGCTCGCACCAGGCGTGCGGCAGCCGAACCGGACGACGGTGACCGACCCGAATACCTCCTCGCCGCCGGTGACATCGAGGTCGACGTGGTACCCGGACACGTCGATGAGCCGGGCACGCTGTTGCGCCTCGGCGTACGTCAGGGCGGTCACGGGCACTCCGGGCATCAGGGCGGTGGACAACAGCCTAGGCTCCCGGCTCCAGCCCGGCTTGACGTGTCCGATTCAGGGGTGGCGGAATACAGGATGTTGTCTACCCAGATACCCGCAGACATTTCAGTCCCTGCTATTCATTTCGGGCACCAGGAACAGCTTACCGACGTTCGGTGATTACATCGCGGATATTCCAGTTCCGTCCTCTCCATCCGGCTATTCCGGCGTAGGCTGATCTGATCTCAGCGGAAGGCCGGGAACCGTTGAGGGGGGAACGAGCGGTGTTCGGATTATTCACGGGCAGGGGCGGCTGGCCCCTTGTCCCTATGAGACCTCGGCGCAAGGGTGCCGAAGAGGTGTTGCCAGGTCGCTCGGTGCAGAGCCGGGAAGGGGCAGGAATGGTGGGTCATAAGGCGGTGACCAGTTAAATGAACGACCAGACTTCGACCAACGGACCTACCGTGTCAACCGAGCCCGGCGCGCCGGTCGCCTCATCCCGCCCGGAGCCGACCGGGACGGAGGTCTGGGCGGTCTGCTGCTCGGGCGGCGGCATCCGCTCGGCTTCCTACTGCCTGGGCGGGTTGCAAGCGCTCGAGGAGACCAAGTTCCTGGATAAGGCCAGGCTGATCCTCGGCGTGTCCGGCGGCAGCTACATGGCGGCATCGCGTGCGCTCGTGGCGCGCGACCTCAAACTCGGCGCGGGAGCGACCGGGCTACCCGCATACGCGCCCGGCAGCCCGGAGGAGCAACACCTGCGCGACAACACGCGGTACCTCGTGCCCGACGCCAAGACGCTGCTGGCCGGGGTGCTGTCGCTGATGTTCGGCGCGGTGCTCACCCTCGTCCTCGTCCTCACCCCGGTTTTCGCGGTGGCACATGCCTGGGGCTGGGTGCTGCGCTCCCGCCGGGTGCTGACCTACACGGTCACGGTGGCGCCACATTCCCGTACGCAGCAGTGGGCGGCCGCGCTCACCGCGACCACATGGTGGATCTGGCCGGTGATAGCCGCCGGGGTGACGTTCGTCATCTTCCTGTGGTGGTGGGTCACCCTGAGACCAGGTCCGCGCGGACAGGAGCGCCAGAGCCAGGTCGCGGTCAAGGCGCTCGGGTGGGCCACGGTCCTCACCGTGGTGCTGGCGGCGGCCATGTTCGCCGTCCCGGGGGTGGTGGCGTGGCTATCCAGCTCACACTCGGGCGCACTCAGGACCGTCCTTGACGACCTCGGCTTCGGCAGCGGCGCCGGGTGGACACCGGCGGCCATCGGCGGCTTTGCCGCCGCCGTCATCGGGGTATCCCAGTCCGCCAGGAATACGCTGACCAAGTACAACCTGCTCAAGTCGCCGGAGGCGGCCAAGGGGAACGCGCCGAAGCCGGGGCTGATCGGCACCGCCGTCGGATATCTTCGCGGGCTCCTGCTGCCTTGGCTGGCCAGCGTCCTGATCCTGCTCGCGTTCGCCGTGGCCGGGCTGCGCTGGGCGAAAGACGGCGCGGCGGCCGGATTCACCCGGGACCAGCTGTGGCAGCTCATCGGCGCGCTCGCGGTCATGCTGGTCATGCGGTTCCTGGCCGACGCCAACCGGATAGCGCTGCACGATTTCTATCGGTGGCGGCTGGCCAGCGCTTACTCCGTGATCAGAGACACCAGTGGGCACGATGGCAAGCCAGCGCCGTTCGGTACAAAGGATTCTCCGGGCACCCGGCTGTCGGAGCTGAGCGGAGAGCGGCCAGAACTGGTGATGTGCACTACCGCTAACATCAACGCCCACCGGGAGGTGCCGCCCGGGCGAGGCGGGCTGAGCTTCAGCTTCGATCCATACCACGCGACGTTGCGCGGACCTGGGCCCACGGAATTGGTCCGGGCGCGCACGACCGATTACGAAGCGCTGGTCGGGCCGCGCCGGTTCACGCTGTTCGACGTGTCAGCCATCAGCGGGGCAGCCTTCTCCCCGCTGATGGGAGCGGCGACGCAGCAGGCCTACCGGATCTTGTTCACGGCCACCAACTTGCGCCTCGGTGTCTGGCTGCCGCACCCGGCCGTCGTGGACGCAGCCGCCCAGGAGCTGGAACGGCAGGGGACAGGCAACCATGCCGACCGATGGTGGCACGCGGTAGGGCTGCTGCTGTGGTACATGGCGCCCCACCCCACCTGGCGGCACAGCGGCGAGAAGCCAGGCAGACGCGAGGCGCGGCTGTGGGCGTACGTGCTGAAGCTGCGCAGGGACGATAGTCCCTCCCGGCAGTTCCTCGGTGGCCTGCTGTACCACGCGCTGCAGCCCACCCTGGGCATGCTGTACGCCGAGGCCGTCGGGCACACCAGCTACCGGAACACGTGGATGTGCGTCACCGACGGAGGGCACTATGACAACCTGGGCCTCGTCGAGGCCCTGCACCGGGCGCCTGAGCTGGGGATCACGCACATCCTGGTCCTCGACGCCAGCGGCGACAAGGCGGACACCTGGTCCACGCTCGGCGGATCCATCGCGCTGGCCAGGTCTGACGCGGAAACCGAGATCGTGATCAATCCGATGACGATGATCACTCCGCTGAAGGGCGCGGCACCGGAGCTGGGCCAGGGAGAGGTCGTGTGCCCGTGGGCCAGCGGCACCTTCACCCGGCGGGCGCCGGCCGGAACCGGGCGGGACAGCACAATCGTGGTGTGCAAGCTCGGCTGGTGGACGGGCGCGCCGTGGGACGTGCGCGCCTACGCGGCGGGTCACCCGACTTACCCGGCGGACTCCACCCTGGACCAGCTTTACGACAGCGCGGAGTTCGACGCCTACCGGGAGCTGGGAGCGTCTTCGGTCAAGCTGGCCATGCACAACGTCGCCGGAAGAGGTAAGGGGAAGGAACGGCTATGAATTCGCCCGCTACACCGCCCGAGGGTGGCAGCACGTCGGACGTGGCCTACCGGCCTGGCCGGCTCAAGCGGCTCTACGACAAGATCACGGGTGAGGTGGCGGTCAAGCACCCGTGGTACACGCTGCCGAAGGATCTTGGCCTGGCTGAGCTCATCGGCATTCGTGACACGCTCAGGCGAGAGAACCTTTTCGACACCTCCCGCCTCCCGTCGGTTGATCCCGTGCCACCGCCGCCGTATGACGAGTCGTACCTGACCGCGCGCACCGCGGATGGCAGCTGGAACGACCTGGAGCACCCCGAGATGGGGATGGCCAGCACCCGCTTCGGGCGCAACGTGCCGCTGGGTGACACCTGGCCCGATAAAGACCGGACGATGGTGCCGAACCCGCGTGAGATCAGCCTCAAGCTGATGACCCGCGACACCTTTAACCCGGCCACGGCCGGCAACGCGCTGATCACGGCGTGGCTGCAGTTCATGGTCCACGATTGGGTCAGTCACGGCACGAGCCCCAAGGACGACCCGTGGGTACTGCCGGAGGTCGAGGGTGACGACTGGCCCACGCCCCCCGTCGTGGTCATGCGCGTACCGCCCGACCCGACATCTCCGCCGGACTCGACCCTGCCGCCCACGCACCTCAATGTGAACACCCACTGGTGGGACGGATCGTCGGTCTACGGCAACGACCTGGAACAGCAGCGGTTTCTTCGCGAAGGCACGGGCGGGCGGCTACGACTGGCCGGCGGTTTGCCGCCGATCCCGCCTGACCCCGCCAACGATCCGACCCTCGTGCCGGGCTTCTGGCTGGGCCTGGGCATGATGCAGACGTTGTTCTCGATGGAGCACAACAGCATCGCCGCCATGCTCGCCGCGGCACATCCGGAGTTCGGCGACGAGACGCTGTTCGCCAAGGCCAGGTTGATCACCTGCGCGCTCATCGCCAAGATCCACACCGTCGAATGGACGCCCGCGGTCACCGCCCACCCCACGGCCGTCGAAGGGCTGTACGCGAACTGGTGGGGCCTGGCGGGCCAGAAACTGCACAAGTTCGTCGCGACGATCTCCAAGAACGAGGCACTGCGCGGCATTCCCGGCACCGACACCGAGGACTTCGGCGTGCCGTACGCCCTCACCGAGGAATTCGTCGCGGTCTACCGGATGCACCCGCTGGTGCCGGACGATTTCGACTTCCGGTCGGTACGCGACGACGCGCCGACGCTCGGGCCGCGGTCCTTCAGCGAGCTGACCGGACCGCAGGCCGTCCCGATCCTGCGGGACCAGCCGTTGACCGACATCGTCTACACGTTCGGTACCACGCATCCGGGCCTGGTCACACTGCACAACTTCCCGAAGGGCCTGCAGACTTATCTGCGGCCCGACACCGGCGCGTACATGGACATGGCGGCGCTGGACATCCTGCGCTGCCGTGAGCTCGGGGTGCCGCGGTACTGCGAGTTCCGCCGCCTGCTGCACCTTCCCGTGCCGCGGACTTTCGAGGAGGTGACGAGCAACAAGGTCTGGGCGAAGGAACTGCACGACGTCTACGGCGGCGAGATCACCGATCTCGACCTCATCCCCGGCGTCATGGCCGAGGACTTCCCGCAGGGCTTCGCCTTCAGCGACACAGCGTTCCGCATCTTCATCCTGATGGCCTCCCGGCGGCTCAACAGTGACCGCTTCTTCACCGACTACTTCACCGACGAGGTCTACACCCCCGAGGGCATGACGTGGATCGCGGACAACACGATGCGCTCGGTGCTGGCCCGGCACTGCCCGGACTTGGGGCCGACGGTGGCGAAGCTGCCGAACGCGTTCGCGATCTGGGACAGGACGGCCGCGAAATGACCACCCCCCAGTCGCTGAACCCCCAGTCGCTGGACGACAAGCGCGTCGCCATCGTCAACGAGCACATGCGGCTTGAGAACGCCTACGACTTCCCCGCGTGCGTCGGCGTGTTCGGCAGGCCGCAGTACCAGCTGGTCGCCGACGGAGAGCTTTACGACGGCGCGGACCGGGTGCACTACTTCCTGTCCCAGAACCACACGGCCTTCCCCGACTTCGTCTTCGAGCCCACCAGGGTGTCCCCGACGACCGACGCGGTGCTCGTCGAAGGGCGTTTCGTCGGCAGGCAGCTCGGACCATGGCGCGGCCTGCCTGCTTCCGGGCGGAAGGTCGACTTCCAGATGTGCCTGATCTTCGAGTTCGACGGGGAGTCGATGACCAACGAGAAGATCTACTTCGACCTGAATACCCCGCTGCTGCAGCTGGGCATCGGCGACGACTACAACTCGGTGCGCGGCAAGCTGTCTGCCGTCCTGGGCCATCCGGTCGTGATTCTCAAGGCGCTCGTCTTCAGCCTGACGCACCGCCAGAAGCCAGGCACGGTGAAACCGACGCCATGATAGTGAAATACGTCATCACGATTGCCTACTCGGCGCTGCTGGCCGGCGGGGTCTTTGTCGGCGTCCGTCAGATATACCAGGGCTTCCGCAGGCCCAACGAGTTGCTGAACCCGCTGTTCGGCAACAAGGTCGCGATCCGGATGTTCACCGTCCACATCATCGTGGTCAGCTGCGATCTGTTCGTGATCGGTCCGCTGGCCGTTGCGCACAAGAGCCCGCTCTACTACTGGGGCGGGCGGAGCCTGCTGGTGATCTCGTCCCTGCCGATCGCCGCCTTCCTTAACCGGAACCCGCAGAGTTTCGGCAATTTCATCGGCAAATGGGTCATGGTGCGCAACTTCTTCGAGTACGGCATCCACATCGTCTTCATCGCGCTGCCGCTGTCATGGTTCCGGTACTACCTGCTGCTCTGGTGGGTGGTCGCCTACCGCTACCTGGACGTCGGTCCCCGCCGGCTCATGCAGCGGCTCTACAACACGCCCGAGAAGCAGGCTGCCCGGCCGTGGGCGCAGTACCTGAACTGGCTCGTTATCGTGACGATTTACGTCGGCGCATTCTTCGCGGTCTTCTACAAGCAGATCCTGTTCGCGCAGCTGCCGAACCCCGCCACGCACGAATACATCCCCGCGCGCTGGGAGTACGGTGTCGTGATCGCCGTCAACTTCGCCCTCGCCTTGTTCGAGTGGATAACAATCCGCCAGTACAGCGACTCACTGCTAGCAGCGGCCGGCGTGCACGAGAAGATCACCGCCGCACACTACTGACGCGGCAGGCCGGCGCCTCGGGGCCCGACGCCGGGCCGGGACCGTATTGCGGTTGCGTTACGAAACGATGCCAACTCTGTTCCGGGCTTGCCCGCCATCCGGGACCAGTTTTGAATGAGGATTCACACCGGAACATGCCGCTCCCAATGGCGAGGTAAAGCTTCGATGAATCCCGGTTCAGTACTCGAAGTCGAGCGCGTGACGGTCCGTTTCGGCGGCCTGACGGCGCTCGATGCCGTGTCCCTCGCCGTCCCGCCCCGTCACGTCATGGGGGTCATCGGGCCGAACGGCGCCGGTAAGACCACACTGCTCAACGTCTTGTGCGGCTTCACCCGGCCGGACGCCGGCCAGGTCTTGTTCGGCGGCCGCCAGCACAACGTCAAGCCGCACCGGCTCGCCGCAATTGGCGTGGCGCGGACCCTGCAGGGCGTCGGCTTGTACGCCGGGCTTTCCGCGCTGGAGAACGTCATGGTCGGCGCGACCTGCCGGGCCTCGGCCGGATTCTGGTCCGCGCTGCTCACGCTGCCGCGGGCCGGCCGTGATGAGCGCACGCTGGGCGAGGCGGCCCGGCAGGCGCTGGAACGCGTCGGGGCCGCCGACGTCGCGGACGCCAGGCCCGGCGAGCTTTCCTACGGTATGCGGAAAAGGGTCGCGCTGGCCCGGGCGCTGGTGGCCAAGCCCAGCCTGATCTTGCTCGATGAGCCGGCCAGCGGCCTGGACGAGAACGAACTGGCCGAGCTCGGCGCCCTCATCCGCGACCTGGCCACCGAGGGATCGGTGGTGGTGGTGGAGCACCACATGGACCTGATGATGGCCGTCTGCGACTCGATCACGGTCCTCGACTTCGGGAAGGTGATCGCCACCGGCACGCCGCGGCAGGTCCAGGACGACCCCGCCGTGACCGCCGCGTATCTCGGCGCGAGCAGCGGTCAGGAGGCCGCCGGTGAGTAGCGGCGCGGACAGGGCCCCTGGCGGGCCCGCGGCAGGCAGCGGGCCCGCGGCAGGCAGCGGGCCTGCGCTGGCCATCGAGGAACTCGTCGCGGGATACGGCGGGGTGACCGCGCTGGACGGTGTCAGCATCTCGGCGGGCACGGCTGCGATCACGGCGGTGCTCGGCGCGAACGGGGCGGGCAAGACGACGCTGCTGCGCGCGGTCAGCGGGATGGTCAGGCCCCGCCGAGGGCGTGTCCTGGTCGACGGGACCGACCTGGCGGGCCGTAACCCCGAGCAGATGGTCCGGGCCGGCGTCGCGCACGTGCCCGAAGGGCAGGGGGTGATCGCTGAGCTCACCGTCGAGGAGAACCTCCGGATCGGCATGATGAGCTGGCCCGGCGGCCTGCGGCGGACGGCCGGGGGAACCGACGGGCGCGGACACTCCCGGGCGGCCCGGGCGGCCGCGCTCGACGAAGCCTACGAACGCTTCCGGCCGCTCGCCGACCGCAGGCGCAAGCTGGCCTCGACCCTGTCCGGCGGTGAGCGGCAGATGCTGGTCATCGCGCGTGCCCTGCTCGCGCGGCCGCGCGTGCTGCTGCTCGACGAGCCGTCGCTGGGCCTCGCGCCCAGGATCATGACGCAGGTCATGGACATGGTGGTCAAGCTCAGCCGGGAAAACGGGCTCACCATCGTCCTCGTCGAGCAGAACGCCCGCAGCGCCCTGGCGATCGCCGATCACGGCGTGGTGCTGAACCTGGGCCGGGTCGTGGCCTCCGCGGATGCCAGGACGCTCGCCGCCGACGTCGCCCTACGCCATCACTACCTCGGGTTCTAGCTACTCATAGGAGCATGCCAGTGGTCGAGTTCCTTCAGTTCACGCTCAGCGGGATCGTCTTCGGGATGATCTACGCAGCGGTGGCGCTGTCCCTCGTGCTGATCTGGCGGGGCACCCGGCTGCTGAACTACGCCCAGGGCGGGATGGCCATGTTCACCACCTACGTGGCGATCGAGGTCATCCACCACACCGGCTCCTACTGGGCCGGGTTCGCGGTCGCGCTCGCGGCCGGCGTCGTGCTCGGCGCCGCCTGCCAGCTCACCGTCATCCGGCCGACCATGAACAAGCCGCCGCTCAACGCGGTCATTGTCACGATCGGGCTGCTCACCCTGCTCGAAGGCCTGGCCGGAATCTTCTACGGCGGCCAGTACAGGTCCTTTCCCGCGGCGTTCTCGATCACCGGGCTGAAAATCGGCACGACGCCGCTCGGCGTATCGCGATTCGACGTGTTCGTCGCCGTGGCGGTGCTGGTGACCACGCTGGTGCTGGCGGCGGCGTTCAAGTACACCAACGCCGGGCTGCGGATGCGCGCGGCCGCGTTCAATACGACCATCGCCCGGCTGTCCGGCATCCGGGTCGCGCGCGTGCTCACCGTCGGCTGGGCGCTGGCGGGCCTGATCGGCGCGCTGGCCGGCGTCCTGGTCTCGCCGTCCACGTTCCTCTACCCGAACAGCATGGACACGATCTTCGTGTTCGGCTTCACCGCGGCCGTGATCGGCGGCCTGGACAGCCCGGCGGGAGCGGTAGTCGGCGGGCTGCTGCTAGGTGTCGTGCTCAGCTACGTGGCCGGCTACCTGGGTTCCAAGGGCTCCGACCTGACCTCGCTTGTCGCGCTCGCCATCCTGGTCGTGGTGCTGATGATCCGGCCAGGCGGGTTGTTCTCCGCCGCGCGGATGCGGCAGGTTTGACGATGCAGACGCTGCCACGCAGGCTCGGCGTCGCCGTCATCGTGGCGGTCATCGTCGTTTTGGCGTCCATCAAGCTGGACGCCTTCCGCGATTACCAGATCGCGGAGATCGCGGTCGAGGTCACGGCCGTGGCGGGCCTCACCCTGCTGACCGGGCTCAGCGGTCAGATCTCCCTGGGGAACGGCGCCTTCATGGCGATCGGCGGCTACACCGCGGCGCTGCTGCTTATGCATCTGAACTGGCCCTTCGTCGCTGTGCTGGTGCTGGCCGCGGCGGTGGCCGCGGCCTCCGGAGGGGTCGTGGGCGCGGCCGCGGCCCGGCTGCGCGGCCCCTATCTGGCCGGCGCTACCCTCATGCTGGGTGTCGCGCTGCCGTCGCTGGCGTACGCCTACCCAGGGCTCCTCGGCGGGGATCAGGGCCTGAACGTAGCCTTCACCACCCCCGGTTTCCTTGGTGCGACCTTCCCGCTGACCAGGTGGCAAGCCTGGGTCAGCGCCGCGGTGGCGCTGATCACCCTGGTCTTGCTGGCCAACCTGTACTACAGCCGGATCGGCCGCAACTGGCGTGCCGTGCGTGACGATGAGGTGGCGGCCGCGCTCGACGGCGTGAACGTCGCCGCGGCCCGCATCCTCGCCTTCGTGGTGAGCGCGGCCTGCGCCGGGCTGGCCGGCGCCCTGCTCGCCATCGTCACCGGGCTGGTCGCGCCGGGTGCTTTCACGATCACGCTGTCCATCGCGCTGCTGACCGCGGCCGCGATCGGCGGTCTTGGCAGCCTGCCCGGGGCACTGTGGGGAAGCCTGGTGATCGTCCTGGTGCCCACCTACGTCACGGACGTGGCCACCAGTAACGGCCTGTCCAGCTCGGTCGGATCCAATATCCCGGTCGCCGCCTACGGCGTGGTCCTCATCTTGGTCATGCTCGTCTTCCCGCAAGGGATCCAGGGCGGGCTACGACGGATTCTCGCCCTGTTCACAGGTCCTGACCCAAAAACCCAGAAGCCCGTCAGACCCCGGACCGACAAGGAAGGCATTTCATGACCAGACCTATCCGGCTTCGCTGGCAGGCCGCGGCCATCATGACCGTGGCCGCGCTCACCGTCGCCGCGTGCTCATCGAGTTCGAGTTCCGGCTCGACTCCGGCCTCGGGCAGTTCCACCGGGGCCCTGACCGCCTCCGCGCCTGGGATCACCTCGACCCAGATCCTGATCGGCAGCCACCAGCCGCTGACCGGGCCCGCCGCGCCCGGTTACGACGAGATCGCGCCCGCGTCCGCCGCGTACTTCAGCTACGTCAACGCGCACGGCGGCGTCTACGGGCGCAAGATCGTCTACAAGTACATCAACGACGGCTACGACCCGACCACCACGGCCTCGGTCGTCCGCCAGCTTGTCCTGCAGGACAACGTGTACGCCCTGTTCGACGGCCTCGGCACGCCCACCCACCTGGCCGCGGTCCAGTTCCTGAACTCGGAGAAGGTTCCCGACGTGTTCGTCGCGTCCGGATGCGAATGCTGGAACGAGCCGACGACATACCCGGAGACGTTCGGCTGGCAGATCGACTACGTGCGCGAGGGGAAGATCCTCGGGCAGTACGTCAAGCAGCACTTCGCCGGCAAGAAAGTTGGTTTCTTCTACCAGGACGACGAGTTCGGCCTGGACGGGGTCAAGGGTCTTGACGACGAGATCCCGGCCTCGATGATCGCCAGCAAGCAGAGCTACGTCGACACCAACGTGAACATCGCACCGCAGGTAGCCGCCCTGCGCGCCTCAGGCGCCCAGGTCATCGTCTCGTTCTCCATCCCGGCCTTCACCGCGCTGCTCAAGCTGAACACCCTCAAGCTCGGCTTCAGCCCGACGCTGGTGGTCAGCAACGTCGGCTCCGACCCGATCACCTTGTCCGGGCTGCTTGAGTCGTTCGCCAAGCAGGGTGGCGCGACCGTGAACGGCAACGCGCTCACCAACGGGATGATCACCGATGAATACCTGCCGGCCCTGTCCACCAGCGACAGCTGGTACGTCCTGCTCAAGAAGGTGCACGACCAGTACGACCCCAAGGCCCCGCTCGACGGCAACGTGTTCTACGGCATGGCTGTCGCCTACACGTTCGTGCAGGCGATGCTGAAGGCAGGCCGGAACCCGACCCGGGCGAGCCTGCTATCGGCCATCGAGGCCGGCCTTCCGCAGGGGCCGATGGTCTCCCAGTTCGCTTACGCCGCGGGCAACCACGCGGGCGCCACCGGCGCCTATATCGGCATCATCAACAATGGTGTCGTGACGCAGCAAGGGCCGGTCCTGGTCACGGACACCTCTGCGTCAGGTGCCATCACCACATATACGGGAACCGAACAGCAGGCGCCAGCGAGTGGCATTCCTTCGCCCTGACGTCGCATCGGCCATCCCGCCCGCCCAGCAAGCAGGGATCAGCCGATATGACGACAGGTGACGCCAGCCCGCCCCCTCGGCCACGAGGGGGCGGGCGATCCCCCCGTGATCGGGGGGCCAAGGGGGCCCAGGCCCGCTTGCTCAGGGCGGCCGAGGAACTGTTCGGCGAGCACAGCTATCACCAGACGTCGGTGGCCGGCATTTGCGCCCGGGCCGGGATGGCCACCGGCAGCTTCTACTCCTACTTCGGGTCCAAGGCGGAGATCTTCGCCGCCGTGGTCCGGGCCATCAACACCGACCTGAGAGGGACGATGAAGGCGGCTCTGGAGCATGCTGACGGCGGCCAGCGGGCCATGGAGCGCGCATCCTTCCGGGCGTACTTCGACATGCTGTCCAAGCGCCCCTGGATCGATCGCATCGTGCGTGAGTCCGAGTTCATCGACCCAGCCCTGTTCCGCGAGTACTACGAGAACCTGACCCGGGGGTACGCGCGCGGCGTCCGGGCCGCTCAGTTGGCCCGCGAGGTCGACGCCCGGTACGACCCGGAGGTCATCGCCTTCGCCTACACGGGTATCGGTAATTTCGTCGGCATGCGCTGGGCCGAGTGGACAGCTGGCGGCCGCGTGCCTGAGGACGTGCTTGACGACATCCTGGAACTGCTGCGACGAGGGCTACCCCCAGCGTCCGCCGAACCGCTCGGCTGAACGCACGGGGTGTGGATAACTCTGTGGACGCCGTGGGGACGGTGCTGTGTTCGGTGGGGGAAACGCGTCGTTAGCGGCCTGGATCAGGTCACGGCATGGCCGCAGGCGGGAGATCGGCGGCATCGGCCGGAGGCCACGTCAGCGGTCTGGAGCCGAGCGCGGTCAGCTCGGCCAGCTGCATGGCGCACCAGGGCGAGATGGACTGCCGGCCGGCCCGGACCGCCTCGCAGAATTCGCCCCAGTCGACCCACCTGACCTCGGCGACCTCGGCCGGATCGGGCTCGGGCCGGTCATCGCAGTACGCCGCGTAGACCGGGCAGACCTCGTTCTCCAGTACTCCGTTGTCCATCCTCGCCTGGTAGCGGAACCTGGGCAAGACGAGCGCGAGCTTCGCGCTGCCGATCCCGAGCTCCTGCTGCAACCGTCGCTGCACGCTGCCGGAAATGGGCTCACCGGGCTGCGGGTGACCGCAGCACGTGTTGGTCCACACCCCAGGCCAGGTGCGCTTGGACTCGGCCCGCCTGGTCAGCAGGAACTGGCCGTCCCCGTTGAACAGGTAGCAGGAAAACGCCAGGTGCAAGGGCGTCTGGGCGTGATGCACGACAGCCTTGGCCGCGGTGCCGCTGGCGTAACCGGTCTCATCCAGAAGTACGACGCTTTCCACGTGCTCCTGCCTGACGCTCGCCGAAGGGGGCACAGTCGCACAATACCTGGTCACGACGTGTGCGACCGCCTCGGCGGAAAAACAAGCCGCAGGTCAGCCCCGTTCCGTCCGGTTCACCCGAACATTCCCGTTCGGCCGTTCACGCCCGGCAGGCGGCGGGAACCGTGAGCCGCCTGAGGCTAATGCGAGTCGCGGGGTACCTCGTGCCCGCTGGCGCCGACGAGGAAGTCCAGATCGGCGCCCGAGTCGGCCTGCAGCACATGCTCGGTGTACAGCCGGGTCCAGCCCCGGCTGGCGTGCGGCGCGGGCGGCTGCCACCCGGCCCGGCGGCGGGCCAGCTCCTCGTCACTGACCTCCAGGGTCAGGCTCCGGGCCGGGACGTCCAGGTGAATCCAGTCGCCGGTACGGACCAGGGCCAGCGGGCCGCCGACGGCGGCCTCAGGGGCGACGTGCAGGACGACCGTGCCATAGGCGGTGCCCGACATGCGGCCGTCGCAGACCCGCACGATGTCGCGGACGCCGCGCAGCAGAAGCTTCTTCGGCAACGGCACGTTGGACACCTCCGGCATGCCCGGGTAGCCGCGCGGGCCGCAGTAGCGGATGACGATCACGGTGTTCTCGTCGACGTCCAGGTCTGGATCGTCGGCCACGGCGTAATACGCCGAGGGCGAGTCGAAGACCAGGGCCTGGCCGCGGTGCTTCAGCAGGTGCGGTGAGGAGGCGGACTGCTTGATCACGGCGCCGTCCGGGGCGAGGTTACCGCGCAGCACCGCGGTTCCGGTGCCGGCGGTGAGGAACGGCTCGGCCCAGGCCTTGATGACCTCGCGGTTCCAGCACGGCGCGGCCGCCACGTTCGCGCCCGCGCTGGAACCGGTCACCGTGACTGCGTCGCTGTTCAGCAGGCCCGCCTGATCCAGTTCGCGCATCACCGCGGGCAGCCCGCCGGCGTAGCAGAAATCCTCCATCAGGTATTCGCCGCTCGGCTGCAGGTTCACCAGCGTGGGCACATCCCGGGCCAGCATGTCGAAGTCGTCAAGCGACAGCGGCACGCCCAAGCGCCCGGCCAGGGCGAGCAGGTGGATGACCGCGTTCGTCGAGCCGCCGATAGCCGCGTTGACCCGGATCGCGTTCTCGAACGCGGCCCTGGTCATGATGGCCGACGGACGCAGGTCCTCCCGCACCAGGCCGACGATCACCTGGCCGGCCCGCTGCGCGGTTTCGAACCTGCGCGCGTCCACGGCGGGCCAGGTCGCCGAGTACGGCAGCTGCATGCCGAGGGCTTCGGCCATCGACGCCATGGTGGACGCCGTGCCCATCGTCATGCAGTGCCCGTTGGACCTGGCCATGCAGCCTTCGGCGAACGCGCATTCCTCCTGGGTCATCCGCCCGGAAAGCAGGTCTTCCTCGAACCGCCACACCGCCGTCCCCGAGCCGACGTCCGTGCCCCGGTACTTTCCGCTGAGCATCGGGCCGCCGGTGACCATCACCGCGGGCAGGTCCACGCTGGCCGCGGCCATCAGCAGGCCGGGCGTGGTCTTGTCGCACCCGGACAGCAGCACCACCCCGTCCAGCGGGTTGGCCCGCATCAGCTCCTCGGCCTCCATCGCCAGCAGGTTCCGGTACAACATGGCGGTCGGCCGCAGGATCGTCTCACCCAGCGCCATGGCCGGGAACTCCAGCGGGAACCCGCCTGCCTGCCAGACCCCGCGCTTGACCGACTCGGCGACCCGGTGCAGGTGGACGTTGCACGGCGCCAGCTCCGACCAGGTGGTCGCGATGCCGATCACCGGCCGGCCGTCGAAGACCTCGGGGGTGAACCCCTGGCTGCGCATCCAGGACCGGTACACCATCCCGGACCGGCCCGTCTGCCCGAACCACTGTGCACTGCGCAATCCGCTGTTCGCTGTCATACAGCCATTCCTAACACCATGGCCCGTCCGCGGCGAGGTTGTATGGCCTGCGGTGTCACCACCGGTGAGGGTAAGAAAATAACGTGAGTTCCCGGTGTGTCGCGACCGGCGGACAGCTTCGCGCCACGTCTAACGGCTTGCCCAGCCGGTGCGGGTTGGCGGCCACGGGGCCGGTCAGGTGCTCATACAGCGCGGTCGCGGCGGACATCGGCAACTTGCCAAGCCGACGCCGCGCCGCAGGGGTAAAGGTAACCGTGTACAGCTCGGGCTCGCTCATTCGCCAGCGACCCGGCGGGCGGCCAGGTCGGCCGCGACCTGCCCGGCGGGGAGCACCCGTCCGGCACGCGCATCGGCCAGGCCCTCCTGCAGGTCACGCACCAGCTCGGTATCAGACAGTACCTCGATCGTCTCGCGCAGCCGGTCCAGCTCACCCGAGGGCACAACGTCAGCTACATGATCGCCGTGCGCGATGACCGCGACCGACTCGCCACGTTCGGCCCTGCGCACGATTTCTGCCCACGCCGGCTGATTATCGGCGCGGATCGCAAACTCTGGCTCGCTCACAAATCCATAGTAGACGGGCCAGCTTGCCCGCCATGCTGTCAGTGGCGTTCGCCGCCTGCGAAACCCCCTCGCGTTGCTGTGTTACGCGTCTTTGGCCAGGCCAGTGAGGGTGGTGACTCCGCAACAGCGGACGGGAGCCGGCATGGCCGCTTAGGCGGGGGCTGCCCGCGGGGTCCAGGTGAAGCTGCGCATGTCGGGGACCTGCCGGGCGACAGCTAGCGCGACCTGGCCGCCGAGCGTGTCGGCTTGGCTGACGGTGAGGTCCGGGTCGGTCCATCCCTCGATTTCGACCCGCAGGGTCCGCCCGGTCCAGCGGGCCCGCGCGTGGGCGTGCACCACGCCGTCCACGGTCCCGGCGGCAGCCTCGGCGGCGGTGATGACGGCGGGGTCGATGCCATCAGCGAGGCGGCGGGCGACGTCTGTGGTGACTTCCCACCCGACGTGGCAGATGAACAAGGTGACCGCGATGCCCGCGATCGGGTCACCCCAGCGGAAGCCGAGCGTGACCGCGACCAGTCCGACTAGCGCACCGAGGGAGGACAGGGCATCGAGCCAGGAGTGGCGAGCGTCAGCGACGAGCGTGGCGGAGTTGATGCGACGGCCGATGACGAGCTTGTACCGGGCGACGACCTGGTTCCCGGCGATGCCGAGGGCCGCACCGGCGATGCCCAGGGCGACGTGGCTGGTGCGGCCGTGCTCCAGCAGTTTGCGGATGCTTTCATATCCGGCGAATGCCGCGCTGGCCCAGATGACGACGGCGATCCCGACCCCGGCCAGGTCCTCGGCTCGTTCCAGGCCGTAGGGATACCTTTCGGTCGGCGGCTTCCGCGAAAGCCGGAACCCCAGGAATACCACGGCGCTGGTGGAGACGTCGGACAGGTTGTGGATCGCGTCCCCCAGCAGGCCGACGGAGCCGGTCAGGATCGCGACAAGCAGTTCGGCGATGCCGGTGACGGCGAGCCCGGCCGCGCTGACCGCGACGGCGCGGTTCGCTTCCCGGCGTTCTTGCGCGTCATCGCGCGTGGTCGGCAGGGGGAACGCTGCCGCCGGATCGCGCCGTCCTGCTGTCTTGTGCATCCAGCCATGATGGCGGCTGGCCCCCGGCCGGGCAAAACGCGGGCAGTTGCGTCACCTCGCGGAGGTGCCAGCAAGTGCGGCGTCAGCCGGTGCCGCGGCGGCGAGGCGTTCGCCTTCGCGCTTGGTCCGGCGGCCGTAGGCGGTCATCCAGCCGGCCAGACAAGCGGCGACGACGTAGGGCATCGCCTTGGAGACGGTCAGTGCGGTGGCCGTCGTGGTCAGCTCGACGACGACCACCCTGGCGGCCGCTTCGGCCAGGTAAGCCACTCCCCAGACCACCGTGAACAGCCGGAAGGCATGGCGGAATCCGGGATAGCGCCACAGGCTCTCGAAGTCCCGGCCCCGCGGGGTGCCGGCGCCCATGAACTCCAGGGCGAAACGGAAGATCAGCGGCCGAGGCGACCTCAGCGAGCCCAGGCACAGCATCCCGAACACCGCAGTGGGCACCGAGCCCTCGATCAGCACCAGGCGAGCATTGCCGCTGACCAGTCCCAGGACAGTACCGACGGCGATCCCGGCCAGGACCAGGACCCCCACGATGTCCAGGTGCCGCTGCCGGAGCAACCCGGCCATCACCCCGGCGGCGGGCAGGGTGCCGCTCAGGATGAGCGCCGTCACCGCGGTTTGCCCAGCCGAGCGCAGCAGAGCGTAAGCCGCCAGCGGTCCCGCCAGGTCGACCACCACGATTTTCGCTGCCGACCACAGCCGGTTGCGGTTGCGGACACGAACCATGTGCTGATCGCTCTTCGTCATGCTCCCGACGCTATGGGTGCGGCGGCGGCTGGCCCAGTGCGACGCTTCCTGATCTCGGCATGACGGATGTCACCGCCCACCCCAGGACGAGGTGTGTGGCCTGCGCTATCACCACGGCTCGTTCAGAATGGCTCTGGCTGTTAGGGTCGCGAATATGAGCCGAGTTCATGACATGGGCGGACAGGCCGGCTTCGGGCCGGTGCCGGTGCCGGCCGGCGAAGACGGTGGCGTACCGTTCGCCGCGGACTGGGAGGCGCACGTCTACGCGCTGGCCACGATGCTGCGGCGGCGCGGCCTGGTCAACGACGACGAGCTGCGGGACGCGATCGAGCGGCTGCCGCCGCTGCAGTACCTGGCGGCCTCGTACTGGGAGCGCTGGCTCGGCGCCCTCGAGCTGCTCGTCGTGGAAAAAGGCGTGCCATGAGCTACCAGCTGGGCAGCCGGGTTCGGGTGCGGGCGGGGGATCCGGATCATCACACCCGGGTGCCGCGCTATGTGCGCGGGCAGACCGGGGAAGTGGTCGCGGTCCTGGGCCGCTGGACGCTGCCCGACGACAGCGCCCGGGGCATCATGCCACCGCGGACCGAAACGTGCTACGCGGTCCGTTTCTCCGCCGCGGACCTGTGGGGGAGCGGCGCCCACACCGTGACCGTCGACTTGTGGGAGTCCTACCTTGACCGGCCATGACGACCATGCGGCTCAGTCCACCGCCGCGCGGGCGCGCCGGCTCGAAGAGCGGCTCATCACCGCCGGGCTGACCAGCGACGATGAGATCGATGAGTTCCTGACCGGGCTCTCTACTCGCGCGTCGCCGGTGAACGGCGCCCGGATGGCCGCCCGGGCGTGGACCGACCCGCGCTATCGCGACCTGCTGCTCGACGACGGCAACGCCGCGGCGGCCGAGCTCGGCTTCGACTGGATGAGCTACCAGCTGCGGATCGTCGCCAACGACGAGGGCGTCCACAATGTCATCGTCTGCACGCTCTGCTCCTGCTACCCGGTGTCGCTGCTCGGGCCCTCACCGGGCTGGTACAAGAGCTTCGCCTACCGGTCGCGAACGGTCAGGGAGCCGCGGGCCGTACTGGCGGAGTTCGGCGTGACGCTGCCGGCCACGATCCGGATCTCGGTCTGGGATTCGACCTCAGAAGCCCGCTATATGGTGCTGCCGCGGCGCCCGGCCGGGACGGACGGGCTGGCCGCCGGGGAACTGACCGCGCTGGTGACCAGAAACGGGCTCATCGGCACCGCGCTTCTCTAGGCCACCCTGGACAGCTGCAGCTGGTTGGACAGCGCCTGCAGGGCGAGCCGGGGATCGGGGTTGAGAACCTGGATGGCCACGTGGTCCGCGCCCGCGTCCAGGTGCGCGGTGATGCTGCGGGCGATCGCCTCGGCGTCACCGTGCGGCGCCAGCGCGTCGATCAGCGCATCGCTGCCGCCGTCGGCGAAGTCGGCGTCCGTCCAGCCCAGCCTGCGCAGGTTGTTCAGGTAGTTGGTCAGGCCGAGATAGGGCTGCTGGACCCGCGGCCTGCCGATGGCGCGCGCCCGCTCCGGGTCCGTCTCGAGCACCACCTTCTGCTCGGGCGCGAGCAGCGGCCCGTCGCCCAGGATCTGCCTGGCCTGGCGGGTGTGCTCGGGAGTAACCAGATAAGGGTGCGCCCCCGCGCTCCGTTCGGCCGCGAGCCGCAGCACCTTCGGGCCCAGGGCGGCCAGCGCCCTGCCCTCGGCCGGGACTCCCCGTTCGTCGAGTTCGTCGAGGTAGCTGACGAGCTTGGCGTACGGCTTCTGGTACTCACCGGTGGCCTCCGGATGCCCGATGCCGAGCCCAAGCAGGAAACGGCCCGGGTGCTTGGCCGTGATCCGGTGGTACGACGCGGCGACGGTGGCCGCGTCGTCCTTCCACACGTTGAGGATCCCGGTCGCCACGGCGATGTGATCCGTGGCGTCGAGAATGTCCTCGACCACGGCGAGGTCCCCGTCCGGGGAACCGCCGACCCAGATGGTCCCGTAACCCAGCGCCTCCACCTCGGCTATCAGGTCACGGGAGAGTCCCGAGGGATGCCGCCAGATACCGATCTTGCCCAGTTCGATGCTCATGACTCCGAACAGCTCAGCGGCGCCGCATTTCATTCCGCGTCAGTCCAGGCAGAACTCGTTGCCCTCGGGGTCGGTCATGACGATGAAGCCGGCGCTCATCGGAAGAGCGGGCTCGTCGCGACGTACCCGCGTCGCTCCCAGCGCGACGAGCCGGCCGCACTCGATCTCCAGCGCCGCCATCCGCTCCTCTCCGTGCAGTCCGGGAGCCGCACGGACGTCGAGGTGGACGCGGTTCTTGGCGACCTTGTCCTCCGGCACCTGCTGGAAGAACAGCCGCGGGCCGTGCTCGTCCGGGTCCTCGATGGCCGATCTGGTGTTGCGCTGCTCCTCCGGCACGCCGGCCCGCGCGAGGAAGTCGTCCCACGCGGCCAGCGGGTCGGCGTCCTCAGGCAGGTCGATTCCGGGTGGCCCGGGGTGGACGTAGCCCAGCACGTCGCGCCAGAAGGACGACAG
>Ga0224557_1000269_pt1 | contig 58846 bp, 56 predicted proteins | sample 714S31014metaG_FD_180677 | JGI IMG/M metagenome (GOLD analysis project Ga0224557, IMG submission 180677) | Peat soil microbial communities from Stordalen Mire, Sweden - 717 S3 10-14 | ecosystem: Environmental > Terrestrial > Soil > Wetlands > Peat | place: Sweden: Norrbotten County, Stordalen...
CGCATCGCCGCCGCCAACGGCCTGCTGACCGGCGGGGAAAACCCCGGCTACGGCCTGCCCGCCAGCCTGGAGACCTTCTACACCAACACCACCTCCGCCGGCATGATGGCCACCGCCCTCGCCCAAGCCCGCTCCTGCGGCTTCACCGTCTTCTACTGGGCCCACGACATCCACCTGTGGGACGGCACCATCCCCTTCACCACCTACACCACCATGATCGCCGGCAGCTAACCTGCCTCCAGTACCTGTGCCTTCCCCGGGCGGATGCCTGGGGAAGGCACAGTGGCGTGCGGCGGGTGTGTTTGCTGGGACGAATGTTTTACAATTACTCAGTGTGGTGCTATCGTTACTCTTGGCAATTATTGAGGCGTGTTGGCAAGTGGCCGCTGCCCCGCAGTGCCTTCTCGGCAGCAACTGAGGTGGCTCAATATGGTCGATCCGAGCACTAGGCGCCGCGAATTTCACGAGCGGTCCGCGGGCAAGTCTGGGACCGGCTGCCGCGAAGACCATGAATCTCCGGAAGACCGGCAGCGGGCGCCGTTGCAGCAGGCGCAGCGCCAGGAAAACGTCGGCAAGCTCACGGTTGCGATTGCGCATAACTTCAGCAACCTCCTCGCCGTGATCATCAGCTTCGCGTCCTTTGCCTCGGCGGAACTTGCCCTCCCGTCCGGACCCGATTGGCCCGAGCGCCTGGAGTCGGCTCGCCGCGACCTCGAGCAGGTCATCCTGGCCGCCGAACGAGCGGCGAGCCTCACGCGCCAGCTGCTCGCCTCCGTCCACCAGGAGGTGGCCCGCCCGCAGGGCCTCGACCTTGACCACGACGTCACCGCCGACGTGCAGGAAATTCTGCGCCGGACCCTCGGCGAACATGTGGGGCTGGCCACGGCCCACGTCGTTGACCTGTGGCCGGTCCTGGCCGACCCAGGCCAGCAGGCCCTCCTCGGTGCGATCAAGGCAGGCGGCGGGGGCGACGTCTCGAAGCAGCCAAGCGCCGACCTGGCGAGCGACGTGCGGGCGGTCGCGCCCGGCCCGTCGGTGCTCAACTCGTACGCATCACGCCAGGTAATGGCGCTGCAAGACCGCATGGCCGCCGACCCGATGGCGGCGCTAACCGGGCAGGAGAGGCGGGTGCTTGAGCTGATCGGCGAAGGACTGACCAACCGCCAGATCGCCGAGCGCATGTTCCTCGCAGAAAAGACCGCGAAGAACTATGTGTCCTCACTGTTGGCCAAGCTTGGCATGCACCGCCGCACGGAGGCTGCTGCCTTCGCCGTCCGGCACGCTCCGGCCAGGACGACTGAACGTTAACTGCGTGCTGTTGCGGCTTACCGGCCCGGTGCTCCGGGTGCCTGGCATCCCCGTCGCGGCCGGGTGCTCCGGGTGCCTGGCATCCCCGCCGCGCCCGGGGCGAATGACCCTGGGTTCAACGTCCTGGGTTCAACGTCCTGGGTCGAATGTCCTGGGTTCAACGTCCTGGGTTCAACATCCTGGGTTCAACGTCCTGGGTTCAACGCCCTGGGTCGAATGTCCTGGGGCGAATGACCCTGGGTCCAATGGGCCGGGTCCAATGGCCCGGGCCTAATGGCCTGGGTCCAATGGCCCAGGCCCAATGGCCGTGAAAATAAAGCCCGCCCGACTCCGTTCGGTGACAACTAAATAACGTATAGTGACTAGAGAGTTTATGGCCGGACTCGCTCCAAGGAGATGTCATGCCCGCGACAAGAGACACCCAGACCGGCGCGGGCGACCCGCCCAGCGCCGCCGGGTCACCGGGCGGCGGCCGCCGCCATCTCGGTCATGGTCGGCGGCGGGCTGGGGCTGCTCCGCGCGGCTCTGCTGACCTGGGCGCGCTAGCGAGGGAGGCTGTGATCAGCTTCCTGCACGACGCGTCGATGGCCACGGCGGAAAGGGAAGCCGTACGAGCGGGCGTGGCCGTGACCGGCACAGGGGCCACTGTTACCGCACCGGCGGAATACCCCCCCGGGGACGATGCCACCAGGGCCGATGAGATCCCCGCCGCGGCGCAGGAACCTGAGGCGATGCCGCGGGACGCGATCTCCGCTGGCAGCCATGGCACCGCCGAGTCGGTGGCATGGCGCGCAGCGGCCCTAAGCGTCGCCGCGCTTGACCGGATGGAGGCAGCGGCGGCCAAGGTGGAGGCAGATATCGCTGTCGCTCTCCAGGCGTACGCGGAGCTGCAGGCCGGGGCCGGGGCCGCGGCCGAGGCCGCGGTACATGCCGCCGAGTCGGCCATGGCATCGGCGGGCGTGGCCGTGGAGGCCGAGCGGCAGGTAAGGATCAGCCTGCGTCAGGTCAGGCAAAATGTGGTGATCAGCCTCGTCCTGGTCATAATCGTCATCATTGTCCTAGAGGTGGCCACAACCAACGTACACTGAGAAAGTCCGGAATACTTACGGCCGCTTTAATAGCAATTTGCCCAAATTATTAGCTCGTGCTCCTGATCGTCCGGCTGCTAGCGGATTCTTAGCACTTTCCGGGATCGAATTCCAGGGCCGCAGCCTATATGCTGTACCTGCACGAAGCGGTCTGTGATTACCGTTTCGGGGGCGGGTGCGTGAACAACACGCTGCCAACCGGCTCGATCGATGCCGCTTCGCGGCAGGGGGTTCTCATGACGGTGCACATGGGCAATTCACCGGAACGACCCGTGACCGCGCGTCCACCGTACCCGGGTAATCGCACAGCCGAGTCGAAGATCTTGGCCTCTATCGTCGAGTCATCAGACGACGCCATCCTCAGCAAGACGCTGGATGGCGTCATCACGACATGGAATAAGGCCGCGGAGCGGATCTACGGCTACCAGGAAGAGGAGGTAATCGGGCATCCCATCTCGCTCTTGATACCGCCGGGCCGGAACAACGAGATGGTCGAAATCCTTGACCGGATCCGCAACGGTGAGCGGGTCGGCCCCTACGAGACCACGCGGCGCAGGAAAGATGGCACGACCATCGCGATCTCGCTCACCGTTTCGCCCATTCACGATGAGGCCGGCCAAGTGGCCGGCGCGTCGACGATCGCCCGCGACATCACCGAACGCGAGCAACTCCGTTCGGCGGCGCAGTACTCCCGCAGCCTGATCGAGGCCAGCCCGGACGCGCTGGTGACGATCAGCGCGGAGGGCAAGATCACCGACGTGAACGAGGCGACGATCCGGGTGACCGGGGTGGAGCGCGAGCAGCTAATCGGTACTGATTTCCCTGACTACTTCACCGAGCCGGGCCGGGCTCGCGAGGTTTACCGCCGGCTATTCGCGGAGGGCCTCGTCGCCGACTACCCGCTGACCATCCGGCAGGCCGGCGGCGACCTGATCGACGTGCTCTACAACGCCTCGGTGTACAAGGACGGGACCGGCGCCGTGCTCGGCGTGGTCGCTGCCGCCCGCGACGTCACCGATTCGAACCGGCTGCTGCGAGAGACCTCAGACACCAAGGCGTTCCTGGACAACATCCTCCAGAGTTCCACGAAGTACTCGATCATCGGGATGGACCTCGACCACCGTATTCTTTCCTGGAACAAGGGAGCGCAGCGCAACTACGGCTATACCGCGGAAGAGGCCATCAGCAAGGACTTGAGCATCCTGCACATACCGCAGGACGTGGAGTCCGGTGCCGTCGACCGCCTGCTGGCCACCGCGTATTCCGATGACCTGGCCGAGGGTACGTTCGAGCGAGTCCGGAAGGATGGCTCCCGGTTCACCGCCAGCGTCGTCATAACCCGGCGCGATGACACCCTGGGACACCCGATCGGCTTCCTCTTGATGAGCGACGACATCTCCGAGGCGCAGCTAGCCGAGGATCAACTCCGTGCGGCGTCGGAGTACAGCCGCAGCCTCATCGAGGCCAGCTGGGACCCGCTGGTGACGATCAGCGCGGAGGGCAAGATCACCGACGTGAACGAGGCGACCATCCGGGTGACCGGGGTGGAGCGCGGGCAACTGGTCGGTACTGATTTCTCGGACTACTTCACCGAGCCGAGTCGGGCTCGCGAGGTTTACCTCCGGGTATTCGCGGAGGGCTTCGTCACCGGCTACCCGCTGACCATCCGGCACCCCAACGGCGACCTGATCGACGTGCTCTACAACGCCTCGGTGTACAAGGATGCCACCGGCACCGTGCTCGGTGTGTTCGCCGCCGCCCGCGACGTCACCGCCCAGAAGCGGGCTGAGAGTGAAGTAACGCGACAGCGGGCACGGGAACTCGACAGGCTCGCCGAGCTCGAACGCTTCCAGAAGCTCACCGTCGGACGGGAGCTGCGCATGATCGAGCTCAAGAAGGAGATCGAAGACCTGCGAGCCGCGGCCAGAGGGGAATGACGGATGGGCACGGTCGAACCGGCGGAAATGGTCCCTGGTGATGAGGGCGTCGTCGAGGAGGGCCAGCAGCTTAAGGACCTGCAGCTCGCTGTCCTCAACATCCTTGAGGACGCGACCGCCGACCGCCTCAGGGCCGAAGCAGCGGTCAAGGCGAGCCTCAACATCCTCGAGGATCTCAGCGACGCCCAGACTCAGATCCGGACGCTTAACGTGGAGCTCGAGGCGCGCGTCGAGCTGCGTACGGCCGAGCTGATGGTGGCGAACAAGAACCTGGAGGCGTTCACCTACTCGGTCGCCCACGACCTGCGCTCCCCGCTGCGGGCGTTGGCCGGGTACGGCGAAGCGCTGACCGAGGACTACGGCGACCGTCTCGACGAAACCGGCCGCTGGTTTATCGAGAGGATACAGGCGGCCGCCGAGCGGATGGGCGCCCTCATCGATGACCTGCTGCTGCTGGCCCAGGTATCGCGTTCGGAAATGAGCCTCGGACCGGTTGACCTCAGTACCGAGGTCGCCGCCATCGCCGCTGAGCTGCAGGCCGGCGAGCCAGGCCGCCGGGTCCGCTTCGCCATCCAAGACGGCGTCTGGGTCAACGCGGATCGCAGCCTCATCCGCACCGTGGTGCAGAATCTGGTCGAAAACGCCTGGAAATATACCGGCAAGCAGGACGGCGCCCTCATCGAGTTCGGCACCACCGCGGCCGATGACGCAGAAGTCTGCTGTTATGTGCGTGACGACGGGGCCGGCTTCGATCCCGCCTTTACCGGCAAGCTGTTCCAGCCGTTCCAGCGGCTCCATTCGGTTTCCGAGTTCGCTGGCACCGGGATCGGGCTGGCCAGCGTCCGGCGGATCGTCGAACGCCACGGCGGGCGCGCCTGGGCCGAAGGCGTCGTGGGCGGCGGCGCCACCTTCTACTTCACCCTGGACGCGAAGCAGGCATCATAATGCTCGCCACCCACACCCTGTTATTACCCTAAGTTACTGCTACAATACAAATTGTGATTCAGTTGGGCGCGCTCTCCGATGGGACCTTCGCCGCGCTAGTGGAGGAGGCGCCTGACGCTATGGTGTGCATCGCCGCCGACGGCCGGATCGTGCTGGTCAACGCCGAGGCAGAGCGACTGTTCGGCTACGAACGTACGGAGCTTATCGGCCAGCCGGTCGAGATCTTGGTCCCCGATGCCGCCCGCGCCGGGCACCCCGGGCACCGGGCCGGGTACATCGCGAGCCCGAGGCACCGGCCGATGGGCGTGGGCCTGCCACTCGCCGGACGCCGCCGCGATGCCAGCGCCTTCCCGGCCGAAATCTCCTTGTCCGCGATCGGCACCGATGAAGGCATCCTCGTCGCCGCGGCCATCAGGGACGTCACCGACCGGCTTCGGCTGAAAGACCTTGAGCGTGCTAGTCAGGGCCTGGAGAGCTTCATCTATTCGGTCTCCCACGACCTGCGTGCCCCGCTGAGGGCGCTCAGCGGTTACAGCGAGGTCCTGCTTGAGGATTTCGGGGAGGTTCTCGGTGAGGAAGGCCGGGGGCATGCCGAGCGGATCGTCGCCGTCAGCGAGCAGATGGGGCAGCAGATTGATTACCTGCTCCAGTATTCGCGCGTCTCGCGGGCCGAGTTGCACCTGCAACCGGTCGATCTCGGCGAGGAGGCGGCCCGGATCGCCGAGGAGATCCAGCGCAGGGAACCGGGACGGCGTGTCAGCTTCGCTATCGAACAACCAGTCAAGGCCCTGGCGGACCGTCGGCTTATCCGTACGGTCCTGGAAAACCTGATCGACAACGCCTGGAAATTCACGTCCGGCCGGGACGATGCGTCGATCGAGTTCGGGACGGCTCCGAGCGGAGACGCCGCCATGTGCTGTTATGTGCGCGACAACGGCGCCGGCTTCGATTCCGCCTATGCGGGCAAGCTGTTCCTGCCTTTCCAGCGGCTGCACGCGGCCCGCGACTTCCCCGGCACCGGCACCGGCCTGGCCAGCGTGCGGCAGATCGCGGAACGCCACGGCGGCCGTGTCTGGGCCGAGGGCGCCGTCGGAGCGGGTGCGACTTTCTACTTCACCTTGGACGGGAAGGAATGCACATGACAGGCCGGACTATCTTGCTGGTAGAGGACAATCCAGACGACGAGGCGCTGACGCTCCGGGCCTTTAAGAAAAGCAACATCAGCGACGAGATCGTCGTGATGCGAGACGGCGCCGCGGCGCTGGAGTACCTCTTCGGCAACGGCAACGGCAACGGCAACGGCGACGCCGTGCCGTATCCGGCTCTGATCCTCCTCGACTTGAATCTCCCGAAGGTCGGCGGCCTTGAGGTGTTGCACACGATGCGAGCCGACGAGCGGACGCAGATGATCCCGGTGGTCGTCCTGACCAGCTCCAAACTGGATGAGGACATCCTGGACAGCTACCGCAACGGCGCCAATGCGTACGTGCGAAAGCCCGTGAAATTCTCCGACTTCGCCGAGGCGGTCCGCGCCGTCGGCGCGTTCTGGCTGCTCTTGAATGAGCCTGTACCCGCATCCGGGCCGGAATCGATTGAGGCCGGACATGAGCAGTGAACATCAGCGCAATGAACCGGAGGCGAGCCAGCCGGATACCATCGCGGTTCCCAGGCAGGCGAACGCCGAGACCGGAGGCGAGGCGGACCCGGCGGGACGCAGCGCACGCATCCTTATCCTGGAGGACGAAGCCTGGGACGCCGCGCTGGCCCAGCGCATCCTGACCAGCGCGGGCCTCAGCCTCACCACCGTCGTCGTCGACACCAGGGTGGCTTTTGTCGAGCAGCTGGCCGCTTTCCGGCCCGACATAATCCTGTCCGATTACCACCTGCCCGGCTTCTCCGGCCAGGAGGCCCTCAAGATCGCTCAGGAACACTACCCGGAAATACCGTTCATCTTCTGGTCCGCTGTGCTCGGAGACGAAGCAGCGGTTGAGCTCATCAAGCAGGGGGCCACCGATTACGTTCTGAAGGACCGGCCCGCGCGGCTGCCCACAGTCATCCTGCGCGCCCTTGACGAGGTCGAGCAACGGGCGCGGCTAGCCCAGCTCGAAGACCAGCTGATGGAGGCCCAGCGGCTGGCTAGCCTCGGCCAGCTAGCAGCCGCCGAGCAGGCGATGAGCCGCGTCCGCCAGCAGCTCAGTGCCGCCCGCGGCGAGGAAAAAGTCGCGGAACCCCGATCCTGAGGGCTGCTGCTGCGCAGCCCCGGGTGGCCTGCTTCTGGTTTCCGCGTACGGGGCGAGGGATCCAGGCAGCGGGGTCACACGGGAACTATTGTAACATATAGTGATAATTCTCCTACTTTGGGTGATTGCTGGGGGCGCTCAATGAGATCACGCCAAACACGTTCGGCGCCACCTGTGGCGTACCGGCCGCGCGTGCTCCGGCGGTGGTGGCTTGACCGGCCCTTGCGGGCGAAGGGCATGATCGTGGTCGCGGTGCCGATGATCGCCCTGATGGCTCTCACCTCCGCCAACCTGCTGCTCCAGCACGATGAAAGCAATGAGCGCGCCGGGAGCATCAACGCCCTCAGCCTGGAAAACGCGGCCAGCCAGTTTCTCGCCGACGCGGTGAACGCGGAGACGGGTGTCCGCGGCTACATCGGGACCCGCGACCCGCTCTTCCTCGCCCCTTACAACCTCGCGCTGGCGCGGCTCGGCGCGGAGCGCAGATCATTGCGGGAAGCAGCCGTCAAAGAAGGGGCCGACCGCCAGCAGCGGACGTTGGACGCTACCACGGGCAAGGTGCTGTCCCAGCTGGCGCAGCTAAAATCCGCTGTCAGCCGCGGCAGCCCGGCGGAGAGCCTCATTCCGGCGCTGAGGAACGAGAAGGCGACCATGGACCTGCTGCGCCGCCAGGTCGCCAGTCTCGTCGACGGCCCCACCGCCCTGGTCGCTGCCGGGCACATCACGATCACCACGTTGCAGACAAGGACCGAGCTGCTCGATATCGCCGGGCTAGTGGCCGGGCTGCTGGGCGGGATGGCCGGCGTCGCCCTGTTCACCTCGGGCATCGCCCGCCGGGTCGGCATGAACGCGGCGAACGCGCGCCGGCTGGGCGAGGGACAGCCGCTCGAGCCAATTATCCATGCGGGTGATGAAATCGGCCGGGTCGCCGAGTCACATCTCAAGGCCGAAGAGCTGCTGGCCAGCTGGGCTGTGCAGCTGACGGCGGCCAGGGATGAGGCCGTGCGGGCCAGCCAGGCGAAGAACTCGTTCCTGTCCAGCACAAGCCACGAGCTGCGGACCCCGCTGAACTCCATCCTGGGCTTCACGCAGCTTCTCCAGCTGTCCGAGCTCAGCGAGGAAGACAGTGACAGCGTCGAGCGGATACTCGGTGCCGGGCGCCATCTGCTCGCGCTCATCAACGAGCTCATCGACATCGCCCGGATCGAATCGGGTGACCTGAGCCTGTCCCTCGAGCCGGTCTCGGTCCGCCCGCTCATCGAGGAGTCCGGTCAGCTCATGGCTCCGCTCGCCGCGGACCGCTCGATCCGGATCATCCAGCCGTGCACGCATCCGGCCCTGGCGGTCTACGCCGACCAGCAGCGGCTCTCCCAGGTTCTGGTCAACCTGATCTCCAATGCCGTCAAGTACAACCACCGGGGAGGCAGCATCACGATCTCCTGCGCCGAAGAAGGCACCGGCCAGGCCATCATCACGGTCTCCGACACGGGCCCGGGCCTGTCGCCAGAAAACATCGAGCGCATTTTCCTCCCCTTCGAGCGCCTCGGCGCCGAGCAGACGGCGGTCGAGGGCACCGGAATCGGGCTGCCCCTGGCCAGAGCCCTCACCGAGGCCATGCGCGGCCGGCTGACCGCATCGAGCGTCCTCGGCCAGGGAACGGCTTTCACCGTCAGCCTCCCGCGCGCCCCGGACATAGTCCACGTCCCGGCCCCCAGCCCCGCGCCAGCCTCGCTGGCGGCCGGGCCGCACGCCCAGGCCGGAGCCAGCCTCGGCATTCTCTACATCGAGGACAACCCGGCGAACGTCGAGGTGGTATCCCGGTTCCTGCAGAGCAGGCCGAACGCCAGGCTCATGTCCGAGGCATCGGGCCGGGCCGGCATCCTGCGCGCGGCCCGGGACATGCCCGACATCATCCTGCTCGACCTGCATCTGCCTGACCTACACGGAGACCAGGTGCTCAGCGAACTCAAGGCCGAACCAGCCACCGCCGCCATTCCCGTGGTCGTCCTTTCCGCCGACGCCTCCCACGGCGTCGTCCGCCGCCTGCTCGCCGACGGCGCGCTGGCCTATCTCACCAAGCCCATCGAGCTCGCCGAACTCGGCGAGTTGCTCGACACCTTCGCCGCCGCCCAAGCTCAAGGCCAGCAGGCGCGGTCGGCTATCCGGACAATGCCAGCATGAGCGGCCCGGGCGTCGTGCGCCTTCCGCAGGAGCCTGCGGAAGGAGGCCCGTTGAGCCGCGCCATGCTTTACATCGAGGACAACGAAAACAACGTCGCCTTGGTTAAAGCGCTGCTCAAGCGCCGCCCTCACATCGAGTTGCACGTGGCCATGAACGGCCGTGACGGCGTCCAGGCCGCCAACGACAAACGGCCCGGCCTCATCCTGCTCGACAACCGACTCCCCGACGCGACTGGCCGCGAAATCCTGCGCGAGCTCGCCTCCGCTCCGGCCACTGCGGCGATCCCCGTGGTTGTCATCAGCAGCGACTCCGGCGAGATCATCGATGAGCTGCTAGCCAGCGGAGCCGCTGACTCTGTCGCCAAACCGTTCGATATTCGCCAGTTCATGGCCATGATCGACCGTTACCTTCCGTGATGACTACGGTAAGCGGCGGGGGCGCAGCAGGTTATCCGCGCATCGGGGGCCATCATGTCGTCGCCGGTCGTCACGGCGGGACCTCTGCCCGCTGGCGGCGGGCGGCCGTTGCCGTCGCGCTGTCGCCGGCGGTCTGTGCTGCCGCCGCGGTGGCCGCCTCGGCGGCGGTCGGCTACAGCGTGACCGCCACCATCGAAGTAGGCAACACCCCCGGCGGGGTGGCGGTGGACCCTACGACCCACACCGCCTACGTGACCAACATTAACGATGACACGGTTTCTGTGATCGACGAGGCGACCAACACCGTGACCGCCACCATTGCCGTGGGCGCCGGCCCGCTCGCGGTGGCGGTGGATCCCACGACCCACACCGCCTACGTGACCAATGGGGGCACTGGCACGGTGTCGGTGATCGATGGGGCGACCAATACCGTGACCGCCACGTTCGCCGTGGGCTCCGGCCCGGGTGCGGTGGCGGTGGACTCCGCGGCCCACACCGTGTACGTGGCCAACGGGGGCGCTGGCACAGTGTCTGTGATCGATGAGACGACCAACACCGTGACCGCCAGCATCCCCGTGGGCTCTGACCCGGGTGCGGTGGCGGTGGATTCCGCGGCCCACACCGTGTATGTGGCCAACGGGGGCGCTGGCACGGTCTCGGTGATCGATGAGACGACCGGCGTCGTGACCGCCACCATTCCCGTGGGCTCCGAGCCGGGCGGGGTGGCGGTGGACGCCGCGGCCGGCGCCGTCTACGTGGCCAACTTCCCTGGCACGGTGTCGGTGATCGACGCGGCGACCGGCACCGTGACCGCCACCATTCCCGTGGACTCAGGCTCGGACGCGGTGGCGGTGGACGCCGCGGCCGGCACCGTCTACGTGGCTAACTACTCCGGCACGGTGTCGGTGATCGACGCGGCGACCAGCGCCGTGACCGCCGTCCCCGTGGGCTCTGATCCGTTGGGGGTGGCGGTGGATTCCTCCACTCACACCGCCTATGCGACCAATGGGAACGCTAGCTCGGTGTCAGTGATCAGCGTGGTCTTGCCAACTCCGGTCACCACGGTGACCTCGTCATCGAACCCGAGCACCTTCGGCCAGAACGTCACCTTCACCGCGAAGGTCGGGCCAGCCGACGGCGGCGCCGTAACGTTCAGCAGCGGCTCCAAGGCGCTGTGCCGCGCCGTGTCCCTGATCCAGGTCAGCGGCCGCACCTACCGGGCCGCCTGTACCACCGGGGCCCTGTCGGCCGGCCGCCACACGATCACCGCGACCTACCTCGGCGACGCCAGCTACGCCACATCCGCCGGCCACCTCGCCCAGATCGTCAACCGGGCCCCGACCGCACTGACCGCGAGCGTCTGGCTCAGCCCGCAACCGGCCCTCATCCTCACCGCGACACTGACCGCGTCCGGCCGTCCGCTCAGCGGCCAGCCCGTATCGTTCAGCACCGGGCCCACCCACCTGTGCACCGCGCACACCGGCACCCGCGGCGTGGCCACCTGCTCGCTCACCGGCCCCCAGACCCGCCTGGCCGAACCGGACAATAGCACTATCCGCGCCAGCTATCCCGGAAGGGCCAGCTACCTGGCATCGTCAGCAACCGCGGTCCTGCTGCCGTTACCGTAGGCCAGCCGGGCGGCCAGCCTCATGCGTCCCGGGCCTGCCCGGATGCAGACCTGACCGTTGGCGCGGGTCTTTCAGGCTGGTCGGGTACATTCGGGGCGGCGGAAGGAGTCATGGTGGCCACCCTGGTGCTGGTGTTGTGGTTGTTCACCGCGGGCGCCGGGTTCTCCGTGCTGATCAGCAGCAACCTCAGGCGCGACCGTTCCACGCCCCCCGCCCAGCCAGCCTCCGCCCAGCCAGCCTCCGCCACGGTTCCCGCTACGGCCTCCCCGTCCACCTCGCCGCAGGACGCAAAGCGGGCCCGCCGCGCGCAGTTTGATCCGCCTTCGCTGGTCGCGGCCAGGAACGCGCCCGTCCTGCCGGGAGCCCGGGCCCTGCTGGAGTTCACCCATCCGGCCTGCGGGATCATCGGCCTGGCGTGCTGGCTCGGCTACTCCTTGGTGCATGCCCGGTTGCTCGGCCTGATCGGGTTCGGGCTGGCGGCGGTCACGGCCTGCGCGGGACTAACCTGGTTCACGGTCAACGTCCGCGCCGCCCGGCGCCATGCCCGGCCCTCGCCCCACCACGACGTGCCCCACGCCGCCCCGGCCGAGGATGCGCCCGCGCCGTCTTTCCGCGGCCGCCTCGTCGCACTGCATGGCGCCGCCGCCGCCCTCACTCTCGTGCTGGCCACCCTGACTGCCCTAGTGCTCCACGGCTAGGCACCTCGCATCCCGCCCTGCCCCGGCGTCCTGGCCGGGTTTTCCGTGGTGGATCCGGGCTTGATGGTGAATCCGGTGCACGGGGATACCCCCTATCCACCACGCAGTCCGGATCCACCACAATCTTGTCCCCGTCGCCGCACCATGGGCCCGGCAGGTGCTGCCCCGCCACACGGGAACCACGGGCCCCGGCGGGGCGGAGTCGGGAGCCGGTTAGCACCGGCCGTCACCCCCCCAGGCAGCGAAAGGGGCCAGCGCACCCGGCCGCCTGCACGGATAGGGGGAAACGGCAATCATGAGCCGGGGAGCGTCGGGAGTCGATGGCTCATGATCTGGACGACCGGGTGCGCTGACCACTACCCATGACTACGGGTGCCCCGCCGCCCCGGCTCAACCTCCGGAGTCCGGGTAAGAAGTTGGTAAGAATTACCTCCGGAAATACTTACGCTGAGGTGAGCGCCCGGTAGACGGGCGGCGGCGCTGGGTACGATCGTGCCGGGACGGTAACCGGGCAAAGGACCTCAAAAGGCGTGAGTGACAAGGCACCCAGTGACGTCAGCGGCACAGCCCCGCGGGCTGGCAGCGGCCTGAGCAGGCGCCGGGCACTGACCATCCTCGGTGCCGGGGCCGGCCTGCTGATCGCCGAGCAGGCGCTGGTCGCCGGCCAAGTTCCCCCCGTCTCCACAGCGCAAGCGCACGCACAGGGACAAGCCCCTCCACCGAACCCGGACCCGGCCGGCTACGCTCCCAACGGCACCGCGGGCCGCGCCGCCGCCCTGCCCCTGCAAAATGTCGAACTCCTCGCCAGCCCGTTCCAGGCCAACCAGGCCAGGAACACGGCGTACTTGCTGTTCCTTGACACCGAGCGCATGCTCCGCTCGTTTCGTCTGAACTACGGCCAGCCCGCCAAGGCCGCCCAGCCCATCGGCGGCTGGGAAAAACCAGCGTCGCAGATCCGCGGCCACACCACCGGCCATCTGCTGTCCGCCCTCGCGCTGACCTATGCCAACACCGCCGAAGAGGCGCTAAAAACCCGCGGCCGCTACCTGGTCAGCCAGCTCGCCGCGCTGCAGGCCAGGGCCACCGACGCGGGCTATCACGCGGGCTACTTGTCGGCGTTCCCCGAGGGCTACTTCGACTGGGTGGAGCAGGGCAAGCCGGTCTGGTCGCCGTACTACATGATCCACAAGTACCTGGCCGGGTTGATCGACCAGTACCAGCTGGCCGGCGATGACCAGGCCCTCGACGTCGCCATGAAGCTGGCCGACTGGGTGGACTGGCGCACCGGGCGGCTGACCTACCCGCATATGCAGATGGTGCTCGGCACCGAGTTCGGCGGGATGCCGGAAGCCCTGGCCAACCTCTACACGATCACCGGCGCCGAACGCTACCTCGCCACCGCCCAGCGTTTCTACCACGCTGAGGTGCTCGATCCGCTGGCCGACGGGCTGGACGTGCTGCCCGGGCTGCAGGCGAACGTGACCACGCCCAAGATCGTCGCCTGCGTCCGGATGTGGGAGGAAACCGGCAGCGCCAAGTACCGCGACATCGCGCAGAACTTCTGGGACCTCGTCACCGGGCATCACGTGTACGTCATCGGCGGCGTCGGCAACTTCGAGCACTTCGGCCAGCCCGATACCGTGGCCGCCGAGCTTTCCAACTTCACCTGCGAGAACTGCGCCAGCTACAACATGCTCAAGCTGACCCGGCTGCTGCATTTCCACCAGCTCCAGCGCGTGGACATGATCGACTACTACGAGCGGACGCTGTTCAACCAGATGCTGGGGGAGCAGGACCCGACCTCGCCGCACGGCTTCAACTGCTACTACACCGGCCTGGCGGCCGGCGCGTTCAAGCGCCAGCCGCTGAACTACTTCCCCGGCGCCGACCCGGACATCTACGCCACCGACTGGGACACGTTCACCTGCGATACCGCCAGCGGGCTGGAAACCCAGGCCAAGTTCGCCGACACCATCTACACCCAGGACGCGGATGGCCTGTACGTCAACCTCTTCATTCCCTCGCAGGTACGGATCCGCGGGCTGGTGCTGCGACAGCTGACCGCGTTCCCCGACGAGCCGGTGACGCGCTTGTCCGTGGTCTCGGGCGCGGCCCTGATGACGCTGCGGGTGCGGGTGCCCAACTGGGTGGCCGGCCCGCCTGTGATCAGGCTCAACCACGCCATGGTCCCCAGCATCGGGCTCGGGTCACCGGGCCCGGTGCTTCCCGGCGCGCCAGCCGGCGGCTGGATCTCCCTCCGGCGGTGGTGGCGCACCGGTGACCTGCTGGAGGTCACGCTGCCGATGCAGCTGGCCTTCGAGCCCACCCCCGATCATCCCTCCGTGCAGGCCGCGCTCTACGGGCCGGTCGTGCTGAGCGGCGTGTCCCAGGCCAGCCCCGGCGAGCTGACCCCTACCCTCGATACCGCCTCGGTCCAGCGGACGGCCAGCCAGCCGATGGCCTTCGAGGCCACCAGCCCGGCCGCCAAGGGCAAACCCGTCAAGCTCATCCCCGTCAGCCGTGCCGCCCACGAGTACTACACCGTCTACTGGCAGACCGCGTAATAAGCAGACCGCGTAATAAGCAGACCGCGGCCTAAAGACCTCAGTAAGTGCCCGGATCCGGCGTGATCTGCCTGAGCAGGTTGGTCCGGTAGACCAGGACCCACTCGCCTGCCACCCGGTAGGCCGCCGCCGGCTTGCCGAGGAAGTGCTCGAAGCGGGCCGCCGAGTACTCGCCGTAGTAGTCGGCGATCGCGAACGTGGCGTCGTACCGGGAGGCGTTGTACCACAGCGCGTTGGACTCCCAGCCGGCCGCTTCGATCTTCCCCCACACGTTAACCGTGCGGACCTGGACCCGGTTGCCCGACTGCAGCGTGACGATCGAGGCATGCCAGTACCCGGCGATGCCGTACCTGAGCCCGTGCGCCTCGAGCCACCCGGCCAGCGGCGCCGTGGCCGGTCTCATCGGCGGCCGGGTGGCCGCGCTGGCCAGCGGCAGCAGCGCGATCAGCCCGGCCACGGCGACCGCGGCGAAGGCCCGCGGCGCCCCGGTGATCCGGGCGGGCACGAGGGCCCGCGCCGCGAGCACCGCCCCGCACGGCAGCACCGCGGCCACTTCCCTGGAGACGTTGGGATATGGCATCACGGAGGCCAGGTAGGTGCCGACGTTGAAGACGATCGCGACCACAAGCAGCTGCTCGGCCCGGCCGGCCCTGCGCCAGGTCCATATCACCCTGGCCAGGCCGAATATGGCGGCCAGCAGGCAGATCATCCCGAAGACGGCCCCGAGGAGGCTCAGCTTGTGGCCCGGCTCGCCGGCCGCGCCGAAAAGGATGCGGACGTCCAGCCACGTCACCGACGCGTGCTGTGGCCATAGCCTCGGCGAGGCGAGCTGCGCCTTGGGCGGGATCATCACGAACGCGCCGAAATGCACCATCGCCGCCCGGAGCGCCGACTCCAGCGGCACGGACACGACCGCGGCGAGCACGAGCGCCGTGTCACCGGATCGTAGCTTCCGCCCGGCCAGCACGCGATAGCCGCAGACCAGAACGACGGCCGGCACCGCGACGTAGCGGACAGTGGCGTCGCTGAGCTGGCCGGCGCACAGGATCAGGCCGACCAGCGGCGCCGTGAACCGCCGGTCTGGCGCCCGGTCGATGAGCAGGAAGGTCACCAGCAGGAACACCGAGGTCCCGATGTGGTCGGGTTCCTCCAGCAGTACCCATACGGTCGGCAGGGCCAGCAGCGGCGTGGCCAGCACCGCGACGACGACCGCGCACCGGACCGCCCGGGCCGGGCCGCGGCTGCTATTCACAGCGAGGGCCACGGCGCAAGCCGCGACGATCAGGTAGGTCAGCGCGGAGCCGACATGGACGGACATGTTGCCCACCCCGAGCAGCAGCTCGACGAGACCGTTCAGCGGCAGTTCGAAGGCGTAAAAGGTGGCGTCGCCGAAGATCCAGCCGTGCAACATGAGGTGACCGTGTACGAGGTCCCACGCCTGCAGCGCGCTGTTGGCACCGTCCGAATCCACTCGCTCGCCGAGCGAGATCCGCAGGAAGAACGCGAAAAGCACCAGGCCGCCGGCGACCCACGCCGCCGCGGCCCGCCACCGGCGCACGGCCGGATGTTCCTCCGGCTGAAGCGGGCTCCGCCCGTCCACCAGTTCCGAACCACCCGGAAACCGTTCGCCCGTATGCACAACAGGACCCTACCCGCGACGGGCCCGGGCCCGCCGCTTTCCCTCGTGCATGGCCTGCACCCGGGCAATCGGAATCGCCCGCCCCTCTTCCACCAGCGCCTCGCTCAGCCGCTGCGGCGCAGGCAGCTGCCCCGCCCACGCCGAATGCCCGGCCAGCATCCCCGGCACCGTGTGCACGGTAAAGTCACCAGGCGAAACCCCGTCCAGCTCCTCCCAGCGCACCGGGAACGACACCGGCACCCCCGGCCGCACCCGCGGGCTATAAGCCGCCGCCACCGTCGCGCCGCCGGCCCTGGTCGAGTCCAGGAAAACCTTCCCCTCCCGGTCGGCCCGGATGAACGCCGTGGTGGCCAGCGCCGGGTCGAGCCGCTCCGCCCGGGCGGCCAGCGCCCGGGTCGCCGCCGCCGCTTCCTCCGAGGTCGCGTCCTGCACCGGCACGTACACGTGCACCCCCTTGGACCCGCTCGTCTTGACCGCCCCGGTCAGCCCCGCATCGGCCAGTGCCTGCCGGACGAGAAAAGCGGCCGCCACCGCCCGCCCGAACGGTCCCCCCTCCGGCGGATCGATATCCAGGATCACCTGGGTGGGCTGGTCCCTGTGACCGGCCAGGACCAGCGTCGGGTGATACTCCACCGCTCGCTGGTTGGCGAACCACAGCAGCGTGCGCCAGTCGTCGCACAGCGCGTACCGCACCTCGCGACGCGACGACTCCGCCCACAGCGTCACGGACCTGATCCACGGCGGCGCGTAATCCGGCAGGTTCTTCTGCATGAACGGCCGCTGCCCGGCCCGGACCCTGATCACCGACAGCGGCCGGTCCCGCAACTCCGGCACGATGAGGCCGGAGGTCGCCTCCAGGTACCGCACCAGGTCCCGCTTGGTCGCACCCGCCTCGTCGAACAGCGGCTCGTCCAGGTGAGTGAGCGTGACGTCATCGGTCATGGCGCTAGGGTAAGCCGAGGAGGAAGGGAGCCGGGGCAATGGCCTTCAGCGGGTGGCCTGAGGAAGCGCTGGATTTCTACGACGGCCTGACGGCGGACAACACCAAGACCTACTGGACCGGGCACAAGGCCGTCTACGAGGAGAAGGTGCTTGGCCCGATGGCCGAGCTCACCGAGGAGCTGGCCGCACAGTTCGGCGAGCCGAAGCTCTTCCGGCCCTACCGCGACGTCCGGTTCAGCGCCGACAAAACCCCCTATAAGACGCATATCGGCGCGGTGCTCGGCGGCACCGGCTACGTTCAGCTGTCGGCCGAGGGTCTGGCCGCCGGCGCCGGAATGTGGCAGCTTGGCTCGGAGCAGCTCGCCCGCTACCGCAAGGCGGTGGCCAGCGACCGGCTCGGACCCGAGCTCGAGCGGATCGTCGCCGGGATCGAGAAGGCCGGCTACCAGGTGCACGGGCACGGCGTGCTCAAATCCGCGCCCCGCGGCTACCCGGTCGACCATCCCCGCATCGACCTGCTCAGGAACAAGGGCCTGACGGCGTGGCAGCAATGGCCGGTCGAATCCTGGCTGGAAACGCCGGCCGCGAAGGACCGGTTGATTTCTTTTTTCCGAACGGCCCTGCCTCTCACATCCTGGCTCACCGATAACGTCGGACGGTGAGAACGCCCCTCGCGGCTTTCGCGACCGCGGCGTACCCTTACTGCTCGGCAGCTAACTCGGCAAGGGGCATGTGGTGAGCGAACCGGACGAATCCCTGCGTGTCTCGGACGCCGAGCGCGACGTCACGCTGCAGACGCTCGGTGATCACGCGGCGGCCGGCCGGCTGACCCTGGATGAGCTCGAGGACAGGTCCGGCCGGGCCCTGGTGGCCAAGACCCGCGGTGACCTCGCCGTCCTGACCAGCGACCTGCCGGCCGAAGCTGGGCAGTATCTGGCCGGGCAGGCCAGGACCAAGAAGCCGGTGCGCTGGATGGTCGCCATCATGGGCGGCTCGCACCGGCGCGGCCGGTTCCGCGCGGTCGGCAGCATCAACGCCGTCGCGATCATGGGCGGCGACGAGATCGACCTGCGCGAGGCCGAAATCGAAGGCGGCGAGCTCACCCTCAACCTGGTCGCGATCATGGGGGGCTCGAACATCTACGTCCCCGATTCCGTCGACCTGGAGGTGGGCGGCTTCTCGCTGATGGGCGGCCACGAGGAGATCGGCCGCGAGCTCCGGCCGCGCCCGGGCGCACCGGTGATCCGGGTCCGCATCTACACCCTGATGGGCGGCGCCTCGGTTTACCGCCTCCCCCCGCAGGCCCGCGGCCAGTCGCTGAAGGAAGCCCGCCGCCTGGCCAGACGGGCCGAACGCGGCGAGCTGCCCGCGCCCGGCGAACCGGCCGCCCTGGACTAAAGGCCTGGCGGTCAGGCTGCAACCTGACTGCAAACTCCGGCCGGGACGATGAGCGACATCCGGTCCCCAGGAGGCCCAGGTCGCGCCCGCCGCGGCCGCGGTGGTCACCCCGCTGGCGCAGGACCCGGGACCGCTGGTGGCGGCCTTGGCCGCGACCCCGCATACGTTCGTGCATAGTAACTTCAAGCTCGACAACCTGGGCACCGACGACGCGGGGCGGACGGTCGTGCTTGACTGGGAGCAGCCGGGGCGCGGGGCGCCACTGTCCGACCTGGCCTGGTATCTCGCGATCAACTGCCGCCGCCTGCCGCAGGCCAAGGAGGCCTCGATCATGGCCTACCGGGAGGCCCTGGAGGCCTGCGGCATCGACACCGGACCCTGGTGGGAGCGTCAGCTGGCGTTGTGCCTGCTCGGTGCGCTCGTCCAGTTCGGCTGGGAGAAGGCTTTCGGCGGTTACGACGAGGAGCTGGCATGGTGGGAGACGCACGCCGTACGGGCGGCGGCGCTGCTGAGCTGACCGCCGGCCTGCGGGCCGGCTACGACGCCGCGGCGCCGGCCTGGGCGGAAGGTCCCGGCCCGGTGTACGCGCGGCTGGCCGGCGCGCTGGTCGCGGCCGCGCCGGTGTCGCTGGCCGGCGCGCTGGTCCTGGACCTGGGCGCGGGCACCGGCCTGGCCGGCCGCGCCGCGCTAGCCGCCGGAGCGCGCCAGGTAGTGGCGGCCGACCTGTCGCTCGGCATGCTGCGCCACGCCCGTGCCCTAGGCGGTCCCTCCCCGGACGGGGGCGGCGGCTGGGATCCGGTCGCCGCCGACGCGGTCGCGCTGCCGTTCCGCGACCGCAGCTTCGACCTGGTGGTGGCCGCGTTCTGCCTCAACCACCTGGACAGCCTCGGCGCCGGCCTGGCCGAGGTGCGGCGAGTGGGCGCCGCGATCGCGGCCAGCGTGTTCGCGCCGGGCTGGAGCCATCCCGCTCCGGAGGCGGTCGAGGAGGTCCTCAGCTCGTTCGGCTACCAGCCGCCCGCCTGGCACGCCAGCCTGTCCCCCGGATCACGGGCCGGCGATCCCGAGGAGCTCGCCGCGGCGGCGGCCGCGGCTGGGTTCACCGCCGTGCGGGTGCGCACGGCCGACGTTCACACCGGCCTGGTCACCCCGGCCGAGCTGGCGTCCTGGCGGCTGGGCCTAGCCCAGGTCGCCCCGTTCCTGCGCTCGCTTGACGCCCCCGGCCGGGCCGAGGTGCGCCGCGCCGCCGAGCAGGCCGTGGCCGACGCCGTGCCGGCCGACGCCCCGATGGTCGTGTCGATCGTAATGCTCACCGCCCGCTGACCCGCCCGGCCCGGCTCGGGGGGTGCGTGTCAGTTGCGCAGGTAACCAAGGTCATCTCCGAGCGCGGGCTGGTCAGGAGATGCTTGCCTTGCCTAGTTGCGCAGCCCAGCCCAGACGGGCTTCTCGCGATGACCGGCTAGTGGCTATAGCCACTGGCGAGGGCCCCCGCTGCCTCGGTTATGTGAGCATTCCACAGCAAGGTGACTCCCCGGCGTGTCGGGGCCGCTGAATGTGGTTTGATGCCCCGCGCTAGGCCGCGCCGTGATCATGGGGGCGGGGCGCCGAGGCGGACCGGAAGTACGCCGGGCTGCGGCACGGCTGGGGACCAATTCGAGCACCGCCACGATCCATAGCCCGACGAGACGATTTCCGACCCCGGGAACGAAACGCCGGTCCTGGGCGGGTTCCGGCCGGCTCAGCCGCCGGACCGGGTCAGACCCCCGATGGCCCACGGACCGGGTCGGACCCCCGTGGGCCGCTGGCTCAGCTGCCGGTCCGCTTCCCGCCGCAGGCCGTCCGCGTAGCGGCCGGCGCCCTGGGCCAGCCGCGCGACCCGGTCGGCGGCCCGGTCCCGCCAGGGCTCGTGGCCGAACTCGGCGGCCAGCTCGCAGGTCCACCGCCAGGCCTCGATGGCCACGCTGCCGTCGAGCAGGTCCAGGTCGGCGTCCACGACGGCCAGGTCCACGGGCAGGCCCATGGCGCGGTTCGCCCGGTGCGCGAGCAGCCGGGCGACGCTGACGTACCGGGGCACGCCGAACGTGGTGGCGCGGGCCGCCAGCTGGCCGGCCTCGGTGAGGGCGCGTTCCGCGTCGCCCCGCCGCAGCGCTAGCCGCCCGGTCAGGAGCTGCTGCTTGAGCTCGAGCCGCCAGCCAAACACCAGGTCGCTGCGCAGCAGTGCCGCCGCTTGCGCCAGCTGGGCGGCCGCGCCGTCCAGGTCGCCGGTTTCCATGGCCTGTTCGGCCAGGTCCTGCCGCGCCGCGATGGGGGTCTCCGCGGTGCCCTGCTGCTGACCCACCTCGAGCGCCTCGGTGTGCCGGTCCAGCGCTTCGGACCAGGCCCCAGGTTGCGCAGGACCCAGCGGGCGAAGTTCACCGCCCGCCCGCCGAAACGCGGTACCTGACGCCGTTCCACCTCGGCGGTGTACCGGTCGAACGCGGCCAGCGCCTGAGCGGGGCGTCCGGCCAGCGCGTGCGCGTGCCCGGTGAACAGCAGCGAGTGCAGGGTCGACGCCGTGTGTTCCACCCCGATTTGCCCCCGGGCGGCCGGCCGCAGCAGCGTCAGGGCCTCCTCGGCCCGGCTCTGATGGGCGCGCAGCACCCCCAGCCGCCCGGCGGCGGTGACCCGGTCGGCCCCCTCGGCCAGCGCGAACGCCTCACCGAGTAGCAGCTCGGCCCGGACCAGGTGGCCGGCCGCGTGGTGGGTCCGGCCGCCGGCCGTCAGGCACCGCGCCCGGGTCGCCGGGTCGGCCGCGGCCAGCGCGCCGTCCTCGGCGTACTGCGCGGCTTGGGCGAAGTTGCGGCCGAAATACGACGCCCGGGCGCCGACCTCCAGCGCGGCCGGGCCGGCCGAGGCGGCCCGCTCGACGTCTCCCAGGGCCTGCGCGTAGCGCCTGCGCAGGGTGCGCACCCGGGCCCGGGCCAGCCAGCCGTCCGGGTCCGGAGACAGGCGCGCGTCGTCGAGCAGCGTTTCCGCCGCCGCGTGGTCGAAACGTTCCACGGCCTGCGCCGACACCTCGCGCAGCGCGCGGGCGGCGAGCGCCAGGTCCCCGCCCAGCCGGGCATGACCGGCGACAGTCAGCGGGTCGGTGCCTGGCCGCCGGGACAGTACCCGGCCGGCCGGCCGGTGCAGCAACGCGGCCCGGCCCGCAGTCGCGCTCACCGCCAGGGCCTCCCGCACCAGCTCGTGCCGGAACCTGAACATCCCGTCGGCTTCGACCAGGAGCTGCTTAGCCACGGCCTGCTCGGCGTCGTCGAGCAAGGTCAGCGCGGGACGGCCGAGCACGGCCGCGAGCAGGTCCACGTCCAGGTCGGGGCCGACCACGGCCGCGGTGCGCAGCAGCACCCCGGCCGGGCCGAGCTCATCGCACCGGGTGGCGACCGATTCGACCAGCGACGCGGGCAGTTCGGTGCCCGCGGCGTGGCGGGCCAGCTCGGTCAGGAACAGCGGGTGCCCCTTGGACCGCGCGTAGAGCTCGTCGACCCGGCCTAGTCCGACCAGCTCCGCCGCCGCGTCCCGGTCCAGCCCGCCGAGATGGATGAAGGCCGTGGCCGGCAGCGGCTCACCTTCCCCGGGCCGGACCGCGGCGAGCACCACCAGGGGGGCCTGCTCGCGCCGGATGAAACGCAGCCAGTCGGCCAGCGCGGGGCCGGCCAGATGCGCATCGTCGATGATGGCCGACCACGCCGCTCGCGGCGGCCGGGGAGGGCCGGGCCGGCACCGCCAGCTCGCCGCGCAGGATCGCGGTGTAGAGCGCGACCGTCTCGGGCGAGGGGATCGGTGCCGAGTTCGTCGGCCATCCGCTGCCGTGCGCTGGCGTACAGGGCCAGCGCCCCGGAGCAGGATGCGCAGGGCCGCCTCGTCGTACCTATCGCGCTGCGCCGCCGCCGCGGCGTCGGCGGCGCCCATCCAGTCGCCGGCCTCGAGCAGCGCAGTGGCCGCCACCAGCCGGGCCCGGCTGATCAGCCGGTCCAGCTCGACCTGCCTGAGCTGGGCCCACTCGCCGGGCAGCGGCTGCGGGCCGTCGCCGCGGGGCAGCGAGAGCGCGACCCGGGCGGCGGCGACCGCTCCCATCACCTGGCCGGCCTGCCGCCGCGATTCGATCTCGGCGGTGAGCCCGGCCAGCTCGGTCGCGTCGAGCCAGTCGCAGTGCAGCAGGTAGCCGCGGTCACGGTGCTCGATCCGGTCGCGCCCGAGGACCGAACGCAGCCGGCTCATCAGCACCGCCACCTGATCCTCAGGTCGCGCGGGCAGCGCGGTGCCCCACAGCGCGTCGATGAGCACTCCGGCCGGCACCGCCTGGCCCTCGGCCATGGCCAGCAGCTGCAGGGCCAGCCGGGCCTTCCGGCTGCCGAGCGCCTGCGGTTCGATCCCGTCCACGCCGAAATCGCTGAGCACCCGGACGGCCAGCGACCTCATGCCGCTATTAAAGCCTTACGTCGTGGCGGCCACCAGCGCCCTGCAAGGTAGCTGCAACCACCGTCGGTCAGGCTGGTCCGGCCAGCCAGGATCCAACGAAAACAGGAGACGACGCCTGGGTGGTCGGAGACGAGGCGGTGGTCCTGGTGGACTGGTACGGCGCAAGCAACTACGCCCGGTCCTGAGCCAAGATTCCCCGGCGGTTAACCGAAGATGACCTCCCGGACCTGCGCGGCGGCCAGCACGTCGGCGGCGGCGTGGCCGACCCCGGCCAGCTGGATCAGCCGGTGCGCGGCCGGGAGCCCGGCCGCGCGGGCCAGCCCGCGGATGTGCTGGTGGTAGCGCAGGCCGCGGTCGAGCCGGTTCGCGCCCTGGGCCATGGCCGGCGGGCTCACCTCGAGCAGCTGGGAGGCCCGGTCGTGGTCCAGCGCGCCGAGCACGATCGTGACGTCGCGGGCCAGGTAGCGCTCCAGGCTCGGCCGCGGACCGGCATCGACGTACGGTGGCGCCCGGTCGAAGCCGTAGCGCCAGCGGTTGACGGCCGCGCTGTCCCGCACCGCGACCGGCCGCTCCCGGTCGAAGTACAGGTACGTCGAGGGGTTGGCGATGACGAACCGGACCACCAGGCCGCGTCCGGCCAGGACGTCAGGCCCGCGGCCGACGGCGGCGTAGCGGTTGACGAACTGGCCGCCCGCCGAGTTGCCGAACACCACCGCAGCCGGACCCGGCCCCGTCTGGACGCCCGCGGTCAGCTGGTCGAGCAGGTCGTCGATCGCGCTGAACGAGCTGACCGCGCCGGGCCCGACGGCGGGGTAGCCGCCCTTCCAGCCCTCGACCTCCCAGCGCAAGGCGCCGTCCGGGACCCCGGCTCCGGCTCTGGCGTCCACGTCGGCCAGGAACTGGGGCGCGACGATGAGCGGGTCCGCCCCGGATAGCCGCGCCGCGTGCCGGGCGTGCGCCAGGTACCGGTCGGAGTCCCGCAGCGCCCCGTGCACCACGATCACCACCGGCCCGTCCGCCCCCGCCAGGTCATCCAACGCCCGCGACGCGTGGCACATCAGCAGGCCCGTCCCGTCGGCCCCGCTGATCCGCACCCGCTGGTCGCCCACGGCCCGCACCGGACGGTACTGCTCGTCGTTACCGATGGCGAAGCCGGACGTCGCCGGGTCTCCAGTCATGCCGTCTGGCCCGGAAGGGGACAGTCGGCGCACAGCCCGCCGCCCTCCACCCGGTAGTACAGGCAGCAGCTGCGCCGGACGAAGGCCGGGTCGAAGGCCGGGTCGAAGGCGGGGTCCCCGGCCCGCATGGTCCCCCGCAGGTCCGGCTGGGCCAGCGCGTGGGCAGCCAGTGCCCGCCACCGCGGCCCGATCTGCCCGGACAGCAGCCGCAGGCCGCCGACCAGCGCGGACGCCGCGTTTCCTCGGAGCAGGGCGGGGGCCAACCGGACCCGGAGCCGCAGCGCGTGGGCCAGCGGCGTCAGGTGCTCGCCGAACGAGGTTGCGACGAGATGCTCGATCAGCGGCCGGGCGCCCCCGGCCCAGCCTGCGCCCGGCGAAAGCCCGAGCTCGATCACCTGATCGTCCGGATGCCGCCAGACCAGCCGGGCGGCGGGCAGGTCGGGGACGCAGCCGTTCGCCGCCAGGCAGGCGAGCGGTGGTGACAGCAGCCGGGCCGCGTATCCCTGGAAGAACAGCGACGCCGCCACCCGCGGCTCGCAGTCACCCAACGTAGCCCGGACGCAGGCCAGGAGCCGGTCGAGGTGATCAGGCCCGGCGGCGTACAGCAGGCCGGCCTGCTGCCAGCCCGCGGCCTCGCGGTCGGGATCGGCCAGCCGGAAGTACATGCCAAGCTCCGCGGCCGCGCCCAGCGCGGTCACGATCTCCGGCTGAGCCGCCGCCCGCAGCCCCGGCGGGGGGAGGTGCGCGGACATCGCCAGCCTCGCCTCCTGCGTCCCAGCCAAGACCCGTATCGTACGCACCGGTCAGCGCGGGGAGATAATCGTCGCTATGGATCTTGGCTTGAGCGGCAGCCGCGTGCTGATCACCGGGGGGAGCCGGGGCATCGGCCTGGCCGTCGCCGAGGCGCTGGTGGCCGAAGGAGCGGCGGTCGGGCTGGTGGCCAGGGACGCCGGGGGCCTGGCCACCGCGGCCGGCTGGCTAGCCGACCAGGGCGCCACCGCGGCCGGGCGGGGCGCCCAGGGTGCCACTGCGGCCGAGCGGGGCGCCACGGTCGCCACCGCGGCCGCCGACGTCACTGACACGCCCGCGCTGAACCGTGCCGTCGACCAGCTCGCGGCCGCGCTCGGCGGCCTGGACCACCTGGTGGCCAACGCCGGCGGGACGGTCGGCAGCGGCAACCTGACCAGCGCCGGGGACGACGAGTTCACCGCCACCTTCGCGCTGAACGCCGGCCACGCCGCCGAGCTGATCCGGTCCGGCCTGCCGCACCTGCGTGCCGCAGGCGGCGGCTCGGTTGTGATCATCTCCTCGATCACCGGCATGCGCCCGGCCCCGCGCACCGCCTACGCGGCGGCCAAGGCCGCGGAGATCCACCTGGCCGCGACCGCCGCCCAGGAGCTGGCCCCGGCGGGCATCCGGGTCAACGCGGTCAGCCCAGGGTCGATCATGTTCCCCGGCGGCGGCTGGGACACCTTCAAGCAGCAGCACCCGGAGGACTTCGCCGCCTTTGTGGCCGGGGAGTTCCCCTATGGCCGCCTCGGGACCCTGCCGGAGGTCGCCGACGTGGTCGCCTTCCTGCTGTCCGCGCGAGCCTCCTGGATCACCGGCGCGAACATCGCCGTCGACGGCGGCCAGCGCTATCCGAGCGCCCGCCGTTTCGAGTGACCCGCTGGCCTAACTGACGTGGGGAGGGGACCGGGATGGCGATCAATGTGATCTCCGTCGGCCTCAGCGTGATCGGCAGTCTGCGTGACCCCGGTCGCTGGCTCAAGGACCAGCCCGGTTTAGCGGACGCCATCACCCGCGCCCGCCCGCATGACCTGCCGCCCGCCCTCGTGTCCGGGAGCGACCCGGCCGCGGCCGCGGACCTGGCCGCGTTGGTGGCGGCGGTCCAGCCGGAGCGCTGGCCGTCCCTGGTGAGCGGTGAGCTGAAGACCCTGGCCCGGATGCCTGGCACCGGCTACCCCCTGTCACGTGCGGACACCGCCGTGCTGGTGTGCTCAGATACCAGCGGCGGCCTGCTGGCCGGGTGGTGGAATGCGATCGCGCTGACGGGCGGCGACCTGAGCCGGGTCAGGTACCTGGGCTGTCCCGACGCGCCGCTGGGACCGGTGCGCGGGCACGCCCTGGTCGTCCGGGTCCCCGGCCTTGACGCGGGCGAAGAGGACGGCTTCCGCCGGGCCATGGGCGGCCTGGGCACGCTGGGCCGCAACCTGCTCCAGTCCGGCGAGCTGCGCCGGGGAGAACCCATCCTGTTCTGCCTGACCGGCGGCTACAAGGCCACCATGCCTTACCTGATCGGGCTGGCCGAGGGGCTGCGCTCGCTGGATGCCGGGCACCCCGTCGATGCTTTTGTTATGCACGAAACGGCCGGTCAGCAAGCGCCGCCTATTCGCCTCCCGTTGCGGCGCCTGGTCGCCTCGCAGGTCGAGCAGGAGCTCTCCGGGTTCGACGCCTCGGGCGAGCGCTCCGCCGTCCCCCGGCCCGCGCTGCTGAGCGGCTACGCCTACGAGCTGGCCGACGGCCGCTGCACGCTCACGGCTTTCGGCGAGGGATTGCGTGCGTTGTTCGGTGTCTCGCCCGAGCGGGCCGGCGGATGACCACGGAATCGCCGGTCCGCGCGGCTGGTCTGAGCGGGCTGATGGCCCGGCTGGAGCGGGGCCGACCCCGGATCAGCCCGGTCAGGTCATCGCCAGCCTCAGTGCCGCCTTCCGGGCCAGGCCGGCCTGGCTGGCCGCCGTCCTGTACGCGCCGGCTACCGTGCTGGCCCGGCTGCTCACCTCGTGCGCCGCGGCTGGCGCAGCGGCCGGCGCGGCGCCCGGCGCGGCCTTGATCGATGCCTGGATCGCGCTGTGCTGGACGGCCGAGGGCGCCTGGGAGGCGATCGGGCAGGGCCTGCCCGTCGCGGCCGGTTACGGCGCGGGCGACACGGACCTGCTACGGCCGCTGGCCGCCCGGCTCAGGTTCCTGGTGCTGAGCGAGCCGATGCGGTGGCGCGGGCAGCTGGACGGGGCCTGGTGGGCCTGGGAACCAGATGAGATCTTCGGGGCCAGCGGGGTGCTTGACCGCACGCTCGGGGAACGGTCGTGGGGCCTGCTGGTCAGCCGGTGCCAGGAGGCACGCAGGCTCTGGCAGCAGTGCCTGGATGAGTACCAGTCGCACCCGATGCTTTCCCAGGCCCGGCCCGCCGAGCTGGAGCAGGAGCTCAACGCGCTGGTGTTCACCGGGTCGGCCCGGCGGGCTCCGCTGATCCTGTCCGTGCGTCCGCTCGCCGACCAGGCCGGGCCCACCGCGGCGGACAAGAACGTCGCGGACGAGGTAACCGACCGCCATCTGCTGCCGCGGTTCGACCTCGCCGGGGTGCTCGCGCACCCCGGCTGCAGGTCAACGCCGAGACCGCCTGCTGGCGGGAACTCCTGGCCTGCGCCCAGCCGCCGGTGCTCTGGCGGCAGCCGAGCCCGGTCGGATCGACTGCGGGCCGGCTCCTCGTGCTTTCGCCTCGGCGCTGCGGACCAACGTGGCATCCGGACCCTGTCGCCGGGCGAGAACCCGGGCCGTACCGCCGCCCAGACGCTGCACGAGTGGCTGTCCAACCGTCCGCCGGGCCGGTCGTCAGGCGGTGAACCCGGCCCTCGCGGTTTCTGCCCCGCGGTCATCGAGCGGATCCCGGCCCGCTGACGCGCCCGTGGCGCAAAATCGCTTGTGCCTGCTTCCGGCGCGACGCCACCATGGGGCCATGGCCTTGGTACGCGAGATCACCCCGGACGACTGGCCCGTGCTGCGGGACATCCGGCTGACGGCGCTGGCCGACGCGCCAGACGCGTTCGCCTCGAACTACGCCAGGGAAGCGGCCTACGGCGAGGCGGACTGGCGGAGATGGATCGCCCGCAGCGGTACCTTCCTCGGCTACCTCCCGCAGGTCAGCACATCGGAGCCGGCCGGGCTTACCGGCGGCTACGCCCAGCCGTCCGGCCCGGCCGAGCTGATCTCCATGTACGTGCGGCGGCAGGCGCGCGGCCGTGGCCTCGGCGAGGCCCTCATCGCCGCGGTGGCCGGCTGGGCCCGGCCCAGGAACGCCCCGTCGCTGCACCTGTGGGTGAACGAGACCAATAAGAACGCTCGCCTGCTCTACGAACGCTGCGGCTTCTCGCTGACCGGCGAACGCCAGCCGCTGCCGTCCAACCCTGCCCTAGCCGAGGTCGGCATGACCCGTCCGCTGTGACCCGTCCGCGGGTGCGGCTGTTGTGGAAGGAGCTGCCCGCCCCGGGTCGGTGTCCCGGTGCCGCGGGAGCCGGGATGGCCAGGTGGCAGCGAGACGGTGCCCGGGCAGCCCCGCCCGAGGCCAGCGGTTCCCGTGTGACGTGACAGCACCTGCCGGGCCCGTGGTGCGGCGGCCCGGAAAAAGATCGTGGTGGATCCGGGCTCCATGGAGTATTTGGTGCATCCCCGTGCACCCGATCCACCACGAAGCCCGGATCCACCACGCAAATCCCGGCCAGGACGCCGGGAACCGGCCCCGCGTCCGCCGGGACCGGGTCGCTGTGACCGCTCGTCATGACCCGAACTCCGCCCGGACCCCGAGCAGCCGCACCGGCCGCCGCCCGGTGAACCGGGCCAGGGCGTCCGAGGCGGCCTGCGTGATCACCGCGGCCTGCGAGCTGGGGGTGCCGAGCGTCACTCCGTGCGTTTCCGTGATGAAGGGCGCGTACCGCACCTTGACGATCACCCGCAGGGCCGGCCGCGACTCGGCGGCCAAATCCACCGCCAGCAGCCCGGCGATCCGCGTCACCTCGGCCTGCACGGCGGGCCAGTCGGCGATGTTCTGCTGGAAGGTCTCCTCCCGGCCGTGCCCGCGGGCCACGTACGGCGAATCGTCCACGTCGGCGTCGCCTCGGCCCCGGCCGAGCAGCACCAGCCACGGGCCGGTCATCGGGCCGAACACCGCGGCCAGCGCGTCCGGGTCGGCGGCGGCCAGGTCGCTGACCGTGCCGATGCCCAGGCCGGCCAGCTTCTTCGCCGTCTTGGCGCCGATGCCCCACAGCGCGTCGGTGGGCCGGGCGCCGAGCACCTCGAACCAGTTCGCGTGGGTCAGCCGGAACACCCCAGCCGGCTTGCCGAACCCGGTGGCGATCTTGGCCTGCAGCTTGTTCTCGCCGATGCCCACCGTGCAGTCCAGCCGCGTCGCCTCCCGGACCCGGGCCGCGAGCGCGCGGGCGAAGCTCTCCGGATCGTCGGTGTCGACCCCGAGGAACGCCTCGTCCCAGCCGAGCACCTCCACCACCGCGCCGGAGGCACGCAGCACCGCCATCACCGAAGCCGACGCCTCGTCGTAGGCGGCCCGGTCAACCGGCAGGAACACCGCGTCGGGCAGCCGCCGCACCGCTGTGCGCAGCGGCAGGCCCGAGTGCACCCCGTGCTCCCGCGCCTCGTACGACGCGGTGCTCACCACCCCGCGCTTGCTCGGGTCGCCGTCCCCGCCGACGACCACCGGCCGCCCGCGCAGTTCGGGATGCCGCAGCACCTCGACCGCCGCGATGAACTGGTCGAGGTCCACGTGCAGCACCCACCGTGTCACCCTGCAATTCTTACCCCGCCCGGCTGCGTCCACCCCCCTGGGCCAGCGCTTACACCGGCGGCGCGGCCAGGTCGGGGTCAGCGGCGCGGCGGAACTCGTCAAGCGCCGCGTCCGCGGGATGGTAGCGATCCCGGACGAGGTCGGCGGTCAGCGTCCACATCCGCCGCTCGTCGGCGATCGCCCTCGGCAGCGGGCCGGCTCAGGGACTGCGGCGTTGAGCTCGTGCCAGAGCTCCTGGGAGTCGAGCCGGAACCGGTCGTACCCGTATTCCTCGAACCGCCGGATGGCGTTGCCCATCCGGGTCGCGGTGACCTGCGGGTCGGACGGAAACCGGGCCAGCCGTTCGTCCAGCAGGCTCAGCCAGACCGGGCCCCGCCGCGCGTCCGAGGCCACGAACCGGCCGGTGACCGCGTGCTCGCGGAACGCCCGCAGGATCTGGCTCTCTTCGCCGGACAGGGCCGCCTCTCGCAAGGTCAGGCCGGCCGCCTCAAGGCGGTTCGCCAGCAGGTGCTTGTCGGCGAGCTTGCGCCGCCTCCTCACCTGGTAGAGCCGTTCCGGCCAGCCCAGATACCCTTCACCGGCGGCGGCCACAGGCGGTGCCGGTTCCGTGCCCACGCGGACCGTGGCTCGTCCTCGCCTGCCCCAGTCATGTTCGCCGCCCCAAGCTCGCCAACCCGTGATGCACTCGATGTCTAGCATGCCGGCCGGGCGTGCACCACGGTCCGTTCGGAAAAATTGATTTTGATCTGGGGTGCCGGCGTCGGTCACAATGACACGTGCTCGTGACCATCACCACCACCCGGCCGCCCGCCACCGATCTGGGGTACTTGCTGCACAAGCACCCGGACCGGCTTCAGTCGTTTTCCGTTTACGCTGGTCAGGGGCATATTTTTTATCCGGAGGCGACGCCGGAGCGGTGCACGGCCGCGCTGTTGCTCGAGATCGACCCGGTGGCCCTGGTCCGCGGCCGCAAGGACAAGAACCCCGACGCCGAGCTGGCCCACTACGTTAACGACCGGCCCTACGCCGCCTCAAGCATGCTCGCGGTGGCGCTCAAGGAGGCCTTCAGGACCGCGCTCACCGGCCGCTGCACCGCCCGGCCCGAGCTGGCCGCGGCCCGCATCCCGCTGATGATCAGGGTGCCCGCGCTGCGCTGCCGGGGCGGGCCGGGGCTGGCTCGCGCCGTGTTCGGCCCGCTCGGCTGGAGCGTCGAGGCCGTGCCGCAGCCACTCGAACCCCGGTCCTGGGGCGATTCGGCCTACCTGGACCTGCGGCTGACCGGCGAGCTGCGGCTGGCCGACGCGCTCAATCACCTCTACGTGCTGCTGCCCGTACTCGACGACACCAAGCACTACTGGGTGTCCACCGAAGAGGTGGACAAGCTGATCCGGGCGGGTGGCGACTGGCTGGCCGGCCATCCGGAGAAGGAGCTCATCACCCGGCGGTACCTGGCGCACCAGCGCGGGCTGACCCGGTCCGCGCTGGCCCGGCTGGCCGAAGCCGACGACACCGACCCAGCCGAACTCGACAACGCCGTACTCGACAACGCCGAGGAGCCGGACCCCAGCCTGGCCGCCGCGGGCCCGTCGCTGGGGGGCCCGTCGCTGGGGGGCCCGTCGCTGGGGGGCCAGCGCCGCGAGGCCGTGCTGGCCCTGCTGCGCGAGCGGGGCGCGCGGCGGATCGGGGATTTCGGTTGCGGCGCGGGCGTCCTGACCAAGGACCTGCTGGCCACCGACGGCGTCGAGCTGGTGCGCGCCGTGGACGTCTCGGTGCGGGCGCTGCAGCTGGCCGCGCGCGCGCTCAAGCTCGACCAGCTGCCGGACCGGCAGCGGGCCCGGCTGGAGATCTTCCAGTCCTCGCTGCTTTACCGCGACGATCGGCTCGCCGGGCTCGACGCGGTCGTGCTGATGGAGGTCATCGAGCACATCGAGCCTAGCCGCCTGGCCGCGCTCGAGCGATCGGTGTTCGGCTTCGCCGCGCCGGGTGCGGTGATCGTGACCACGCCCAACGCCGAGTTCAACGTGTGCTTCCCGGCGCTGCCGGCCGAGCAGCTGCGGCACAGGGACCACCGGTTCGAGTGGACCAGGGCGCAGTTCCGCGGCTGGGCGCAGCGGGTGGCCGCCGACTTCGGCTACCAGGTCCGCTTCGCGGGAGCCGGCGCCGAACACCCCGTCCACGGCCCGCCCACCCAGCTGGCCGTTTTCGACCGGCAGGCGCCGTCATGACGGGCGCCCCCGAGGCCCCCGTGGTCAGGGCCGCGCCGCTGACCGTGCCCGAGCTGAGCCTGGTCGTCCTGGTCGGCGTCACCGGATCTGGCAAGTCGACGTTCGCCCGCGCGCACTTCAAGCCGACCGAGGTGATCTCCTCGGACTTCTGCCGGGGCCTGGTCGCCGACGACGAGAACGACCAGTCCGCCACCCCGGCCGCGTTCGAGCTGCTGCACTACATCGTGGCCAAGCGGCTGGCCGGCGGCCGCCTCACCGTGGTGGACGCGACCAACGTGCAGCCGCAGTGGCGCAGGGAACTGGTCGCGCTGGCCCGTGAGCACGACGTGCTGCCGGTGGCGTTCGTCCTTGACCTGCCGGAGAAGTTGTGCGCGGAGCGGAACGCCGGCCGCGGTGACCGCGATTTCGGCCCGCAGGTGATCCGCCGCCAGCACGACCAGCTGCGGCGCGGCGTGAAAGGGCTGCGCCGCGAGGGGTTCCGCACCGTGCACGTGCTGCGCACCCCGGCCGAGGTCGCCGCCGCCACCGTCACCCGCACCAAGCTGTTCAACGACCTGCGGCACGAACACGGGCCGTTCGACGTGATCGGCGACGTGCACGGCTGCCTGGCCGAGCTCGAGCAGCTGCTCACCGAGCTGGGCTACCAGCTGGAACACGACGACGCCGGACGCCCCGCCGGTGCTCACCACCCGGACCGCCGGGCCGTCTTCGTCGGTGACCTGGTGGACCGGGGACCCGATACCCCGGGCGTGCTGCGCCTGGTCATGGGCATGGTGGCGGCGGGCACCGCGCTGTGCGTGTCGGGCAACCACGAGGCCAAGCTGCTCAAGGCGCTGCGCGGCCGGAACGTCCGGCTCAACCACGGCCTGCCCGAGAGCCTGGCGCAGCTAGCTGACCAGAGCGAGGAGTTCCGGGCCGAGGCGGAACGGTTCATCGACGGTCTGATCAGCCACTACGTGCTTGACGACGGTCGGCTTGTGGTCGCGCACGCCGGCCTGGTCGAGCGCTACCAGGGCCGCGCGTCCGGCCGGGTCCGCGAGTTCTGCCTGTACGGGGACACCACCGGCGAGACCGACGAGTACGGCCTGCCGGTCCGCTACCCGTGGGCGCAGGAGTACCGCGGCCGGGCGATGGTGGTGTACGGCCACACCCCGGTGCCCCGGCCAGAATGGCTCAACCACACCCTGTGCCTGGACACCGGCTGTGTCTTCGGTGGCCGTCTGACCGCGCTGAGATATCCCGAACGGTCCGTGGTCTCAGTACCGGCGGCCCATATCTACTACACCCCGGCCCGCCCGTTCCCGGTGCCCGCGTCGGCCGCCTCCGACGCTGGCAGCTCGCCCGTCGCCGGCGCCGGCACCTCTGGCGCCGGCCGCCGGGAGCCTGACGTCCTCGACCTCGGCGACGTGCTCGGCTCGCGCGTCGTCGAGACCGCGTACCTGCCGCGGGTCGGGGTGCGCGAGGCGCACGCCGCGGCCGCCCTGGAGGTGATGAGCCGGTTCGCGGTCGACCCGCGCTGGCTGCTGTACCTGCCGCCGACCATGAGCCCGGTCGCCACCTCCCCGCGGCACGACCTGCTCGAGCACCCGGACCAGGCCTTCGCGGCGTACCGCGCCGACGGGGTGGAGTCCGTGCTGTGCGAGGAGAAGCACATGGGCTCACGCGCGGTGCTGCTGGTGTGCCGTTCGCCCGAGGTCGCGCCGGAACGGTTCGGCCTGCCCGGCCCCGGCGCGATCTGGACGCGGACCGGCCGCCCGTTCTTCGCCGCGGAGCTGACCGCCGCGCTGATCGATCAGCTCCGCGCGGCCGCAGAACAGTCCGGGCTTTTCGCCGAGCTCGGCACCTCCTGGCTGCTGTTCGACGCCGAACTGCTGCCCTGGAACGTCAAGGCAGGCCCGCTGCTGCGGGACCAGTACGCCGCGGTCGGCGCCGCCGCCCGGGCCGCGCTGCCCGCCGCGATCACGGTGCTCGAGCAGGCCAGCGCCCGGCCGCTGCCCGCCGACGGCCCCAGCGCCGGGGACCGGGCGCTGCTGACCGCGCTGCTCGACCGGACCCGGGCCCGGTCGGGCCGTGCGGCCGCGTTCACCGCCGCCTACCTGCGCTACTGCTGGCACACCGAGGGCCTGTCCGGCGTCCGCCTCGCCCCGTTCCAGCTGCTCGCGGCCGAAGGCACCGTGTATCACGACCGCCCGCACCTATGGCACCTGGGCGCCGCCGACCGGCTCGCCGCGGCCCGTCCTGAGCTGATCGCGACCACCCGCCGCCTCGCCGTGCAGACCAGCGATCCCGCCTCGACCGCCACGGCCACGACGTGGTGGGAGGAGCTGACCGCGGCCGGCGGCGAGGGCATGGTGGTCAAGCCCGCCGCCAACCTGACCCGCGGCGGCGCTTTGGTCCAGCCCGGGCTGAAGGTGCGCGGCCGCGAGTACCTGCGCATCATCTACGGCCCGGATTACACCGATCCGGCGCAGCTGGCCCGGCTGCGGCAGCGCGCCGTCGGGCACAAGCGCTCGCTCGCGCTGCGCGAATACGCCCTGGGCCTGGAGGCCCTGGACCGGGTGGCCCGCGGCGAGCCGCTCTGGCGGGTGCACGAATGCGTCTTCGCCGTGCTGGCCCTGGAGTCCGAGCCCGTCGACCCCCGCCTGTAAATCGTGGATATTGACCGTCGAAAATTGCCGGTCAATATCCACGATCATTGCCGCTGCCCGGTAATGGCTACGGCGGGGGGAGGGGGAAGGCTACCGGACTTGGTGCCTTTCTGGAAACCGCCGAACATCACCGCGAGCACGACCAGGACCACTATCAGCAGCACCAGCCACATCAGGCAGCCGCGGGCTCTTGATCGCGGGCGCCACCGCCGACGTGGGCCCCTGGACCATTCCCGGTAATCTGTGGGCTGTCTCGGTCTGGACCTCATGCCACTATGTATTCCCAGGCACGGCGTGATATGCCGGCTAGCGCGAATTATCTGGCCCGCCGGGGGTAGTTCTCAGGTCGGATATAACAGGCAACCGGCCTACGACGTGACGGAACGGCGTGATGGAACAGCCCTCTGGAACAACACGTGAAAAGCGGGAACCGCATGAGCTGAAGATAACGATGCCGCGGGTGCCGGGGACGGGATGGCTGGGCAAGATCCTGGCCACCGTCGCCGGGGTAGTCGTGCTGGTCGTGGTGTTGTCCGCGGTGCACCTGCTGCCGCAGCTGAGGAACCCGTTCGCGCAGACGACCACGGTGACCAGCCAGCCGGTCATCTTGAAGTCGATCACCGCGCTCAGCCGTTACGAGGCCGCCAGCGGCTCGTTCGAGATCGTGGTGGACCTGACCAAGCGTACGTCGCTGCTGCCCTCGTTCCTGGCCGGCAGCGAGACGCTGTTTATCGGGCAGGGCAACGACATCGCCTACATCGACTTCTCCGGGCTGAAAAGCCAGGCCATCACGATGTCGGCGAACCGGCAGACGGTGACGGTCTCGCTGCCCAAGGCCCAGCTGGAACCGGCCGTGCTCGACGTGAACCAGTCCTACGTGGTCGCCGAGCAGCAGGGCCTGTTCGACCGGATCGGCAACTTCTTCTCCGGCAACCCGAACAGCCAGCAGCAGGTCTACCAGGCCGCCCAGGCCAAGATCCAGACCGCGGCCCAGCAGAGCCCGCTGCTCGCCGAGGCGCAGAAAAACACCCAGGCCATGCTCCAAGGCATGCTGACCTCGCTGGGCTTCCAGCACGTCACGGTCACGTTCGGCGGCTAGCCCGCGGGATCCGGTTTGCGTTAGAGCGTGTTCTAACTCATAGGCTCGTTCCGTGACCATCTGGAGCATCGGGGAAGCGGCGGACAAGTGCGGGCTGTCCCAGCACACCCTGCGCTGGTACGAGCGAATCGGCCTGCTCGGGTCCATCGCCCGCGGCGGCGATGGCCGGCGCCGGTTCAGCGACTCCGACCTGGACTGGCTGTCGGTGCTGACCAAGCTGCGCGCCACCGGGATGCCGGTACGGGACATGCAGCGGTACGCCGCGCTGGTCAGATCGGGCGCCGGCCAGGCCGAACGGCTCGAGCTGCTGAAAAAGCACCGCGCGGAAGTGCGGCGGGCCCTGGCCGCGCAGCGGGAGTGCCTCAAGCTCCTGGACTCCAAGATCAGCTACTACGACCGCTGCCTGGCCGAGCCGCAAACAAGCGAACCCCAAGGAGTTAGGTAAACACATGCACACCACCAAACTCGGCGAGCTCACCGTGTCCGCACAGGGCCTGGGCTGCATGGGGATGAGCGAGTGGTACGGCGCCACCGACTGGGATTCCTCGATCGCGACCATCGGTCGCGCGCTCGACCTCGGCGTGACGTTCATCGACACCGCGGACATTTACGGAGCAGGCCACAATGAGGTCCTGGTCGGCCGCGGCATCGCAGGCCGGCGGGACGAGGTGCAGCTCGCCACCAAGTTCGGCATCGACCGGTCAGCCGGCGACGCGAACCGGGTGGTTCGCGGTGAGGCCGCCTACGTCAAGCGGTCCTGCGAGGCGTCGCTGACCCGGCTCGGCGTCGACACCATTGACCTGTACTACCTGCACCGCCCGCCGCAGACGGCCGAGATCGAGGAGACCGTCGGCGCGATGGCCGAGCTGGTCGCCGAGGGCAAGGTCCGCTACCTCGGCCTGTCCGAGGTCGACGACGGCCTGCTCCGCCGCGCGTACGCGGTGCACCCGATCACCGCGGTGCAGAGCGAGTACTCGCTGTGGACCCGCGACGTGGAGACCGACGCGATCGGCGCCATGCGCGAGCTCGGCGTCGGCTTCGTGCCCTATTCGCCGCTTGGCCGCGGCTTCCTCACCGCCACCGTGGACCTGACCACGCTGGACGCCAACGACTTCCGCAACCGGAGCCCGCGGTTCAAGGGCGAGGCCGCCACGGCCAACCAGGCCATCGTCGACGCGGTCCGCTCGGTCGCCGACGCCAACGGCGCAGCCCCCGCCCAGGTCGCGCTGGCCTGGGTGTACGCCCAGGCCAGCCGGCTCGGCGTGTCCATGGCCCCGATCCCTGGCACCAAGCGGGTCAAGTGGCTCGAGCAGAACGTCGCCGCCCTCGACGTCACGCTCACCTCCAGCGAGCTGGCCCTCCTCGACCCGCTCGCCAGCCAGGTCGCCGGCGCCCGCTACTAACGCGACCGGGCCTAACGCCACCAGGGCAAGCGTCGCTGCTCGGCCACGTGGCCGGCCGGATCGGTGATGCCGTGGGCGTGCGAGCTGAGATGCTGCAAATGCTCCTGCACCCACAGCAGATGCGGATGATGCGGGGTCGTGATCACCCGGACCAATTCCGCCTCCTCCGCGTCTCCCGCCCGCTCAACCCCGCCAGTCCCGCCAGTCCCGCCAGCCTCGTGGACCAGGATTCGCACGCCGGTTTCCTCCGCCCCGTCGGCGCGGTTCCCGTCCAGGCTGACGAACGCAGGGACGCTGATCGGCAGCAGCACCTGATGGGCGACCGGCCGCCCGACCAGCACCGCGATCCGCTGGTAGAAGCCGCTGAGATCGGCCGTGGCCTGGGTCAGCGCGTCCCGCACATAGGCCGTGCCCCGGTGCGGGCCGTGCCGGACGGACTCCGGTGCCTGCAGCCCGGCCAGCGAGTAGGCGGTCAGCCTGAGCCGCATGGTGGCCATCACCAGCATCCACAGGTCCTCTTTGGACAGCCGCTTCGCGCCCTGCTCGGCCAGGAAACCACGGAGCGCCTCGTCGAGCCGGATGCCGGCCGTGACCGCCGCGGCGCCCGCGTCCGGCGGGGCGTGCCGTGCGCCGAGGGCCCAGTCCACCGCCTGGGTCAGGTAGTCGGCGCCGCGCCGGAACGCGTCGGCGAGATCGTCGCCGACCACCGAGCTGGCCCCGCGCGGCCAGAACAGCACCCCGACCACCAGGCTGACTCCGCAGCCAAGCGCCACGTCCTGGATGCGCAGCAGGCCGACCTTCCAGCCCACGGGCGCGAGCAGGTTGAACAGGACGACCACGACCACGGTGAACGCCGCCTGGCCGAAGGCGAACGGCAACGTGCCAGGCGCGTAAGCGGCCACGGCCAGGGCAATGGGCAGCGCCGCCCACAGCGCCGGGGTGCTTGTCCCGATGCCGAGCAGCAGCAGGGCGCCGACCGCGAAGCCGATCACGGTGCCGCCGAGCGCGCGCAGCGCGGTGGACTCGGTGGAGGCCGCGTTGGTGCGCAGCACGGACAAGGTGCCGAGGACGACCCAGAATCCGTGCTGAACCCCTGACACGTCGGCGACCAGCACCGCGGTGGCCAGCGCCAGCGACCCGCGCAGGCTGTTCAGGAACCATACGGAACGGACGCTGGCGTGCCTGGCCAGGACCCCGATCGCGCCGGACAGGGCGGCCACCCGCCGTTCGGCCATCGTGCCCTCGGGCTGGGCCCCGTACCAGCCGCGGCGCCGGGCGGCGATCGTCTCCGGATCGGCGCGCCTGGTGGCGACCAGGGTGTCCGCCACGATGGACCGGACCGCGACGGAGATCGCCTGGGCGTGAAAGGCGTGCCGGGCGATGATCTCCACCGAGTCGTAATCCCGGTCCGGCGGCGCGGACCGGTGGTAGGCGCCGCAGGTCTCGCGCTGCCGGTCCATCGCGCCGGCGTCCGGCAGCGCGACCGCCTCGTCCCCGTCGGCGGCCGCCAGCAGGTCGCCGGCGCCGCGGAGCAGCGAGGCGGTCTGCGCGAGCAGATCGCGGTCGCACTGATCGGCCCGGTCCAGGTTCGGGTGCCCGTCGGTGGCGTCGGCCAGCAACGCGGTGCACCATTCGAGCAGCTGGACCACGCTGGCCAGCGCCTGGTCGGCCGTGGCCAGGCCGGTGGGCCGGTAGGGGGTGCTGGCGAACGCGTTCATCAGTTCGTGCTTGGCGGCCTGGCAGCGGCCGGTGCCGGCCGCCGTGGCGGTGCCGCGTACGGCCCCCTCCAGCTGACCGGCCAGCGTCCGGGCCGAGCCGGCCGCCGCCGCGCGCAGCCGGTCTCCCGGCGAGGGCGGTGAGAACGCCAGGACGGCCGCCGTGGAGACGACACAGGCCAGCCACCAGCCCGCCAGCCGGTCAGGGATCATCGCGATGGTGCCGGGCGTGGCCACCGGCAGCACGTACCCGAGCAGCGCGCCGGCCACGCCGGAGGCCGCGTTGGGGCCCGCCACCCCGGCGAAGAAGATGCCGAACGCCACCGGGATCGTGACCAGCACGGCCAGCCACTTGACCGGGCTGACCGCGGTGCCGATGATCAGCCCGATGCTGCCGGTCACGGCCAGCCCGAGGTGCGCGACGAGCTTGTCCCGCCTGGTGCCCCCGAACGCGGCAAAGATCAAGCTGGCGAACCCGCCGAACGCGGCGAACAGCGCCATCTGCAGGTTCCCGAAGCCCTCGTAGGCCAGGGCGAACAGCGAGGGAATCACCACGACCGCGCGGGCTGCCCGCATCGCGGCCGGCACAGACCAGGTGGGCAGCGCAACGCGCAGATCGGGCATTTGCACAGTCTAGGAACGCCGGCCGGGACGGCTCAACCGTGGCGGTCAGCGGGACAGAAACCGGCGCCCGTCCGCCGGTTGATGGACGCGGCGCCACCGGCCGGCGCCCCGTGGTAATGTGAAACGCTGTCCGGCAACTAGCCTGGACAGGCCGAAGTTTGCTGCACCCTCATGCGGCGGCTTCGCTCCATGCCCTTAAGCGGGGGATCAGCTCGTGACCCCGTTTCGTGTCAATCCTAAGGAGTCACGTGCCGCTCGACACCGCCGTCAAGAAGGAGATCCTGGCGGAGTATGCGACCAGTGAGGGTGACACCGGTTCGCCGGAGGTCCAGGTCGCGCTGCTAACCAGGCGTATCAACCACCTGACCGAGCACCTGAAGGTGCACAAGCACGACCATCACAGCCGCCGTGGGCTGCTGCTGCTGGTCGGCCGCCGCCGCAGGCTGCTGAAGTACCTGGCCAAGAAGGACATCAACCGGTACCGCGAGGTCATCGCGCGCCTCGGCATCCGCCGCTAGCGCCCCTGGCTTGGCGAGCAACAGTACTGGCGAGCAACAGTCCTGGCCGCGAACAACTGAACAACGACAACTGACATCCCGTAGCCCCCGGCCCCAAGCGCCCAAGGGCCGGTCCTCGGTAGTGGTCCCCGGGTCGGGCGTACCCCTAGGTAATTCCTAGCTACTCCGGATAACCCGAGGACTTCGATCGAAGACCGGCCGGCTGCCATGCATAGGTAAGCGCTACTGAAGCAAGCGCTGCTGAGGCAAGCACTGCTGAGGCAAGCATTGCTGAGGCAAGCATTGCAGGCGAGCCAGGCCACAAGCGGCAAGGCGGCGGGTGGTGCGGGATCTACCGCAAGGAGGTCTCACCCGTGGAGGGTGCTCAAAGTGCCGAAGCCGTCATTGATAACGGCGAATTTGGCGTACATACCATCAGGTTCGAGACGGGTCGGCTGGCCCAGCAGGCGGCTGGTTCCGCGCTGGTAACTCTCGATGGCGAGACTGTGGTGCTTTCCGCCACCACGGCGTCCAAGCAGCCGAAAGACAATTTGGACTTCTTCCCGCTGACGGTGGACGTGGAAGAGCGGATGTACGCGATAGGCCGGATTCCCGGCTCGTTCTTCCGCCGGGAGGGCCGTCCTTCCGAGGACGCGATCCTTACCTGCCGCCTGATCGACCGCCCGCTGCGCCCGTCGTTCGTCAAGGGCCTGCGCAACGAGATCCAGATCGTCGAGACCATTCTCGCGCTCGACCCGAACCACCTGTACGACGTGGTGGCGATCAACGCCGCGTCCATGTCGACTCAGATCGCGGGCCTGCCTTTCTCCGGCCCCATCGGCGGGGTCCGGGTGGCGCTGATCAAGGGCCAGTGGGTGGGTTTCCCCACGCATGAGCAGCTGTCCCAGGCCACCTTCGACATGGTGGTGGCGGGCCGGATGCTTCCGGACGGCGAAGTGGCCATCATGATGGTCGAGGCCGAGTCCACCCCGGAGACGCTCAAGCTGATCGCTGACCCCGACAGCGGCGCCGTGGCGCCGACCGAGGACACGGTGGCCGAGGGCCTGGAGGCGGCCAAGCCGTTCCTCCGCGTCCTGATCGAGGCGCAGCAGCGGCTGGCCGACCAGGTCGACAGCACGGTGTCGCGCGAGTACCCGGTGTTCGTCGACTACGGCGAGGACGTGTACGAGGCGGTCGCGCGTGAAGTCTCCGGCGAGCTCGCGCAGGTGCTCACGATCCCCGGCAAGCACGAGCGCGAGGCCGAGACCGACCGGGTCAAGGCGCTGGCCAAGGAGAAGCTCGCCGAGCAGTTCGAAGGCCGTGAGAAGGAGATCAGCGCCGCGTTCCGGTCGCTGACCAAGAAGCTGGTCCGGGAGCGGATCATCTCCGAGGGTCTGCGTATCGACGGCCGCGGGCTGACCGACATCCGGCCGCTGACCGCCCAGACGCACGTTCTGCCCCGGGTACACGGATCGGCCCTGTTCGAGCGCGGCGAGACCCAGATCCTGGGCGTGACCACGCTGAACATGCTCCGGATGGAGCAGATGATCGACACGCTCAACCCCGATCGCACCAAGCGCTACATGCACAACTACAACTTCCCGCCATACTCGACCGGTGAGACCGGCCGGGTCGGCTCGCCGAAGCGCCGCGAGATCGGTCACGGTGCGCTCGCCGAGCGGGCCCTGCTCCCGGTGCTGCCGACGCGGGAGGAGTTCCCTTACGCGATCCGCCAGGTGTCCGAGGCGCTCGGCTCCAACGGGTCGACCTCGATGGGCTCGGTCTGCGCCTCGACGATGTCGCTGCTCGACGCGGGCGTACCGCTGAAGGACATGGTGTCCGGCGTGGCCATGGGCCTGATCCACGAGGGCGGGAAGTACGTCACGCTCACCGACATCCTGGGCGCCGAGGACGCGTTCGGCGACATGGACTTCAAGGTGGCGGGCACCGAGCAGGTCATCACCGCGCTGCAGCTCGACACCAAGCTCGACGGCATTCCCGCCTCGGTGCTCGCGGCCGCGCTGAAGCAGGCCCGCGGGGCCAGGATGACCATCCTGGACGTCATGCGCGGCGCCATCACCGAGGCGGGCGAGATGTCCGTCTACGCGCCGCGGATCATCACGATCAAGGTCCCGGTGGACAAGATCGGCGAGGTCATCGGGCCGAAGGGCAAGATGATCAACTCGATCCAGGACGACACAGGCGCCGAGATCACGATCGAGGACGACGGCACCATCTACATCGGGGCCACCGACGGGACGTCGGCCGAGGCGGCCCGGGCCACGATCAACGCGATCGCCAACCCGCACATGCCCGAGGTCGGCGAGCGGTTCCTCGGCACGGTGGTGAAGACCACTACGTTCGGCGCGTTCGTGTCGCTGCTGCCGGGCAAGGACGGCCTGCTGCACATCACCCAGATCCGCAAGCTGCACGGCGGCAGGCGGATCGAGAACATCGACGAGGTCGTGCACATCGGCGACAAGATCCAGGTCGAGATCCGCGAGATCGATGACCGCGGCAAGCTGTCGCTGGTGCCGGTCGAAGTGGTCGAGCGCGAGGCGGCCGGGGAAGACCTGTCCGGCGGCGAGCGCCCGGCCGGCGGGGGCCGGAGCGGTGACCGTGACCACGGTGGTGACCGGGGCGGCGATCGCGACGGCCCGGACGGAAGTCGCCGGACCAGGCACCGCACCCGCGGGCATCACGCCTAGATGGCCACCGAACGTTCTACCGGGGTCAACCGCACCATCCTGCCCGGCGGACTGCGGGTCGTTACCGAGTTCCTGCCCGCGGTCCGCTCGGTCGCGCTCGGCATCTGGGTGGGTGTCGGCTCCCGCGATGAGGATTCCACCCACGCGGGCGCGACGCACTACCTGGAGCACCTGCTGTTCAAGGGCACCGAGCGGCGCACCGCGCTGGAAATCTCCTCGGAGATGGACGCGGTCGGCGGTGAGATGAACGCGTTCACGGGCAAGGAGTACACCTGCTATTACGCCCGGGTGCTCGACGCGGACGTGCCGCTGGCCGTGGACGTCTTGTCCGACATGGTCACAAGCTCGCTGATCACGCCCAAGGACGTGGACGCCGAACGCAACGTGGTGCTCGAAGAGATCGCGATGAACGAGGACGATCCCTCGGACACCGTGCACGAGGCGTTCACCGGCAAGCTGTTCGGCGACACGCCGCTCGGCCGGCCGATCCTGGGTACCACGGATTCGATCAAGCGGATCACCAGGGATCAGATCTTCGAGCACTACCGGGCCAGGTACACCCCGGAGCACCTGGTGGTGGCCGCGGCGGGCAACCTGGACCACGAGACGGTGACCGGGCTGGTCGCCGAGGCGTTCGGTCCGGCCCTGGGCAGGCCGGACGACCCCGCCCCCCATCCAGCCCCGCCCCGGCTGACCGGAGACCGGCAGCACGGCCAGGCGGGTGTGGGGACCACGCTGATCTCCCGCGGCATCGAGCAGGCCAACCTGGTGCTCGGCTGTGAGGCGCTGGCCAGGACCGACGAGCGCAGGTTCGCGCTCGGCGTGCTCAACGCGGCGTTCGGCGGCGGCATGTCCTCCCGGTTGTTCCAGGAGGTGCGGGAGAAGCGTGGTCTGGCGTACTCGGTGTACAGCTTCTCCGGGCAGCACGCCGACACCGGCATGTGGGGTATCTACGTCGGCTGCCTGCCCGCCAAGGCCGACGACGTGCTGGCCATCTGCGCCGAGGAGATCACTCGGCTGGTCGAAGGCGGTCTGACCGACGCCGAGCTCGAGCGAGGCAAGGGCCAGGTCCGCGGCTCGATCGTGCTCGGCCTGGAAGACCCGTCCTCGCGGATGAGCCGCCTGGGTAAGTCCGAGCTGGTCTATCCCAGGCTGGAGCCGGTCGAGGAGGTGCTCGCGGCGATCGACTCCGTCAGCCACGACGACATCCGCGCGGTCGCCGCCGAGATCCTCACCCGCCCGAAGGCCCTGGCCGTCGTCGGCCCCTTCGACGACGCCACCGCCTTCGGAATCTAAACCGAACCGCAAGAACCCGCCCGAGCCGCACGATCGTGGACATCTACCTCGTCCACAACGAGGTAGATGTCCACAATCATTGGATTACCCGGAGGACAGCGATGGCGAAGGTCGGGGTGCTGGGGGCGCGGGGGCGGATGGGGCGTGAGGTCGTCCGGGTGGTGAGCGACTCTGAGGATCTGGAGGTGGCGGCCGAGGTTGACCAAGGGGACGACCTGGACGCGCTGACCGGGTGTGACGTGATCGTCGACTTCACCCATCCCGGCGTGGTCATGGAGAACCTGCACTGGTGCGTCGCCCACGACCTGGACGTGGTGATCGGTACGTCGGGATTCGCCGCGGACCGGCTGGAGGAGGTCCGCGGCTGGCTGACCGAGCACCCGGACGCGCATGTCCTGGTCGTGCCGAACTTTTCCATCGGCGCCATCTTGATGATGCGTTTTGCCGTGCAGGCGGCCAGGTTCTTCGACTCCGCTGAGGTGATCGAGCTGCACCACGCGGCCAAGGCGGACGCCCCGTCAGGTACCGCGTTGCGGACCGCGGCCATGATCGGCGCGGCTAGGGCCGCGGCCGGCCTGGGCGCCCCGCCGGACGCCACCGCGTCGTCCCTACCCGGCGCACGCGGCGCCATCGTCGACGACGTGCACGTGCACTCGGTCCGGGTCGCCGGGCTGGTGGCGCACCAGGAGGTGCTCTTCGGCGGCAACGGGGAGACGCTGACGATCAGGCACGACTCGCTGGACCGGACGTCGTTCCTGCCGGGCGTGCTGCTCGCGGTCCGGCGGATCGGCTCTCTGGAGGTCGGCCTCACCGTGGGCCTGGAAGGACTTCTCGGCCTGGAGTAAGCCCCGGGTCCAGGGTACGGTCATAACCATGTGCCGGAGCATCAAGACCCTTCGCCCGCCCTACGCCGAGCACGTCACCGACGACGATGTCCGGGCCGCCGCGTTGCAGTACGTGCGGAAGATCAGCGGTTTCCGCACACCCGCCGGGCATAACGCCGAGGCGTTCGGTCACGCGGTCGACGCCGTCGCGGCCGCCACCGCCGCGCTGCTCGGCCAGCTCGAGGTCAGGCAGCTCGAGGTCAGGCAGCTGGCGGTCAGGCAGCTCGAGGTCAGGACCTCGCAGCGGCCGTAGCCGCACCCAGCGGTACCTTCCCGTCATCACCAGGGCTCACGGCTGTAGCCCCGAGAGGTAGGCGGGTCCGCCGGTCACCCGGCTGCGCAGCGCCGCGGTCACCCGCGCGGCGATGACCGGCGGCAGGTAGCGGGACAGGTGGCCGGCCTCGACGAACCGGTAGCCGTCGAGCTCTTCTTCCTGCAGCAGGATGGGCGTGTCGTCGTCGAGTTCGCCGCCCTCGAAGATGAAGTGCACGATGGGCCGGGGCCGGGTCCCGTCCGGCGGTAGCCAGTCGACGGCGAGCAGCGGACCGGGGGTGATCTGCAGGCCGAGTTCTTCCGCCACCTCGCGGCGGCATGCTGCGTACGGCGGCTCGCCGTCGTCGAGAAACCCGCCCGGCAGCGACCAGTGATCCCGGTAGTTCGGCTTGACCAGCAGGATTCGTCCGGCGGGGTTGGTGAACAACGCCGCGGCCGCGCCGTACATGGTGCCAAGCGTGCCGTACCATGCGAGCTGGTCGGCGGGCGAGTGGCGCACGCGGGCCGCGTGCGCTGGGTCCAGGCTGTCGGCCACCACCTGACCCTATACGGAACGGTGTCACGCACGGTGGTCCTACCGGTAGCCTGAGCCCATGCACACACCGGGTGACGACGCTTTTGCGGCCGACACTGATTTTGCGGCCGACACTGAGGAAAGCCGGGTCGAGGTGTACGTCACCACCGACACCTCGGCCGCGCCGCATAAGGCCGATGAAGACAAGCTCTACGTCATGTACGACGCGGCCAAACCCGACGGCGACAAGCTCTACTTCACCGAGGCGGAGTGGGAAGCCTTCGTCCTGGGCGTCAAGGACGGCGAGTTCGACCTCGACGAGTCGGGCAACCTGCCGTAACCTGGCCGGCCAGGCGCTCGCCGGGTCCGCGGGCTCGGGCCGGTTACCCGCTACTTCGCGCCTGATTTCATCGGGCCGCCCGGGTTGACCGGCTGCCCTGGGCCGTACACCGCCGACTTCGGCTGCCCGAGCGCCGCGGCCATGTCGGTTTCCAGGCCCGGCGCGGCGGATGCCGTCGAGCCCATCACCAGCGTATACATGCTCTTGCCCGCCGCGGTGACCTGTATGGTCTGGCAGCCGCTAGCACCGTAGACGAACGTAGCCAGCTTCCGCTGGCCGGCGTAGAACGAGCCCGTGTAGTCAAGCCCGAAGGCGGCCGGGCAGTTCATCGGCCGGTTCGACCGGTACGGATGAGAGACGAGCTTGCAGAAGTCGCTGAAGATGGCGCGCACCAGCGCCGGCTTGCGCTGCGTCATCGTGTACGTGCCGACATGGGCCGGCTCCATCAGGCGCATACTCCGGTGAATGGTGACCACCGTCGCCTGGCTGATACTCGCGCAGCCCAACCCCGAAGCCGCCGAAGCCGCCGCCGCCGAGGCCCCAGCCGAGGCCGAAGCCGAGGCCGCCGAGGCCGAAGCGGCGGCCTGTACCGCGGCCGGAGTCGACGCCGCGACCGTGCCGCACCCGGCCACCGCCGCGCACAGCAGTCCTGCTCCTACGATTCCGTGAACATGGCGTGGAGACATCATGCCGTTTTGACGCACCCGGCGCGTCATTCGTTCCATCGCGTATCCGCGGTGTCGTTAGAACGCACCCGCCGCGATGGCGGTGCCGACGGCGATGAGCATGGCGGAGGCGATCAGCTCACTCCGGTCCCCGGTCGCGGCCCCAATGCGCACGCCGAGTTCGAGGCCAACCAGCGACATGGCCACGCTGATCACGCCGAACACCACTGCGGCCTCCACCAGCCCGGTGTGGTAGGCGCTGAGGACAAAACCGGCCGCGAGGTTGTCCCCGCTCAGCGCCAGCCCGCTGACCAGGACCCGGCCCGTCCGCCACGGCCGGCCCGACCCGCTGTCGGCCTGCCCGCGGCTGCGCCAGGTTTGCACCAGGCTGACGATGCCGACCCCGATCAGCGCCGCGGCACCCAGCCAGCGTGCGGCCTGGCCGAGACTGGCCGCCAGGCCCTGGCCCAGGGCCAGCCCGGCCACCGGCATGCCCGCCTCGAATACGCCGAACACCACCGCGACCTGCAGCCTGGTACGGCTGCTGACCCCACTGACGCCTATCCCGATCGAGGCGGCGAAGTTGGACAGGCCGACCGCGACGGCGAGCAGCAGCAAGGCGGGCATAGACTCACGCTACCCAGTAAGGGAGAGTTAAGCGCGGTTACCACAAGGTGGGGGCGCCCGCGCCTTCGAGGCGGAGCAGCAGTTCCTTGCGTTCCAGGCCGCCGCCGTAGCCGGTAAGGCTGCCGTCGGTGCCGATCACCCGGTGGCAAGGCACGATGACGGCGATCGGGTTGGCCCCGTTGGCCAGACCCACCGCCCGGGAGGCGACTAGCCGCTTGCCGAGCGCGCGGGCGATGTCGCCGTAGCTGACCGTGCTCCCGTACGGGATCTTGGTCAGCTCGGTCCAGACGGCCAGCTGGAACGGTGACCCGGTCGGCGCCAGCGGCACGGTGAATTCCTTGAGGTGGCCGGCGAAGTACGCTTCAAGCTGCGCCGCGACCTCACCAAACGCCTCCGGGCTCGGCGTGAACCCGGTCTGGTGGCGGCCCGCGTGCTTGGCGGCGTCGATCATGGTGAGCTCGGTCAGGGCGTGCCCGTCGCTGGTGAGCAGCAGTCTGCCGATGGGGGAGTCGACGATATGAGAAAGCGTCGGCGCGGTCAGGTCCGGCGCGACGAACGGGTTGGTCATGACTGACCCTTCTCCTGGTGGTCGTGCTCTGCGGCGTCAATTGGGCCGGCTTTCCCAGAGTTCTGGGCCAGCCATGCCCATAGGTGATGTACGGCGTAGGAGCGCCATGGCCGCCAGCCCTCCGCCAGCGCCGCCGCCCGGGCCGCCCGGGCCGCCCGCGCCCGGACCGCCGACCCGGCGCCCCCGCCGCCCGCTGAGCTGTGCGGGACGGCGCCGAGCCGCCGGAGCGCGTCGAGCACCCCCACGTCGCCAGGTAGGAACGCGTCCGGGTCGGACAATGCCCGCATCCGGATATACGACACGGTCCACGGCCCGATGCCGGGTAGCGCGAGCAGCTGCGCCGCGGTGCGGTCTCGTTCGGCCCCGGGATCAAGCGAAAGCTCGCCGGACGCCAGCGCCGCCGCCAGCCCGGTCAGCGCGCGGCCTCGCGCGCGCGGCATGGGCAGCGTGGCCGGGTCGGCCGCCGCCAGCGTCTCGGCCGCCGGGAAGCAGTGCGTCAGCGTGCCGTCCGGGCGGGACAGCGGCTTGCCGTAGGCGGTCACCAGCCGTTCCCCCAGCCGCCGCGCGGCGGCGACGGATACCTGCTGGCCGAGCACGGCCCGCAGGGCCAGCTCGTTGCCGTCGACGTGGCCGGGCGAACGTCGTCCTGGGTGCGCCCGGGCCAGCGGCCCGAGCACCGGATCGGCGGCCAGGTTGCCTGTCACCGCCTCGGGGTCTGCGTCCAGGTCGAACAGGCGGCGGCAGCGCTGCACCGCGGCGGTCAGGTCGCGCAGGTCCTCGAGTGCGAGCTCGCAGTCGAGGTAGCCCGGATCGCGCGGCCGCAGGAACGGCCCGAGCGAGACGATCCCGGTGCCGTTCGGCAGCTGGATCGTCCGGGAGTACCGGTCGCCGGCCGCCGCTTCCACTCCCGGAATGGCCCGGGCGGCCAGGAAGCCGAACATGCGGTCCAGATCGATCGGGGTCCGGTACGCTAGCCGCAACCTGATCAGCCCGGGGGCGGACGGATCAGGCCCCGGTAGTACGCCCAGCCGCCCCGACCGCGTCCTGGCGGTCCCGCGCGCACCGCGCAGCTGCGTCGGCGTCGCCGCGAAGACCTCGTGCATGGTCGAGTTAAACTGCCTGATGCTGGCGAAACCGGCCGCGAACGCGATCTCGGACAGCGGCAGCGTGGTCGTCTCGGTCAAGATGCGGGCCGTCTGAGCCCGCTGCGCCCGGGCAATGGCCAGCGGACCGGCCCCGAGTTCGGCGGTCACCAGGCGCCGTACCTGTCGCTGCTCGTAGCCAAGGCGGTCGGCCAGGCCCTCGACGCCGTGCCGGTCGACGATGCCGTCGGCGATCAGCCGCATCGCCCGGCCCACCACGTCGGCCCGGATGTTCCATTCCGGCGAGCCGGGGGAGGCGTCCGGGCGGCACCGCTTACAGGCCCGAAAGCCGGCCTCCTGGGCCGCGGCTGCGCTGCGATAGAACCGCATGTTCTGCCGTTTGGGGGTGATCGCCGGGCACGATGGCCGGCAGTAGATGCCGGTCTAGGTCACCGCGATGATGAACACGCCGTCGAAGCGGGGGTCCTTGCTGACCGCCGCTTGATAGCGCTGTTCGTCGTCCGGGGCCTCCGGGGCCTCCGGGGCCTCCGGGGCCTCCGGGGCCGGGCCGCCGGCGCCCGGTGCTGCGATGTTCGTGCTCACGTCTTCCACCCTGCCAGCTGGCCCAGACTAGCACTAGCGGAAATCGGACAGAGACTCTCGTGCAGCCCACCGCCGGTACCGACATGCTGGCCCGCGTATCACCCAACGAACCGTCTGCGCCCCCCGGATCCCCCCAGCACCAGTCAGTTACTCTCCGTAAAGCATAACCGGGGAGATAGGTAACTATTACCTTGTTACCCATTGCATTGTGTACAGCACGTAGGGTTACATTACAAATGGTAGCGAAACAACTTCGCACCGTGTTCTCAGGCCAGAACCCAGCACCGGCCTTACCCGGCTGGGCTCGGGTCAAGCCGCAGATCAGATCCATATTCGAGGTGTGTCGTGGGCATCAACCCAGCAGAAGGCCGATCCGCGAGCGAGGGCGGAGATGAGCCTCCCCGGCTCCCGTTCCGCGCGGATGGTCCGGACCACCCAAGGCACATCGAGGCGCGCGCCGAACTCCGTGATCGCGAAACCTACTACGTCGAGCTGCGCCTCGCCGTGCACTGTCAGAGCCGTTTCCAGGGTATTGACCCAGCCGCGCCCGTGAGCCCAGCGCCGCGAACTCCCCTGGACGACAGCAGGCCAGACACCTGGACCCGGACCGCCGATCAGGCCCACGCGGCCGATGGGGCCCCCGAGGCCAGCCGTACGGAGGACGAAAGCTGGGACGAGATGGTCGCCCGTTTCGACGACACCTGGACCTAACAAGCACCCGCCCCGCCCTCTCGCCCCCGCCGCCGCCCAAAGAACGGGGTCGATGGCACTTTGGGTCCCCTAGAAGGGGACCGATGGCACTTTGGGCCCTCTTGGTGACGCGGATCGCCTGCCAGAAGTCACGGCTTAGACCCGCCAGAAGTCAAAGCGGTCGTGTCCCGGCCGGAAACCCGCCGCCTCGACCACGTCGACCGCCAGCTTGAACTTGTCGCCCACACGCCACGGCTGGTGCGCGTCACTGCCGAACGAGACCGCCCGTCCGCCTTCCTCGCGCCACCAGCGCACGAGGCCGACCGAAACCAGCGGGCTCTTGGTGTTCACCTCGAGAACCCGGTCGCTGGCGGCCAGGGCACGCAGCACGGCACGGTATTCAGCCTCGAACCGCTGCTCGTCGTAGCGGCCAGCCGACCAGGGCCACATCCGCCGGGGGAAGTCTAGGTGCGCCAGCACCTGGAACAAGTCGCTGCCCTCGACCAAAGCGACCACCTCGCCGAAATAGCGGCGCATCACCTCGTCGGCAGGAAACTGGCGGAACAGCTCATCGGCGGCCGTCAGCCGTCCGCCGAACGGGATCGCGTGCAGCGAGCCGAGCACCCGGTCGAACTGCCAGGCAGACACCATGGCTCCCGCGCTCGCGGCCCACAGGTGCGCTTCGCCGATCTCGACCCCGGAAAGTATCCGCAGATCCGGATAGCGCTGGCGGCATTCGTCGAGGGTGGCCAGGTAACCGGGCACATCGAGCAGGTGCATCCGGTCGTAGCGATGCGGGTCGAGGTTCTCGGTGCCGATCTGGTCGCCATCGGTCCAGTCGGTGAAGTCCAGGTGGTCGGTGAAAGCCACCGCGGGCACGCCGGCCGCGAGGGCCTGTTCGCAGCTGCGCACCATGGATGCGTCGCCAGGCGTATCCCACGACCACTGGGTATGGACATGGTTGTCGGGCGGCAGCACGCTGCCAATTGTGTCATGCGCCCAGGCCCGTACCTTGCCCGCGGGCCTCAGGTAACCAGGTGGGCGGCCGTGGCCTGGCGGAGGTGATGACGTAGACCTCACCGGAATCGGCATCAGCACCCTGCGGGCCGGCCGGCCCAAGCACCGGCGGCTCCAGCGCAGCGGGAACGTCCGCCGGTTCGGGTGGTTCTGCGTTCTCGTCGCCGTCGTTCCTGCGTTTCCTCGTCGCCTCGGCGGTGACCTTGTCCGCCAGCTTCTGCCAGCGATCTTCCCACTCGGCGAGGTTTCCGCCGCAGGCGCGAACGTAGGCGACGGCCACCGGCAGCGTGGGCAGCCGCAGCCCGCCGGCTGCCGCCGCGAGCGTCTTCATCTCGTAATGCGAGTTTTCGGCCATCTCCGGATAGTCAAGTCCGGCTTGGGCGCGCAGCGTGCGCAGGTCCCGGGCGAAAGCCTCCAGCCCGTCTGGCGCGATGCTGGCCACTGGCTGCGATCCGCCGGGCCGCTCGTCAGGAATCGCCGTCTCGCGCTGCCTGATTACTGGTCCCGGCTGGTCCTGAGCGCCATGCGGCGGGTGAACGCCCGACGTCCCGGGAACCACGTGCGGCCCGGAGCCCTGCGGCCCGGAGCCCTGCGGCCCGGCGGCCTGCGGCCCGGCGGAGCCCTGCGGCCCGGCGGAGCCCTGCGGCCCCGCGGCCTGAGGTCCTGGGCCGACCTGCGGCCCATACGGACCAGGAACCCCGTGCCCCCCAGAGGTCCCCTGGACTCCGGCCGTCCCAGGTCCAGGTCCGCGGTGCGGTCCGGGGGTGCCGGGTCCGGGTACCCCGTGCGATCCGGGGGTTCCCTGCGGCCAGGGCGCTGCTTGCGGCCCAGGTGCGCCGTATGGCCCTGAAGCCGGGTGTGGTCCGGGTGCCCCAGGTCCAGGTCCGCTCTGTGGTCCCGGTGCTGCGTGCGGTCCCGGCGTCCCAGGTCCAGGCCCTCCGTGCGGTCCGGGTGCTGCGTGCGGTCCGGGTGCGGGATGCGGTCCGGGCGCTGCGGGCGGTCCGGGTGCGCTGTATGCCCCTGGAGCCGCGTGCTGTCCAGGAGGCCCGTATGGCCCGGGAGTCCCGTACGATCCAGGCGGCGTGTGGGATCCAGGGATGCCGCCCTGCGGTCCCGGCCCGCCCTGAGGTCCGGCAGCGCCGTATGCCCCCGAAGCGGCGCCGTGGGGTCCGGGCGCACCGTGCGTCCCAGGACTTCCAAATGAACCTTGAGTGCCGCTGTGCGGCCGGGGGCCGCCCTGTGGTCCGGGAACGCTCCCGTGGGGTCCAGGACCACGGTGTGATCCGGGGGAACCCGGAACTCCGTACGGTTCGGGTGGCCCTTGGGCGCCATTCGCTCCGTACGGCGCGAGTCGCTCGCGGCCGTCGGGGGCGTCGAACCGCGAGTCACCCGGGCCGTGCTCTTGTGCCGGAGCAAAACCGGAAACCCTCACGGGCCCAGGACCGCCCGGATATCCCTGTGGCCGTCCTGGGGCCGGATCGCCCGGTACTGGGGCGCCAGGAGCTGAGGAGGCTCGCACCCAGGTACCGGCGAGCGGGTCTTGGGCCGGAGGAGCCGGGTGTGGTGAGGCTGGGTTCGGGGGGGTTGGAGGCGGAGCAGCCGGGGTTTGGCTGTGCCTACCCGGCGTTCTGCTTGGCGAGCCGGATGAGCTGGGAGCACGGTAGAGGCGATCCGCGCCCGCCGGGATCCGGCGGCCGTTCGGCAGCCGCTGCTGGCGCCCGGGTACGAAGTCGGCGTCAGCCATTCCACCGTTCGGGCCGCCATCGGACCCGTCGGCGTGCAGGCCGCTGTTCGCTGCCGGAGCGGCGTGCAGGCCGCTGTTCGCCTGACTCCCGTTGGCTGGAGGGCCGTTCGGGCCCTCGTAGACCGGGCTTGGGTGGTGGGTGTCAGGGATCAGGCTCGGGCTGAGGTTCGGGATGAAATGGCCAGGCGGCCGCACCGGAGTGCTCCCCGGCTCGCGGCCCCGCTGCTGATGGGGCGACGCGTCGCCGGGATGTCGCAGCAACTGGCCGTATTCGTCGTCAGCTATCCCGGCCGGTTCACCTGCTGCCGTTTCGTCATCCTCGTACTCGGAGAAGGTAGCCGGGGCTCCGTCATCGGGAGAATAAGAGGCGTCCGGGTCGTAGGCATGGCGACGGCGCTTGCGCCTGGGCAGGCCGTATGCGTCACGGCCGAGGCCGGTGTCGCCACGTTCCACCAGATACCTCCTGGACCCTGAGTGTCCAGCCGTGCCGCGGGACAGCTGCCCTTGTCTCATGAGTGTAGGTCGGTGGAAAAGCCCTAGAAGACCAGGACGGGTAATTGTCACCAATTGCACACAATAGGGAGGTGTTGGATGGATAACACCCAGTATCGGAGCTGTCGCCGTTCCCATGCTGGGCCGTGATGCGAACGCTCCCCGGTGGGGTTACAGTCGAATGAGGAAGCATCCCGCGGAGGCCATGTTGCCTTGGATCGTATGGCTGATCGTGGCAGGAGTGCTCGGCGTAGCCGAGCTCCTGACCACGACGCTGGCCTTTGGCCTTCTCGCGGTCGCGGCGTTGGTCGCCGCTGCGGTCGGTGCGTTCCATCTCGATCTGGGGTTGCAACTCGCCGCGTTCGTCGTCGCGGCCGGGGCCGGGATCGGCTTCGTCAGGCCCATCGCGATGCGGCACATCAAGCAGCCACCGCTGCTGCGGACCGGAACCGCCGCTCTCGTCGGGCGTTCGGCGATCGTCCTCGAAGAAGTCACCGAGCACACCGGGCGGATCCGCATCGGCGGTGAGGTGTGGTCCTCGCGCCCCTACGACGAGTCGCTGGTGATCCCGGTCGGCGCCAAGGTCGACGTCATGCAGATCGACGGCGTCACCGCCCTCGTTTACCCTCGGGAGTAGCCATGTTGCTGGCTGAGCTCATTATCGCGCTCGTGGTCGCATTGGCGGTCGTCATTTCGGTCATGCGGTCGGTGCGGATCGTGCCGCAGGCCCGCGCGCGCAACGTGGAGCGGCTCGGCCGCTACCGCAAGACGCTGGAACCTGGGCTGAATTTCGTCATCCCCATGATCGACCGCGTGAAGCCGATGATCGACCTGCGCGAGCAGGTGGTCTCGTTCAACGGCGCGCCGGTGATCACCGAGGACAACCTGGTCGTGCTCATCGACACCGTGCTGTTCTTCCAGGTGACCGACCCGCGGGCGGCGGACTATGAGATCGTCAACTACATTCAGGCGATCGAGCAGATCACCGCGACCATGCTGCGCAGCGTGATCGGGTCAATGGACCTCGAGCAGACGCTGACGTCACGCGACAAGATCAACGCCTTGCTACGGGGCGTGCTTGATGACGCGTCGGGGAAGTGGGGTATCCGGGTCACCCGGGTGGAGCTCAAAGCCATCGACCCGCCGAAGTCGGTCAAGGACGCGATGGAAAAGCAGATGCGTGCCGAGCGGGAGAAGCGGGCCGCGATCCTGACCGCCGAGGGCGTTAGGCAGTCGAAGATCCTTACCGCGGAAGGCGAGAAGCAGAGCGCTATCCTGACGGCCGAAGGCCTCAGGCAGGCCAAGATCCTTACCGCACAAGGTGAGGCGCAGGCCATCGCTGAAGTGTTCCAGGCTGTGCACGACAACGACCCGGATCCCAAGCTGCTCGCCTATCAGTACCTGCAGACGCTGCCGCAGCTCGCCCAGGGTGCGGGCAATACGTTCTGGGTCATTCCGAGCGAGGTGACCTCAGCCCTCAGGTCGGTCGCCAGTGCCTTCGGCGGCGGCGCGGACTCGGCGCCCGGCGCGGCGGCCGAACCGCCCCGTCCCCGACGTAAGTCGCCCGCGGCGTCCGCCGACAGCGCTCTCGAGATAGGCGCTGCTCCGGCCGCCGGCACCGCACAGGAGATTACGGCAGGAAGCAACGGAACTGGCTCAGATCCGGCTAGCCCGGCTACCGCCAGCTCGGCCAGTCCGAACGCCATCCCCGATGTGTCCAGCGCGGTAAGCGCTTTGCTCGCCGACGCGATTCCCGGAGCTAACTTCGCCGACCCGGCGAGTTTCGTCGATCCTGAGGGCCTGGCCGATCCCGAAGCCAACCTTCCGGCCGGTACCCAGGATGCTAACCCGCCCACGGTCGACGGCATCGAATCGGGAGGTTAGGGCGAGGCCACGCTACTTGAGCAGGAGCACCAGGACGCTGCCAATGAGCGCGGCGATGACGATGATAAGCAGCAACCGCGCAGGGAAGAACCGGTCCTTTTGGTGGGCAGCAGCCTGGTGTCCTTGTGGCTGAGCGGCCGCGAACCTAGCGGAAGGCGTGGATCCGGTGGAGGCTGTGGATCCGGTCGCACTAGTTGATCCAGTTGATCCAGCCGACGTCCGCGGCTGCGCCGCAGTGGCCGCCTCGGCGCCGGGCACGGACTCCGCCGCAAGCTGAGAGCGAGCGGCGGCGGCAGCGGCCGGTGCGGGTTGCGGGGACGAAGTCGCCTCGGTCTGGGCGGACGCGGACGAGGAATCCGGCGGGTATGTCTGCTCGTCGACCTGGTGCGCCGCAATGGCGGGCTGCTGCGGTTCCTCCGCGGACGTGGCCGCCGACGTCGACCAGAAATCCGTCCCCTCGGTCGGCTTAGTCGCGTCGTCCCAGCGCGTCGCCCACTCGCTGACGGCCGGTTCGGCCTCGGCCTCCGTGGGGGTCTCGGCCGATCCGTAGTCCGCACCCCAGGTATCAGCCCAGGCGTCGGCCAGTCCAGCGTCGGCCAGTCCAGCGTCGGCCGACCCTGTCTCAGCTACGCCGATGCCGACCGACCCAGTACCGCTCTCCGGAAAGGCGGGCTCCTCATCCGGCAGCCAGCGGAACTGATCGGGTTGCCCGGCGCTTTCGGCCGGGTCGGGCGTAACCGCGGCGTCGAATGGTTCGCGGCTCCATGATGTGGCGGTGTGGTTCCCGTTGGTGACAGTGATAGTTTCGTCGCTGGCCACTTCCCAGCCCGGTGTGGTGCTCCAGCCGTTGGTCGACTTGGACCGCGCGCCCGCACCCCGGCTACCGTTCCCGCCGCCCGCCCCCGAGCTGCCCTGACCCGAGCGACCGAGACCGCCCCGGAGCGCCGCCTTGATCCGCTCTGGATCGTAGACCTCAGGCGGGGCGATGCCGACCCCGGCGCGGGCACCGGCGACCGCGGCCGGGCTGGCCCCGGGGGGTCTGACCGGGAGATCGGGATCCTCGGGCATCTCTGAGGTCAGACGACGCCATCTTTCCTCCCAATCCGGCACGTCTCCGTCACATGCGCGAACGTACGCGGTGAGGATAGGCAGACCGGGAAGGAGAGGGCCGTTCTCCGCTTCTTTCAAGATGTCGCTCGGGTAGTGTGCCCGGGCGGCGAGCTCGTCGTGTCCGATGGCGGCCATGTCGCGCAGAGCGCGCAGGTCAGCCAGGAACCGTGCCTGATCGTCGCCTGGTCCGGCCGATCGCATTCCCCGGATTTGCAACTGGGCACCCTTCCCGCTGGATACGCATGGGCTTAGGCACCACCCCGCGCCCGCACCCATCACCTGGGATTACGGGGAGGGTACCGCGCCCGAAGCCGCGATGCCGCTGATACGGCGCATTTCATACCAAGTGTCTCTCGCCGGGCCCAGAGCGGGGGCCTAAAATCGCTGATCCTGACGCGAGGCCGAGCCTGTTATTAAACCCCATCCCGAGCCTGTCGGCCACCCACCTGGCGGAAGATGGCGTGCTCAGTAGGTATCAGCCCATTGGCGGGTTATGCCCGATCCGCTCAACCCGATCCGCTCAACCCGATCCGCCCGGCCCCAGGACAGAGCCGCCCGGGTCCACACCGCGAGTCGCGGCCCAGCCACATCACCCCAACCCCGCCCGCCCATCTCACCCCGTCGGCCCCTCAGTCTCCACCCCTGGCCACCCCTGGGCCGTGCTGCCGTCGGCCCGGCGGCAGCACGATGGCACATGGGTGCGGCTCTATGGAGGGAGCCGGGTATCAGGAGGAGGCCGGTTGTCGTGGTGACGGCTGACCTGGCGGCGGTGATGGTCATGCCGCGGGTAACGCTCCCTAGCGTCCCGCTGGCCGCTGTGGTCCCAGCTGCCCCGCCCGCCCCCGGTTCCCGGCGTCCTCGCCGTGTTTTGCGTGGTGGATCCGGGCTTGGCGGTGGATCCATTGCACGGGGTGAGCGTAAGAAAATAACGTGAGTTTCCTTGTGCCACGAGCACAGAGAGGAGTCGCCGTGTAGGAGGCGATGACTGATGTGTGTGCTGCACGCAAGATGAGGGTTCATGGCCCCTCGGTGCCGCCCTGCGGGGGGAGGTACCAAGCCACCGCATGGTGCGCTAGCTGAAGACTGACGTGCTGAGCGATGCGGAAAAGACAGCGTGAGAGCTGCCAGGCGGGGACCGGGAAGGCGAACGCGAGTGAACCACCGCTGAAGCGTCGGAACAAGGCAGATGGCATCAGAACCGGGGTAATGGAAACTGTCCCGGGATGAGCCTGGCGGATACCCGTTTTTACTGGCCAGGCGGTGCCCGGCGTGCAGGTGGCGCGAGCCCGGTCTGCGGCTTGCGTGCGGAACGTGGGAAGGCACGCGCTGATACTGCGCCCCGCGAGGATGCGGGACGCGAGAGGGAGCGCGCCAGGCGGCGAAACCGTGAGGCGCTGAGTACCGTCGCGGCGCGTGCCGGCGGACTGGCCCGTAGTAGCGGTGAAGCTCCTGTAATAGGGGCGGAGCGAAGGGGCCGGCTCATCTGAGACCTGTTTGCGCGAGCAACCGGGGCGGATGCCCTGGGAGGAGACGAGTGAGCATGTCAGGCCCGGAAGGGAAGCCGTTTGACATACCGAAGATGCTGGTGTGGCAGGCGTGGAAGCGCGTTGCGGAGAACGGCGGTGCCCCGGGGGCGGACGGCGTGACCATCGAGGACTTCAAGGAAGATCTTGGGAGCAATCTGTACAAGATCTGGAACCGGATGTCGTCGGGCACGTACTTCCCGCCGCCGGTGCGGGCGGTGGAGATACCGAAGTCCTCGGGAGGCACGAGAATGCTGGGCGTGCCTGCCGTGGGCGACAGGGTGGCGCAGACAGTGGCCGCGATGGCGCTGGAACCCCGTGCGGAGTCCATCTTTCATGATGACTCTTACGGCTACCGGCGGAATCGGGGGGCACTGGACGCCGTCGGCACGTGCCGGGAGCGGTGCTGGAAGAAGGACTGGG
>Ga0224557_1000270_pt1 | contig 58825 bp, 54 predicted proteins | sample 714S31014metaG_FD_180677 | JGI IMG/M metagenome (GOLD analysis project Ga0224557, IMG submission 180677) | Peat soil microbial communities from Stordalen Mire, Sweden - 717 S3 10-14 | ecosystem: Environmental > Terrestrial > Soil > Wetlands > Peat | place: Sweden: Norrbotten County, Stordalen...
CGCCGTTCTATAAGAAATTCCTCGACCGGTAACTACAGGGCAAGCGCTCCGCTGGCCAATCCTCAATGAAAATCAGCGACATCCTCAAGACCACGCAGCCCACCATCTCCTTCGAGTTCTTTCCCCCGAAGAACGACGAGGCGATGGCCAGTTTGCTGGAAACACTCGGCCATCTGCACGAGTTGCGCCCGTCGTTCGCCACGTGCACCTACGGCGCTGGTGGCAGCACACGGGCGCGGACGCTGGAGGTGACGCTGAAAATCAAGCAACAATTCGGCCTGGAAGCGATGGCGCATTTCACCTGCGTCGGCCAGACGCTCCAGGACATTGATGGCGTGTTGGAGAATTTTGCCGCGCACGGTATCGAAAACGTTCTGGCCCTCCGCGGCGACCGTCCCACCAATCAGCCCGAACCGCCCGAAGGCTGGTTTCCCGATTTCAAGAATGCCGTGGATTTGCTGCGCCATCTGCGGAAGCAATTCGGTAATACGTTCAGCCTCGGCTGCGCGGGCTACCCGGAGAAGCATCCCGAAGCGCCCGATTTCGAGATTGATTTGCGCCGCCTCAAGGAAAAAGTCGATGCCGGCGCCGACTTCATCATCACGCAGCTCTACTTCGACAACAAACGCTTCTTCCATTTTACGAAACGCTGTCGGGAAATCGGCATCACCGTGCCCATCATTGCCGGGATTATGCCCGTGGCGAACGTCGCTCAAATCAAGAAGTTCACCGCCATGTGCGGTGCGGTAATGCCCGCTAACATGCTCACCGATCTCGATCCGATTGCCGATGATGCCGATCTCGTCACGCAATACGGCATCGACTGGTCCACCCGCCAATGCCGCGAACTCCTCGCTGCAAAGGTCGATGGCCTGCACTTTTACACGCTTAACAAATCCAAAGCCACCCGCCAAATCGTCGAAAACCTCCGCCGCCATGGCGCGTTGAAATAGAAACGGGCTTGGTGTTAATCCCTTGTCGGATCAGGATTTCTCGAAGAATCTCAGGAGGATCAACGCGAAACCGTTGTTCAGGACGTGGATGAGGATGGGGAGGCCGAGCGAGTTAGCTTTCCAGCGCGCCCAACCCAGCACGATGCCGAGACAGAAAATCGGGAAAAAATACACGACCTGAAGATGTACCAGGGCAAAGACGAACGAACTGGCCAGGATTGCTCCGGAAACGCGGAGCCGCTTTTCCAGCGCCCCATAGATCAGGCCGCGAAATAGAATCTCTTCGACAACCGGCCCGACAACGACGACGGACAAGAACGCCGCCAGTGGATTGGCGATCAACGCGTACTTGACGAGCGGAATCGCTTCTTGAATCGTCACCGGCCAGTGCAGCACACGCTCGACCCAATGCACGCTCCAGGGGCTGAGCCATGACGCCAGAACCAACCCGAGCAGCGAGAGTCCCATCACCTTCGCCGTTCCGAGCCGCAATGGCCAGGAAAAGGGTTGACCCCAGGGCTGATGTGCGAAGGCTTGCGTGGCGGCGAAGATGACCGGGATTCCCGACAACGTAATGGCGAAAAGCAGGTTCTCGGATATTCTCACCCACGACAGCAACGCGAGGCAAAAGATCAGGGCGATTTGTCCCTGGAAGAACACAACCAGCCACGCGAGCGAAAATCCCAGACGGGGAGATGCGTCAGTGGAAGTTTTGAAGCTGGAACGCAAAAGAGCGGTCAACCCGATGAGGTAAGAGAGCAGGAGCGCGCTGCCACCGAGGGTAAAGAGGATCGGGTACAACCGATAGGCCTTCTCGTATTGCGACGACAGCAGATAGCAACAAAACAGCGACCGTCGTATCGTTTTGTCATCGCCCCTCACCCGCGCAGCCTTCTCAAAGGTTGCCGCGGCTTCGTCAAATCGCCCGATCCGCAGCAGGCTTACGCCGCACCACTCATAGGCTTGAATATCCTTCGGGTCGATTTGTACTGCTTCCTGAAAGGCCTTGGCTGCGTCGTCGTAACGGTCGAGTGCGGCGAAGCTGCGACCCAACCAGAAATTGCCCTCGCCATTGGTTGGCTGCAGCGAAAGGCTTTTTTGCAGCGAAGTGATGGCATCTTGATAAGCCTTCACGTGGTAGCGGTTGATCCCCAGCCAATAATGTGTTTGTGGATCTTGCGGGTCCAATGAAAGCGCTTTTTCGAGGACCTTGGCGGCTTCTCCGTAGTGGCCGAGATTTTCCAGGCAGTAACCCAGCGCGACGTAATAAAGTGAATTGGTAGGATTGATGGCGATCGCCTGACGACAAACCTTTTCTGCTTCGCCATACCGGCCCAGCCGGACCAATGAAGGATAGAGCCCATAGTAGGCGCTGTCGTTTACAGGATTCAGCGAGACGTATTTTCGGAATGCGCCCGCCGCGTTTTCATACCTTCCCAGGGAATAATAAACTTGTGCGAGGTACAACCAGGTATTCGTCCGCTGGGGATTCAACTCCAGCGCCCGCTCGTAAGCAACGCTGGCTTCCTGCCGCCGATTCAATCTCGCCAGCGTGTACCCCTGCCACGCGTACGCCGAGAAATTCGTGGGCTCCGTCTCGGAAGCCAAACGAAACGAACTCTCCGCCGCGTTCCAGTGGTTGGAAGCCAGGTCGGCGCGTCCGCGTTGGATCAGTTCTGTTGCCGAGATCGCGCCGGGTTCGTCGCCGAAGGCTGGTCTTGCGAGGAGCGCCAGGAAGAGCAAACTGATCCAACAAGAAAAGAATCTCTTCATGACCACGGAAAGTACACTCGTTCGAGTCGAATATAGCAAGGGATTCGTGGCCGGCCTATTCTGCCGTCAATGCCGCAATCTTCTCGCGGAACTGCGGGTGACTCCCGACCAGGTCATCCCTTCGCCCTTGCTCGTAATCGGCGAAGTCGAAACCCGGGGCAACGGTGCAGCCAAGCAACGCAAACTGTCCGCCGGCAACCAGTCGCGAGCCCTGCCAAACGCCGCTCGCAACGATTGCCTGCGGTTGCATGCCTGCCTTCAAATCGGAACCGAGCACAACCGTCTGGCCGGTGCCGTCGGGCAGAAGCTGCAACATCTCGACAGGGCCGCCGAGATAGAAGTGGAAAATCTCGTCGCTTTGCAGCCGGTGCATTGCGGAGAACGTTGCGGCCGTCAGCAAATAGTATATGCCGGTGCCGAAGGCGCGCGGTCCCACATAGCGGGACGGCAACACGCCGGACGGAATGGCCTCGCTGGAGCGGTACGTTTCCGAGAAGAAACCGCCCTCCCTCGGATGCGGCTTCAGTTTCAGCAACGTGATGATTTCCTTCGCGGTCATCCCGCGCTCGTTTACACGAGCCAATCCGCTGTCGCAAGCTGATTTAGACGCTGCCGCTCAGAAAAAACCTTTACACTCCACGGCCAAGGAGTACACTACCCGGCAACTGAAATAAACACGCGCGCGGGGCGCAACGCTGGAGTCGGCCCTCGACCCACACCGGATTTGAAGTTCGACTCAAGCAGTGCTCCCCGGCGAATATCCATTAAGGAAGTCTTATGTCCCAATCCAATCCGGACCAACCTCTCATTGAGCAACTCATCCAACAACATGGCGGCTCCGACAATGCCGACCTCGTGGAAGACATCATTGAAACCGCGCTGCGGCTTGCCGACGACAAGGCGGACCGTCTCGATGTCAAAGTCATCAATTCAGCGCTGAAGGAACTGCGCTATGCCTCGAAGATTTTTGCGCCGTTCCGCGGTCAGCGCAAAGTCACCGTGTTCGGCTCGGCGCGCACCAAACCCGAGTCGCCCGAATACCAGCAGGCGGTCGCCTTCGGCAAGGCGATTGTCGAACACGGCTTCATGGTGATCACCGGCGGCGGGGAAGGGATCATGGGCGCTGCCCAACGCGGCGCGGGCCGCGACAAGAGCTTCGGCCTGAACATCCGTCTGCCCTTCGAGCAGGAGCCGAACATTGAGATCGCGGGCGACCGCAAGTTGATCAACTTCAAATACTTTTTCACGCGCAAACTCTGCTTCATCAAGGAGAGCGACGCCATCGTGTTGTTTCCCGGTGGCTTCGGCACGCATGACGAAGGGTTCGAGGCGTTGACGCTGATGCAGACGGGCAAGAGCCAGCCCAAGCCCCTGGTGTTCGTCGATCGTCCGCACGGCAACTACTGGAAGACGTGGTGGCGGTTCGTCGAGGACCAGCTCCTGGACGAGGCGTTGATCAGCAAGGAGGACCTCTCTTTGTTCAAGGTTTGCGACAACGTGGAAGAGGCCTGCAAGGAAATTACGCAGTTCTATAGCAACTACCACTCGTGCCGTTACGTGAAGGACGCCATGGTCATGCGCGTAAAATACGCGGTCACGGAAAACCTCCTGCGCACGCTCAATGCGCGCTTCTCCGATATTTGTCTCAACGGGGGGCAGTTCCGCGCTGCCGACCCGTTGCCCGAAGAGGAAAACGAGCCAGAGTTGAAGGATTTGCACCGCATCGTCTTCCCATTTAATCGCACCAACTTCGGCCGACTACGGTCTTTGATCGACGTGGTAAACCATCACTGACGGGGCGCTGTTGGCTGGGCTTCGGTGAGGCGTGGGGCCTGTCTTTCACAGACCTGCCGTTTCACCGATTACGTGCGCCCTTGCAGGCTCTTTTGGTTGGGCGGGATCAATTCGCTCTTGTCACGGCGGGGTTTGCCGGAAACGAGCCAGCCATCGTGGATACGACGCAGTTCGCGCGGTGGGACGCGCAAAATGAATAGTGCGGTCACCCACCAGTTCACCAGTGTGGTTCGCACCACACCATTGGCGTTCCAGCGCCGTCCGCTGGTGACCAACCCCGAACGGATGAAGGTAAGTCGCCCCGCGCGGCGCAGTCGCCGGGCAAAAGCGATGTCTTCCATGATGGCGATCTCGGGGAATCCGCCGAGCGCTTCGAAGACCTGTCGCCACACAAAAACACCCTGATCGCCGTATGGCAAATGTGTCCACCGCGTCCGACGGCTGGCCACCCGGGCGACGAATTTACAGAGGCGACGGCTGGAATCGATATGGAGATCAAACGCCCCGCCAACCGCTCCGTCGCCAATGATGCGCCGCTGGATTTCATCCAGGGCACCCGGCAGCAGAAACGTGTCCGCGTGCAGAAACAGGAGAATATCGCCGGTGGCGTGGCGCGCGCCAATGTTCATTTGCTGGGCGCGCCCCGGAAACGCTTGAAAAACATACGGTGTGAAACGCTGCGCAATTTCGACGGTGTGATCCGACGAGCCGCCATCGACAACAATCAACTCCACATCGACATGGTCAGTAAGCTGCCGTAAAGTAACCGGAAGGTTTACTTCTTCGTTCAGAGTCGGAATGATGACGCTGATAACCATGACTCACCTGACTGAGTTTTCATTTATATCAGGGTTTCGGTCAGGAATCCAACTTTAATTCGATGCCGCTTTAGAACCCCCGTATTCCTTGGGTTTTCGACCGCAGCGTTTTCACCCAAGGGTCGCCAGCACTTCGCCGATGCTGCCACGAATACAGGTGAAAATCGGCGTGTCGCGCAGCGTGTACTTGCGCACCTCGTGTTCGCGCATTTCCATGACGAGGTCGATGAAGTCCTGGGGTTTGTCCCCCTCGAAGGCGACAACAAACTCCGGATCGTCGAGGCCGAAACAGTAGATGGTGTTGATCTTGATGCTCGGATAGCGATGCCCGGTCTCGATGTGCACATTCATCATCCGCTGGCGTTCTTCCTTCGAGAGCAAATACCACTCGCTGGTTTTCCAGAAGGGATAGATGAAGATGTACTTGTTCTGTCCCGGGATGACCCGACCGCGCCGGCCCTCGCTGCCCTCGTGTTCGTGGTGGTCGACGTACATCGAGCGTTTCGTCATGCCGAGATAGCTGTAGGGGGTAAAACACCATTTGCCAAGGCTGGTGTTGAGCAGTTGCGTGCTCATCTCGGTGAAATCTTCCAGGCGCTCGCTGATGCGCCAGAGCACAAAATCCGTGTCCGCACGCGTCCCGACCGTGCTGAACGGGATGATCATCGTGCGACCTTTCCAATCCTTCACCACGCCCTCGAATTCGCTTCGGCCACGGTCGCGTTCCTCGCGTGAGAGTCGCCTCCACGCGGGATCGGCTTTGAAGAAAAGGTAATTGACGTACTGCCGTTTGATTTCGTCGCTCATGGTTGTCGTGAACACATTTAATGCTATACTGCCCCTGCGATGCAACGGAAAACAGGCGTGCTCATTTTCACCCACGGTTCACGGCTCAAGGAAGGCAACGAGATCATGGTCAAACTCGTCGACCAGGTCCGTGAACAGCTCGGCTACGACCTCATCGAACCGTGTTTCATGGAACTCGGCAAACCGCTCATCCCTGTCGCCATCCGCAAGCTCGTCCAACGCGGCGCCACCCACATTTTCGGATACGCCTTCTTCCTTGTCCCCGGCTCGCACCTGCGCGAAGACATCCCGTTCATCTTCGAGCAAACGCTGAAGAAATTCCCCGGCGTCACCTTCGAGATCAGCCCGCCGATGATGTCCGACCCGACCATGATCGACTTCGTCGCCAAACACGTGAAGAGCGCGCTGGGCGGGGCGAACAAGTGTGGGTTGTCCTGAAAGGCGACTGGAATACGGTTACTGTGTGGCACTGATCAAAACTATCGCCCCGGAAAGTTGCTTTGTAATTTGTTCCAACGAGAGGTTTTCTTCAGACTCACTAACCGGCATTTTGACCTCGGGGATCGAGTCGAAAAGAGAGATAACCAAAGAGCCCTTTACTGCGAAGTTGATTCCCTGCGGCGTTTGTCCAGTTGTTGCCAGCCCATAAGAATCACTGAGTTTATGCGACGCGACCGCCACCCACCGCCCATGTGCGTCTAACACAGGGCCGCCGGAATTGCCGGGGTTGACCGGCACAGTGATTTGAAGGTGTCGCGGATCACCATTGAGACCACGTAAGGAAGCGACTACTCCATTGCCTGCTACTGGATCTTGATTTTCCAATACGCCTTCCATCGGAAAGCCGAGACAGTAGACCGATTCGCCTGCCCTAACTGAATTTGGCGGGGCTGCCGGGATCGGTTTGATTTCAAGATTGTCTACTATTAGCAAACACAAGTCGTTTTCCTTATCCGAAGCCACTACTTTTGCTATGTGCTTCGCGCCGGTCGTGTCACGGACAACTATAGTGTCAGATTTTCCAATCACATGTTGGCACGTCAGAACGTAACCGCCCTCTGCGACGACGAATCCAGTCCCAGTAGAGGTTTCGCCCTTATGCGGTCTAATTTCGTTTCCTTTGCGGCTGACCAAAACGGGCATGGCGCTTGGCCTTCGCATGTCAAAGAGGACAGCCTGATTGTCGAATGCCCGGGGATTTACAACCTTCTCTTGGACGTAGAATTCACCCTCAGTTTGCTCACTTGTCTGGCCTTTGAGTTCTGTCGCAATGCCGTTGCGAATGACTTTCAGAGTCACTTGCCCTCCAAAACCCACACGCAAGAACTCATTGCGAAGAGCTGCCGTCCAAGTCTGTTCTGATTCCGTACCTCCGGTGGTTTCAGGAAGGACCACGCCATTGACACTGACAATTCGATCGCCGCTTAACAGCCCCATTTGGGATGCAGGGGTATTCGGGAAAACGAGTGAAACTACGCCCACGCTAGAAGGATCAAGAGTAAGTCTGCCATTCACATTCGTGAAGCCTGACAGCACTCCCAGCACAGGAGTATCAAGTGAGGCTGGCGTCGCTCGGATAGTCGCCAGCGTGTTTGCATCGGCAGCACCTTCAATGACTTTTGGGGCAAGACCGACAAATCGACCATCGATCTCAATCTTTGCCCCCGGAGGATCGGACACGACAATGAAGGAGGCTTTCGTATCGACAAGTCTAAACCGGTACTCAAACGATGCCCAATCGCCGAGGATACCAACTGGGTGTTCTTTCTCCGAAATGGGAATCGCAATTTTACCGTGTTCCTGAGCAAAAATATTTGCGTCTCGAATCACTCCATCCTTCAACGCGCTCTCACTCCCAAAGATGCCGGCGTGGTCTTTTCTGAACAGCATGTACGTATTTTGCGAGGTCTGCACGATGCCGGGACTCTGGCAGCCAACTGCAAGGAGTGCGGCCAGGCCGATGATGATGAGTTTGGTTCTTATGGACGTTGCTTCCTTACTGTAATACCTGCTCTACTCAGAAAAGCCGGTAGCTGAAATAATACCGTAACCAGCGCCAGCTTTCCAATTAAAACCCTTGACTCAGGCAAACAAACGGGCGTAGCAACGCAACAATCTGTTGCAACTGTTTGGTGAGGCATGAACAAAAAAGAAAAGCGCGTACTTCATGGTCTATACCACTTGAATCAATTATCGCAGGATGAAGTCCCGTTCACCGCATACGAAATCGCCTGGCTTATCCAAACGCCCATTTCTAAGGGCTGGCGGTGGAGAGGCGAAGACGGGAAGCTCAAATCCATCGAGTGTGACGGGGCAGACTACTTGGCGAAGATCGCAACTACATGTGCCGCTGCTGAGCGGTCACTGTCCTATCTGCAAGCAGCGGGCTACATAAAATACAGGAAAGAAGATAGCGTTTTTCGCGTGGCCGTAACCGGACCCGGTTCCGATGTGGCTCGGAAACTACATTCTTGCTTGGGACGACTGGATGTCCTTTACAAAAGCCACAAGGACGGGGTTTTGGGGCTTATTATTACAATTCTCGTGTCCTGCATTACCGCGCTGCTAACGAAGCATTGGTCGAAGTGATCTAGCTGATCAGCCGTAGAGGGCTTGCAGGACGGCTCGGGGATTGCGTGAGGCGACTTTGAGGAGGGCGCGGGCCGGGCCGTGGGGTTGACGGCGGCCTTGTTCCCAGTTTTGCAGGGTGGTGACGCTTACGCCGATGATCCGGGCGAATTGACCTTGTGAAACGGCAAGGTCGCGGCGGATGGCCTTGATGTCGGGGGCGATGACCTTGGCGACACGCGATGGTTTCAATCGGCCTTTGCGGATACCGCCCGCTTGTTTGACGCTCGCGAGCAGTTTTTCGAAATCCTGGTTTTTCGTAGCAGGCATTCCTCGGTACGTCGCCGGTCTCTGCCGCCGGGACGGCGGCAGCTACAACAGGCACGGCAGCTACAACAGGCATGGCGGCGACAACGGGCACGGTGTTGGACCGGCGTGGTGTAGCGGCGCCCGTCCCGGGCGCGGTTCCCCGATACGATCCCGGATCGCCGCCGGGACGGCGGCGGCTACAACGGCTTCGTCACACCCGGTCAATTGCCACGATCTCACCTTGATAGGGCCAATCCTCGGGTCGGGCCACCAGACCGGCCCGGACCGGGTTCTGCCGCACGTATTCCCATTTCTGTGTGTAACTCTCCGCACTGCGCAACAGATGATCGAAGAACCCGCGTTGCCAGATTGCACCCGCCCCTGCCGGCGTTTCGCCGGAGTTTGCCGCCGGGACGGCGGCAGCTACACCGGGGACGGCGGCTGGAACGGCTTTGCCGACAACGCGTTTGAGTCCGCGCACCCATAGCCCCAGATCAAAATTGCCTCCTCCACAGACGAACAGATGGATGTGGTCGGGCATCAAGACGTATCGGCCCACTGCGATGCGGTGTTCGCGTTGGCCGCGCTCGGCGAACTGACGGAAGGCCGCGTGAACCACGTCGTGGGCGAACAGAGCTTTCCGTTGCGCCGCGCAGATCGTCACGAAATACACCGGCGTATCGTATTTCTGAAATACGGTGGGCAGGCGTGACGGACGGCCGGGTTTGTTCATGGCGCGAGTATAGGTTGTCGCGGCTGCGGCTGTAGAGACGAAGTTGTAGCGGCGTCCGTCCCCGGCGCTGTCCCCGGCACGACGCCGGACCCAGCCGCCGGGACGGCGGCGGCTACAACGGCGTTTCCCCTGGACATCGTATTCCGATAGTTGTATAATCCCCAATATGAGTATTGGGACCGGCTACTTCGCCAAGGGTTCCGTGCGACAAGATGGTGCAAAGCGGGCAAGGCCGCGCGGCAGCACGTCCCTACCAAGACCTTCGCTGAAGGGTGGGAGGGGCCCCCATATACGTTTCTGCGAAACGAACCCACCGTTTTTTCGAGATTTTTCCGATACAACATCCAATGCATACGGGACTTATGTCGAATATGAGTGGAAGAATTCGGTGGGTTCGTTTTCGAAAACGAACCCACCGGAGAGGGGTTTTTAGGGGGTCGGAGGCGAAAAATGTGACAAACGAACCCACTTTCGGGTGACGACGGAGATACAAATGGAGACCTTCGGTCAGATTCAGTGCGCGGTCGGGAGACCGGCGCACAACACGAGGAAGCGTGGCAGTTCCGGCCGGAATTCTCTTGAACTCGCATCGGGTTCTGTTTACGCTTCGCGCAGTTCTTTGAGACGTTTTTGTCTCAACCACGTCGGTGCAGGGAACGCCGTGAGATTCGGCGACAGTGGCGCTGCTGTAACTGGTTACGAAAGCCCAACCCCGAAAGAATTCGGGGTGGAAAGCCATCCAAACGGAGAAGGCGGGCGAGTAGGTTTGATGCCAGAAGTCAGAATAACGACCGACGTGTCATCCAACAATCCTTCGAACCAAAGGAGTCGTGTCATGTTCCATCCGAAGTCGTTTGTCGTCACTGTTGTCGTGGCTCTCGCCACGGTGTCTGTCGTTTCCCAAGCCGCCGCAGACTGGACGCAGTTTTCTCTGCCGAACCTCTCGGGGGCATTTTCTCCAACCGCGGTAGCTGTTTTGCCGGATGGGTCGTACCTGTTCGCCAATCAAGGAACCTACTACCAACAGGACGGCTTCGGCCTTCCCGGTTATACCGCATACAGCAATGTGTCGCCGGGCGACAGCGCGGATCCCTCGTTCCTCGCCGTCTGGGACGCGACGCATGCCGTGGCCGGCGGTGGCGGATTTGGGGCGAGCGATATTTACCGCTTCGATCCAGCATCCTTGAGCGCGCCGGATTTTGTCGCGCAGGGGTTCTCCCTGCAGAACTTCTCGGGTGTCTTTCGCGATGCGAACAGCCTGTATCTCGGAGGCGGCAACGGCTCAAATTCCATGCATAGCATCAGTTATCTCGACCTCAACACTGACACCAGCAAGATCATCATCGCCAACATCTCGACGTACAGTTGCGCCTTTGCGCGGGACGCGGCCGGCGATCTTTACGTCGGCGACGAAGATAATCAGAAGGTTTACAAGTTCACGGCCGCCCAGTTGAGCCTGGCGATTTCCGGCGCGCCGCTGGCGATTACCGATGGCACCTTCGTCTATCAATCCATCAACTCGTTGAGCACCATGGCTGTTGATGGCCAAGGGCGGATTTGGACGAGCGGCTATTTGGACAATGGCCTCCAGGTCTTTGATCCTGTAGCCGACGCGGAAACCACGGTGATCCCCGGCTTGACCAACGCCAACTACATGGTCACCACATTTTCCGTCGCCGGTCAGGACTATGTGGGCTACACGGACGAGGCGAATCCGTTTGCGGGCGGTACGGCACAATATTACGGATTTGAAGCCGTTCCTGAGCCGGGGACGTTTGGTCTCGTGGCCTCCGGTCTGGTAGCGGTGGCGGCGAGTCGTCGCAAACGACAACGTTTGATTTGAAAAGGCATCTGGCATACACCATGGCGGCGGCGCTGACCGCGTTCAGCGCCGCTGCCGGGCCGTTTCCCGACTACAACCAGGGGATTTTGTCCAATGATGCGCGCATTGTCAGTTGGGCCACCGGCTGGCAGAATTACGTCCAACCCGATCCCTCCAGCGGCGGGTTCGCTCACAATAATGCGAACCAACCCGACACGATTGACAATGCGGTGCTGGGCGCGCCGACCGACTTCACCATGAATGGCACCACGAAGCATGTGTTGTCTTTGGGTCACGGCGCCTCCATCACGGTGACGTTCGGCCAATCCGTGCCCCGTCAGGGCGCCTGGAATTTTGCCGTGTTTAACAATGCGTTTCTGTCGACTGCCTCCGGTCTCGTTAATCGCGGTGGGGGCACCAACTACGTGTACGACGGGCAGGGCACCAATTTGGTAGCCGTGGCCCGCGGCGACAACTTCGTGTGGAGCAAACCGGCATTCGTGGACGTTTCTTCGGACGCGACGAACTGGGCGCGTTTTCCCGTGACCTATTGGAATACAGACGTCCTGTTTCAAGCGTCTGTGCCCGATACACCCGATCACTGGCTGAGCCAGGACGTGACCATGATCGATGGTTTGGCTGGAAAATACGTCTTGCAGTACGGAACGCCCTTTTCGTTGTCCACGCTGACCAATGCCCCACAGGTAATCAGCGGTTTGGTCAACCTGGACAATATCCGGTACATCCGTTTGACTGACGTGATTGGAGACGGAAGCACCATGGACCAGTATGGGAACGTGATCCGCTCACCGTATTATGACGGTACACAAGTGCCCACGCTCGTCCCCGCGCCTGATTCGAGCACGGACGGCTTTTGCCTGCGGGGCGTGGCCATCCTCGAAACTCCCGTGCCGACCGTCGGCGGAGTGTCGATGGCGCAGGCCGGTTTCCTGATCAATGTCAGCGGGCTTGTCAGTAGTGAGACCTACACGGTGCAGACCGCTACCAATTTGGTGACCACGGCCTGGACGAACGAAACAAATTTCGTCGCTGGCGGGAACTTCGCAATCCTGACAAACAATGTTGGAAACGCCATGAAACAGTTTTACCGAATCGGGGTGGTCCCGTGATTGGCGAGCGCAGATCGGACAATCCTTTGCCATCGCAACCGCGCTTCAGGTCGGATGGGAGTGGTTTCACCCTCATTGAATTGCTGGTGGTCATCGCCATTATTGGTTTGCTAGCGGGGATGCTCCTACCTGCCCTCACACAGGCACGAGAGAGCGGTCGCCAGGCGGCCTGCCTCAGCAATTTGCGGCAACTGTATCTGGCCAACCTTACTTACAGCACGGAGTGCGGTTGCTACGCCCCGGCGGCGCCGGATATTTGGGGCAACAACCTGATCCGTTGGTATGGTACACGCCCTGCCGCGGGAGTCCCGTTTGACTCGCGTACCGGTCCGCTGTCCCCGTACCTGGGTGACAGCAAAGCCGTGCGCGCTTGTCCCTCGATGCCGAAGTGGAACTTCGTGACCAGTGGAGATGCGGCCTTTGAAGCGGGCTGCGGCGGCTATGGCTACAACTATCTCGGCGTCGGCTCGCAGAGCTATATCAAGGGGTATACGGAAGCCGCCAGCCTGTCGGGCATGCACCCCGACGACATCATCCGCCCGAGCACAACTGTCATGTTTTGTGACACCGCCTATTCCCAATTCAGCGCCGGTCAAGCCTACCTGATCGAGTATTCCTTTGCGGAGCCTGACAAATTCCTCAGCGCCACCGGTGTGCTGTACGGCCAGCCGACCCCGTCCATCCACTTCCGTCATCGCCAGCGCGCAAACATCGTCTGGTGCGACGGCCATGCCACAGCCGAACCCCTGACGCACTCGGACGACGGCCTTTCACAGAAACTCATGGTGGGTTGGTTCGGCAATGAGGGTAGCAATTACTACTTCGCCCCCTTTTAAATCATGATCTCACGTCATCCCAAACGGGGATGGAAGGTTGTTCTGGCAAGTTTGCCTGCGGCCGTACTACGCCCCAATTTTCTCTTTGATCCGGCCCGCAATTTCGTCAGCGAACGCTTTGATCTGATCGCTGTCGGGGCCTTCGATAAGGAGGCGCGCTTTGGGTTCGGTACCGGAATAGCGAAGCAGGACGCGACCCTGGCCGTTGAGCCTGGCCTCGACTTCCTTGACGAGCTGCATCACGTCGGGAAGCGTGTTCCAGGCGGGCTTATCCTTGACCCTCACATTGACGACGATCTGTGGGAATTTCGTGCAGACCCGGCGCAATTCGCTGAGCGACTTGCCGGTGTCCATCATGATGCGCAGCACTTGGAGGGCACTGACGATGCCGTCGCCCGTGGTGGTGTAGTCACGGAAGATCATGTGACCGGATTGCTCGCCGCCGACATTCAGGTCGTCCTGCAGCATCTTTTCGATGACGTAGCGGTCGCCGACCTGCGTTCGCACAACCTCCCCACCGGCCTGGCGAATCGCGTGATCGAGCCCGAGATTGCTCATCACAGTGGCCACGAGTGTGTTCTTCTTGAGTGCGCCGCGCGCGAGCCAATCCAACGCCGTGATCGCCAGCACGTCGTCGCCGTCGACGAGATTGCCCGCCTCATCGCACAACTGGACGCGGTCACCATCACCGTCATGCGAGAGGCCGATGTCCGCGCCGTGTTCGCGCACCGCACGGCAGATCACGTCCGGATACGTGCTGCCGCAATCTTTGTTGATATTCGTGCCGTCAGGCGCATCGTTCAGCACGGTGACTTTCGCGCCCAACTCGCGCAGCACGCACGGCGTGCTCTTGTACGTCGCCCCATTACCCACATCCACCACGACGCGCAAGCCCTCCAGCGTCATGCCCTTGGGGAAAGCCGCCTTCACAAACTCGACATACCGGCCGAGGGCGTCGTCGATGCGCATGGCCTTGCCGATGGCGTCAGCTGTTGGGCGTATCTTCTCAATCTCGCCGCTGAAAACCAAATCCTCGATCTGCTTCTCGATGGCGTCATCGAGTTTATAACCGTCGTCGCGAAAAAACTTAATGCCGTTGTCCTCGTAAGGATTATGCGAGGCGGTGAGCACAATGCCCGCGTCGGCGCGCAGCGAGCGGGTCGTGTATGCGACGCCGGGGGTTGGCAGCGGACCAATGAGCAGTACGTCCACTCCCATCGAAAGGATGCCGGCGGAGATCGCATTCTCCATCATGTAGCCGCTCAGCCGCGTGTCTTTGCCGACAACGATCTTATGGCGGCCATGCCCTTTGGCTACGGGTGCACGTGTTCTGAAAACATGCGCCGCTGCGCGGCCCAGCTTCAGGGCCGTTTCCGAGGTGACTGGCTCGACGTTGGCCACGCCGCGTACCCCGTCCGTCCCGAACAGCTTCTTGTAATTCCCCATAAATTCTACGGCCTTTGTTCTATACCCCGCCCCGTGCCGGTGTCAACCGAGTGTCCCGTGCCGATCCGCACGTCCACTTCCACCCAACGCCGCTGCGCCAACCCTTCGGGAAACGCCAGCGGCGTCAACTCAACGCGCTCGCGAAAGGAAGTGCGTCGTCCGGTGACATCGATGGGCAGTGTGGCGATGTTGGCCATTCCACTCAGGAGTGTTTTCGGTCCCTTCACCTTCACGCTCTCAGGCTGGGTAACCACGCGTTCGACGGACAAATTGGGGGGCAGTTCGCCACCGAATTGCGGTTGCACCGACAGGTCGCGCTCGACCATCTCGTCAACGTTGACAGTCACTTCGGCGGGAACAATTTCAATTACCCGTACATGTCGTGAAGCCCTCACGGACGATGGTGATAAACGGACGGTAATTGGCCCGCGACGATCGTCACCGGTCAAATCCACTACTGCGGACAAATCCTGCTGTGAAACCTGCCGCACGTCCTCAGGTGTGCCCCGCACGGTCACATTGACGGTCGAATCGCTGGTTTGCAACACGGTCAATCCCGACTTTGCCTTGACCTCCAAGGGCACGTTGTTAATCGTGCGAGAGTCGCTGGTAATGCGCTGGATAAAAAACCACGTGAAGGTCGCCAGCACCAAGGACACCACTTTGAGACCCGCATTATTGGAGATCCAGCCCATTAACGCCGAGCCTCCTTGCGCCGTTCGTCATCGTGCTCCGCCTCCGTACCCGATTCGTGGCCTTCGAATCCCTCGACTTTGGTGTCAAGTCCCACCTCGGTTCCCGACGAAACCTCACGGACCCCCAGGTTGCCGAACACTCGCCGTCCCAATTCTGCCAGCCAATTGGTGCGACGAGGACCGGATGTCAACGTCGTCGTCAGGAACGCTCGCAAACCGTCGGGATCAAGTCCTTGTACCAAGTGGCCGCGACGCGCGACGGAAATCTCACCGGTCTCTTCGCTCACAACCACCACGACGGCATCCGAGTCCTCGGTCAACCCCATGGCCGCACGGTGGCGCATCCCCGTGCTGGCGCTCAATCCCTGCCGTTGTGTCAGCGGGAACACGCACGCCGCCGCGACAATCTGATCGCCACGCAACACCACGCCGCCGTCGTGCAGAGGTGTGTTCGGGAAGAAAATCGTCGTGAGCAACTCGGGGGTCGCCTTCGCGCCGATCGGCACACCGGTTTCCGAGACACCGCGGAAACCAATTTCGCGTTCGACCGCCATCAAGCCGCCGCAACGTTTCTGTGAGAGCGAACGCGCGGTCTCTACCAACACGTCAATCATCTCGCCGCGTTGCTTCGGGCTCGAGAACAATTGGCGGCTGCCGACCTCCGCCAAGGCCCGTCGCAACTCAGGTTGGAAGATGACCAACACGGCAATGGCGAGGAAGGTGAAGAAGCGGCCGAGAATCCAATTGATCACATCCAATTGAAAAACGTGCGTCAAACCGACAATGACCAGCAGAACAATGATAAAGCCGGTGAGCACCGCCGCCCCGCGCGTCCCGCGAAACAGCAAAAACATGTAGTATATAAACGCCGCCAGCAGCGCGATCTCGAAGACCGGCTTCCAGTAGGCGGCGATGAATTCCAGAATTAGTTCCATTGATTGCTATCCGGCCTGCTGCACTGCCTCAACCATCCGCACCACGTCGGACATCTCAGCCACGTCGTGCACACGCAGGATGCGTGCCCCGTGCGCGACGGCCCACGCGACAGTGCCGGCTGTTCCCCAAAGCCGGCCGTCTGCCCCGTGCGCCACCCCGGCGCCGAGCGGGGCGAGCACCTTGCCAATGAATGACTTGCGCGATGTCCCCACCAGCAGCGGACAGCCCAGCGATCTGAATTCGTCTAGGTGCGCGAGCAACCGCAAGTTATCCTCGACAGTCTTGCCGAAGCCGATACCGGGGTCAACGGCGATTTGCGTTTTTTTTAGCCCACGCGCCTCGGCAAACGCGATTCGCTCCGACAAGAACGAATTCACTTCCACAACCACGTTATGGTAGCGAAGCTTTTGTTGCATCGTTTGCGGCGTGCCTTGCATATGCATTAACACCGCGCCGGCGCCCGCGTCTCGCACAACATCCACCATTTGCGGGTCGAACCGCAGCGCGCTGACGTCATTTACAATTCGCGCACCCGCCGCGAGAGCCCTTTCCGCAACCACGCCTTTCGTTGTGTCCACGGAGACAATTAAATCTCGCAAACGTTCGACCACCGGCAGGACACGGCACAATTCCTCCTCCGCGCTCACGGGTGCCGCGCCCGGCCGCGAGCTTTCCCCGCCAACATCGATAATGTCAGCACCCGCATGCGCCATTTCCCGCGCGCGCGCAACGGCACAATCCACGTCGAGGAACTTTCCACCGTCCGAAAATGAATCGGGCGTCACATTCAACACGCCCATGATGAGCGCACGTGAACAGTCCCAATGAAATTCCCCAGTCATGCGATGAGTTTACGCCGCCGGGCAGGAGAAACAACCGTGAAAGAACGTGCCCTTCTATCAATGATCGGCTTGCGGAAGCTTCTCAATCACCGCCACATAGGGGGACCCAGCGGACTTCAGGAATCGCTGCACGCGCCATCCCGTCCCGGTGAGAATCACCTTCATCTCTTCGGGCGACACAATCAGGTAGTCGAACCACGGGGTGCAATACCGCCGGTAGCGCACCCGGAGGCGCAACTGCCCGCTCATCCGGCCCCGACGACGGTTGAACCGATGGTATCGCAAATGGTCCGGATCCTTTGTCTGATAAACATTGACCGACTCCGCCACGATGCGCGCGTCCGACGATGTGAGCGTGTGCAGCCGCCGCAACAGCCATCGCGCCCGTAACCGGCTGCCGAATAGCCCGAAGTTGTTACCCATCATCAAAATCGTGTCGAACCGACCGAGTGCGTGACCCACTTGTGTAATGGACAGTATTCGCGCATCTTTCACGCCGCGCTTTCGGCACACCTTGATTGCCAGTGGTGACGCATCAATTCCCACGACCGGATGCCCATGATTCTGCAAGTGCAGGCAACACCGGCCCGCGCCACAGCCGAGATCGAGCACCCGTCCGCGCACAAACCGCATCGTCGCCTGTTGATGCCGTGGCCAGTCCTTGAACTCCGCGAAGTAGCTGGCCGCCCCGCCCGACAAGGCAAAATAGCCGTCGTCGCGCTCGATAATCTCTGTGGTTGGGATGCCGTGCAAATGGTCCCAGACGATCCGACCGTCAGCATCCTGCTGTTTCGTCAACATGATGGCGCAGTTTACGCCAATGTGGGGTGGACACAATCGGGAAAACTGTTGCCGCCACGCCACGGCCTGCTACGCTAAATGCCGCATGGCCTATCCTGATCCATTCCGAGCGCTGATTATAGATAATGTAAATGGCGCCGTTCAGGCCACCATCAAGGAACTCCCTGTCAACTCGCTGCCCGAAGGAGATATTCTTGTCTCCGTCACGTATTCGAGCCTGAACTACAAGGACGCCCTCGCAGTTACCAATCGCGGCAAGATTGTGCACTGCTTCTCGATGGTATCCGGCATCGACTTTTCCGGCACAGTGGCGGAGTCAAAGTCGGATCTATTCAAACCCGGCGATCCAGTCGTACTCACCGGCTGGGGTGTGGGCGAGGAACATTGGGGTGGATTCGCCCAGCTTGCGCGCGTGAAGTCCGAGTGGCTGTTGCCGTTGCCCCGGGGATTGACATTGAAACGGGCCATGCAGATTGGCACCGCCGGCCTGACGGCGATGTTTTGTGTGATGGCGCTGGAGGAACACGGCGTGCGACCCGACAAGGGCGAGATCGTGGTCACGGGTGCGACTGGCGGCGTGGGCTGCATTGCGGTGATCTTACTGGCGAGACTCGGTTACAAGGTCGTGGCCTCAACCGGCAAAGCCGATGCGCACGAGTTCCTGAAATCTCTCGGCGCTCACGAAGTGATCGACCGCAGTCAGTTGGCTGCACGGAGTGACAAACCGCTGGAGCGGGGGCGCTGGGCGGGCGCTGTGGACTCGGTTAGCGGGGAAACACTCGCTGCGCTGCTACGACAGATGAAACGCGAGGGCTGTGTGACAGCCGTCGGTCTGGCCGGTGGCACAGAGCTTCACGCCACTGTTTACCCGTTCATCTTGCGAGCGGTGAGCTTGGTCGGCATTTCGTCCGTGTACATGGCAACAGAACGGCGACGTACGGCGTGGACACGGCTGGCGGGCGAATTACCGATGGAAACACTGGATCGCCTGACCCAAACAGCGCGATTGGCCGATGTGCCCGCGCTGGGTGAGCAGATGATTGACGGGAAGATTCGCGGTCGCGTGGTGATCGACGTAAACGCGTAAACTGGCCGCGGAATGCTCAGGCATTCGCCGGTGACGGCCCAATGCCAGGCGTGGGAAAAGGTTCGGGCTTCGTCTCTCCCTTCGCCTTTTCCGTCTGAGCTGTCGCCGGGACCGACGACGAAAGTCCCGGAGGACGGGTCGGCGGGTTCTGAAGCTTGCCGGTATCGATGATTTCGGTGATCTCCGCCGCGTCGAGAGTCTCGTACTCGAGCAAAGCCTCAGCCAACGCAATGAGTTTGTCCTTGTTGGACACGAGAATCTCCTTGGCGCGGGAATAAGCCTCGTCGATGATCCGACGCACTTCTCCATCGATGTCGCGGGCGGTTTGCTCGCTGACCTCGCGGCCCTTGAAAAGGTCGCGACCCAGGAACATGTGCTCTTCGTGTTCGCTGACATTGACCATGCCGATTTTCTCGCTCATGCCCCATTCCGTGACCATCTTGCGGGCGATGTGCGTGGCCTGTTTGATGTCGCCCGAGGCGCCGCTGGTGGAATCACCGAACGTCAGTTCCTCCGCAATGCGACCGCCCATGATACCAGCAACTTCATCGAGCAACTGCTTCTTGCTTTCATGATACTTGTCCTTGACCGGCAAGGAGAACGTGGCACCCAGGTACATGCCGCGCGGGATGATGGTAACTTTGTGCAGCGGCTCGGTGAAATCGAGCTTGAACATTACCAATGCGTGGCCCGCTTCGTGATAGGCCGTGACCTTCTTGTCCTTCTCGTCCATCACGCGGCTGCGGCGTTCGCGACCCCAGCGCACCTTGTCGCGGGCTTCTTCGAGCTCTTCCATCCCGACGCCCTTTTTGTCGTTGCGGGCGCCCAGTAGTGCCGCCTCATTGATAAGGTTGGCAAGGTCGGCACCGGAGAAACCGGGCGTTCCGCGGGCGATGACGGTGAAATCAACGTCTTTCGAGAGTTTCACGGCGCGGGCATGAACTTTCAAAATTTCTTCGCGACCCGCGAGATCCGGCATGTCGATGACGATCTGTCGGTCGAACCGGCCGGGGCGCAGCAACGCCGAGTCCAGCACGTCGGGGCGATTCGTGGCTGCAATGATAATGACACCTTCCTGTGTGTCGAAACCGTCCATTTCTACGAGCAATGCGTTGAGAGTCTGCTCGCGTTCATCGTGGCCGCCACCGATGCCGCTGAAGCGCGAACGACCGACCGCGTCGATTTCGTCGATAAAGATGAGGCAGGGCGCGCTTTTCTTGCCTTGTTCGAACATGTCGCGCACGCGGCTCGCGCCAACGCCGACAAACATTTCCACGAAGTCCGAGCCGCTGATACTGAAGAACGGCACATCGGCTTCGCCCGCAATGGCTTTTGCCAGGAGTGTCTTGCCCGTTCCCGGCGGGCCCACCATCAAGACGCCCTTCGGGATGCGACCACCGAGCCGCTGGAATTTCTTGGGGTCTTTGAGGAATTGGATGATCTCCTCGACCTCTTCCTTCGCTTCCGCCATGCCGGCAACTTCTTTGAACGTGACTTTGTTCTTGTCGCGGCTGAGCATGCGGGCCCTCGACTTGCCGAAACTCATCGCCCCTTTGCCGGCGAGCTTGATCTGGCGGATAAACACGAAGTAGATGACCGCGAAAATCAAAATTACCGGCAATAATCCCGACGTAATCAGCGCCATCCACCATTGGTTCGCCTCGGTGTACTCAAGCGAGATGTTGTGTGCCTTGAAAAATTTGCGAATGTCGTCGCTGTATTTGACCTTGGCGGCAAAATTGACAGTCTTGGTTTCAACGCCGTTCTTGGCCGGCACTTCGTAAACACCCTTGATGGTATCCAAAGAACCCACGCCGGCAACGACCGTGGCCTTCTTGACCACCACACCGTCCTCAATCTTCTGTTCCAGTTGGCCGTAGGTGAGGTCTTCGAGGTTGTCTTGCTGGGATTGGCGTAACTTCCAGAACAACGGCAGCATGATCAGGACGACCGCCCAAATAAGAATCACCCGCATCGGGAACCGCGGATCGCGGCTGTCGCCAGGCCGCTTCAATCGGGGCAACCGCCCCTTTTTATTGTCGTTATCATCCATTGTAATAAGTCCAGTTAATGTACTTCACCGGGGGTCATTGTGCCACGGCAAAAAACTTGCGGCAACGTAGCACACGCCCCCGGGCAATGCAACAGGATAGGTTTGCGCGAATCCAGCGCCCTGCTATGATACTGGATCACGCATGGTTATTCTCTATTCTCCCCGGTGCCTCGATTATGCGGCGGCCGGCCATCCCGAAAGTCCGGACCGTGTTCGTTCTGCCGTCGCTCAGCTACAGAAGGAATTCCACACGTGGCTGTTGCCCGCGCCCTGCACCGACGAGGACATCCTGCGCGTCCACACCCGCGAACTCCTCAATGCCGTGCGGCTCGGTGCATTCACCGATGCGGACACGCCCGTTTTCCCGGAAATCTTCGATCTTGCGAAACTCTCGGCCGGCGCTGCTATCGGAGCCGCTGAACACGCGCTCGGCGGCCAATCCGCCTTTTCACTGATGCGTCCGCCCGGCCATCACACGGAACGTAATCGTGTAATGGGCTTCTGCTATCTCAACAACATCGCCATCGCGGTCGCCAAGGCGCTCCATTTCTCCTCTCGCGTTCGGCGTGCTGCCATTCTCGATTTCGACTGCCACCACGGAAATGGCACGGAAGATATTTTCCGGGGCGACAAAAGGGTGTTGTTTGTCTCGCTGCATCAATCCCCGTGCTATCCCGGCACCGGCCTCACGACGCAAGGCAATTGCCTCAACTTTCCACTGCCGCCGGGCACCCGGCCCGAACAATTTCTAGCAACATTGGACGAGGGCCTCAACCGTATCCGTAATTTCCAACCAGACTTGCTCGCGGTCTCGGCGGGATTCGATTCCTATAAGGATGATCCAATCACCAGCATGGATTTGGAGATCGAGACTTTTTACGAAATCGGCCGCCGCATCGCGGACGTTGCGCAACCGGCACCGAACGCGCCCGCGCTACCGTGTTTTGCTGTACTGGAAGGCGGCTACTCCCGTGAGTTCGCGCGGTGTGTGGAGGCCTTCGTGAACGGATGGGAGCGACACTGAGATTCCGTCTCGACGCCATCGAATCCATTGTGCGAAAATATCGTATACTGCGGTCAAGTTGACAATGTCCGTGCCAACCGAAAACACCTCAACCACGCTCTGCCCGTCCGACAAGGGTCTGTGGCTGGCTGTCATCTGCATGGTCGCCATGCTGACCGTGTTGCGCCTCTCACTCTGCGGCATCATCGAACTGCTGCCCGAAGAAACCTACTACTGGACCTACGCCCAACATCCGGCTTTCGGCTATTTTGATCATCCACCGATGGTGGCCTGGATCATTACCGCCGGGACAACTCTGTTTGGTGACACGGCGCTAGGCGTGCGCATGGTGACGTTTGTACTCTGGGTGGTCACCGCCGGTCTGCTGTTTCTGACGGGACGAATGTGGTTCGGACGGCGAACGGCTCTGGTGGCCACGTTGTTTTTCACCCTGCTGCCGATTTATGTCGGGATGGGGATGATCGTGACACCGGATGCGCCGCTCGTGTTTTTCTGGGTGGCGACGTTATATATCATATCAAAGGCGTTGCATACCGGCCGTGGTGGTTGCTGGCTGCTCGCCGGCGTGACGTTCGGCGGCGCGCTACTCTCCAAATACTACGCTCTCCTGCTTGCGCCGTCTTTGCTCTGGTTCCTGTTGCTGTCGCCGAAGCATCGCCACTGGCTCCGCCGCCCGCAACCGTGGCTGGCGTTGCCCATTGCACTCGCGGTGTTCAGTCCCGTGATCATGTGGAACGCGCATCACCAGTGGGCGTCATTCCTCTTTCAGTCCACGCGCACGGCGGGACCGTCGAAGAACACCTTGCGGAATGTGTCTTTATTCTGGCTGGTGCAACTCGCCATGCTTACCCCGCCTTTCTTCGCCCTCTTCGCGGGCGCGGCGGCGCGCGGAATCCGCCGTGGCTGGCGGCAACATGACGACCGCTGGAACTTCGTCGCCTCATTTTCGTTGCCGCTGTTTTTCCTGTTCGCAGCCGCCAGTTTCAAAACGGAGGTCCATGTGAACTGGACAGCTCCCGCATTCCTGACATTGACCCTCGGCGGGGCAGCTATTTTATTGGAAGGCATCAAGAGCGCGGAACCGGCGCGGGCCAAACGTTGGCGCGTGGGCATCTGGACGACGATCGCGTTGTGTGCGCTGGCCATTTTGTTTGGCCATACGAGCCTCGCGTGGGGATTCCCCAGATTTCTGGCGTACACGCACGCGGGCGGTTGGCGAGCGACCGCGCAGCAGGTGGATACCGTGCGTGCACGGATTCAAAATGAAACCGGCCAGGAACCCTTCGTGCTGGGAATGGAAAAGTATACCGCGGCCGAAGTGGGCTTCTACCTGCGCCAGCCCTATGAATGTGTCAACACGTATGCGCTCGGTGCGCAAGGGTTGGCCTATCGCTATTGGACGGACCTGGGCAAGTTTGAGGGTCGACCCGCCGTGGCCGTGCTTCCCAAACCCACTGACATTTCACTGGATCAACTTCGCCTGCATTTCGACCATGTCGGCGAACCAGAACATTTCCAAGCACCCGGCGCGCGCCACCGCGAGTCCTATCTCATCAACTGCGCCGGCTACCATGCCAAGGAACAGCTGCCTTCCAGTCCACGTTGAGTCAGACAGAAACGCCTTATGAATGGTGCCGCGGAGGCAAAATCACCCTTTCGTTTCCGTACGTTTCGATGTATCGTTTTGTGGTGAAATTGCAGGAGTCGCATCATGGGTGAGTTGTCCAAAGGGATTTCTGTTGGGTGCATGAACAATCGGGTCTATGCCCGCGTGGTGGGTCGGGGGACTTTCCAGAACAGCCAACTGCTCCGCCAGTTCGCCCAAGAGAAGATCAACCAAGGGCAGGAAGAATTCGTTATCGACCTCGGCCCCTGTCAGGGTATGGACAGCACGTTTCTGGGTGTGTTGGCGGGCATTGGACTACGGCTTCGGCAAAACGGTCCGACGGCCTCCATCCACATAATCAACATCAACCCGCGCAACATGGACTTGTTGCAGACACTCGGGCTGGATCGGCTTTTCCTCATCAACGCCGACGCACCCGCGCCCCCGGCGGATGCCGACTATCACCCACTGCCGGGTACCGACATCACCCAACTCAAGCACCCGCTAGATAAGGACGAGACCGCCGACCTGATGATCGAGGCGCACGGCAATCTCGTTCGCGTCAATCCTCGTAACACGCCAAAATTCAAAGAATTGACCCGGTTCCTGCGTGAAGCCGTCGAGCGGCGCCAACCAAACGGTGAACAGAAGAAATAGCCCCACGAATATGCGAAGCGAACGGGCCATAGACTCCGCCGGTGAAGTGCCGCTGACAACCTGAAGGACGCAACATCCATGAAAGATTTTCGGATCGATCAAGAGACTCGCGGCACAGTACAGATCGTTCGCCTGGCTGACTCGTTGGACATGTATTCATTCCCGCAGCTGGAGTCCCAGCTCAATGCCCTCTTCCAGCAAGGCCGATATTTCCTGGTCCTGGATTGTCGGAACCTTGATTACATCGGCAGCGCGGGACTCGGTGCGCTTATCGGCTTTGCCAAACAGGCGCGCGAGCACAACGGCGATCTCCGCCTGCTCAACGTGCCCGAACGCATTTACAAAATTATTGAGCTTCTTGGTTTTACGAAGGTTCTTAGGGTCCATCAAACTGAGGACGACGCTGTCGCCAGCTTTCAAATGAAGTAAGCCATATTATCGTTTCCAGGCAGGTATGGAGTTACCCGAAAACATTCGTCGCAAGGAATCAGCAGACAAGCTTCTCATCCAGACGCCGGGCTATGGCAGTTATCTGGCTTATATCCGCGCGATGGTCGGCGATCTCGCGCGCAAGGTCGGGTTTGACGAAGGCGAAGTCGCCAAGATCGAAATGGCCGTTGACGAAGCCTGCTCCAACGTTGTCCGTCACGCCTACTCGCCGGACAAGGAATGGTGCTGGCAGCAGCGCGAACCCGAGATCCGCCTCGACATCCGCGTTGAAGGGAGTCGCCTGATCATCGAGATTAACGATCACGGCCAGCGTTTCGACTTCGCCAACTACCGTCCGCCCAAGATGGAGGATCACCTGCGGGAAATGAAACCCCGTGGTTATGGCATCCCGATCATGCGCAATTTCATGGATGAAGTGCAATACAGTTCCAACGACCAGACCGGCAACACACTGAGGATGGTCAAATACTTGAAAAAAACCTAACTCTCCCCCATTGTAGCTTCAGAAGTTTTTATGAGTAAATATGAGTAAAAAGGACAAACACGCAAAACCTGTGCCGCCGCCCACCCCGGACGAAAATACGCCCGCCATAGAGGACGAGACGCCTGCCGAGGTCCACTCCGATTCCATTTCCGTGGAGGAGCTGCAAGACTTGAGGACTAGGGCTGCGAAAGCCGATGAGAACTGGGACAAATATCTCCGCGCGGTCGCCGATCTCGACAACTACCGCAAGCGCGTGGCCCGCGAGAAGGAGGAACTCGCCCGCTTCACCACCGAGCGCGTCGTCACCGCGTTGCTGCCCACGCTCGACAACCTCGAACGCGCCATTGACGCGGCCCAAACGCACGGCGCTGAAAACTCCTCGCTCCTTCAGGGACTCACCCAGGTCCACAGCCAATTTCGCCGGACGCTCATGGAATTCGGCCTGCAGGAAATAATCGCCGGCGTGGGCCAGCCTTTCGACCCGAACCTCCACGAGGCCGTCAGCCAGGTCGAGTCCCCCGAACACACGGAAGGCCACGTCGTTGAGCAATTTCAGCGTGGCTACAAACTCGCCGATCGCCTGCTGCGTCCCGCGCGTGTTGTCATCAGCAAAGGCTTGTCCAGCGAAACCGATTCATCGACGAAGGCGGATCCTGAGATTTCCGAATGACCAAGCGCGATTACTACGAGGTGCTTGTTGTCACGCGGGAGGCTTCGGATGAAGAAATCAAGAAGGCCTACCGCAAACTCGCGCTCAAGTACCATCCCGACAAGAACCCGGGCGACAAGGAAGCCGAGGAAAAATTCAAGGAACTCGGGGAAGCGTATGAGGTACTTAGCGATCCGGAGAAACGCGCCGCGTACGACCGTTTCGGCCACGCCGCCTTCGGCCCCGGCGGCGGCGCCCGCGGTCCGCAGGCCGGCGGTGGGTTCCACGATCCCTTTGAGATATTCCGCGACGTCTTCGGGGGCGGAGCAGGTGGGGGCGGCATCTTTGACGATTTTATCGAGCAGGCGTTCGGCGGCGGTGGTCGCTCGTCACGCGAGGGCGGACAACGCGGCAACGATTTGCGGTATGATCTGGAGATCGAACTTGAGGATACCGTCGTCGGCTTGGAAAAGGAAATTACTTTTACCAAACTTGACACATGCACGGAATGTCACGGTCGAGGTGTGGCAGAAGGCTCCAAGGCCGAAACTTGCCCCACGTGTCGTGGCCAGGGTCAGGTGGCCCATTCGCGCGGTTTTTTCACCGTCGCATCCACTTGCCCGCGCTGCAACGGCGCCGGCCAGATCGTGAAGAATCCGTGCAAGCGGTGCGGTGGTGAAGGACGAATGCAGAATCGCACGAAATTGAAGGTCCGCATTCCCGCTGGTATCGAAGACGGCTCGCGTCTCCGCAGTTCGGGTCACGGCGAAGCCGGGGTGCGCGGCGGTCAGTCAGGCGACCTGTACGTCGTCATCCACGTCCGGCCACACGATATTTTTTCACGCCATGGTGACGACCTGCTTTGCGAAGTCCCGATCAGTTTCCCGACGGCAACCCTGGGCGGCGAGATCGAAGTCCCGACACTCAACGGCGCCGCCCGCCTGAAAATTCCACCGGGCACGCAGGGCGCCACGCTCTTCCGCTTGCGTGGCAAAGGTCTGCCCAACGTGAATGGCCGCGGTCACGGCGACCAGCATATCCGCGTCCTTGTCGAAGTGCCGTCCCGACTCTCCCGGGCCCAACGCGAGAAGCTTGACGAGTTCGCCGCGATTGCGAGTGAAGACTCCTATCCGCAGCTCAAGACGTTCCTCGAAAAAGCCAAACGCTTCTTCGGTGGAAAATGAACTGTCGGATGGAAACCGCGACCCACTGCACGGCTCGCGGTGGCTGAATTTGGTTATTAGAAGAAGTGCCATTTTATCATGCACCGGTTTTACCTACCCAATCTCCAGCAAGCGGCGCTCGGCGCGGAAGAGGCGCATCACGCGTTGAATGTGTTGCGACTCAAGGCCGGCGACACAGTCAATGTGTTCGATGGACGAGGACACGAGGCGCAGGCCTCGATCTCACAAATCTCCAATCAATCCCTGCAACTGAAACTGCTCACGCAGTCCGACTCTGCACCGTTACCCTGCCGCATCACACTGGCGCAGGCGATCCCGAAAAAGAGCATGGACCTGATCGTGCAGAAGGCAACGGAGTTGGGAGTGGCTACCATTGTGCCATTGGTCTCCGATCGGACGCTGGTGAAGCTCGATGAAGATTCCAAGAAAGTGGAACGTTGGCGGGAAATCGCGCTCGAATCCTGCAAGCAATGCGGCAACAACTGGTTGCCTGAAATTCAATCCCCGCAAAAAGCGCACGATTTTCTCGCAACGCTGCCACAGTACGATCTCAAGCTCATCGCCTCGCTCCAGCCCGGCGCCAAACCGCTGAAGAAAATTCTTGGCGACTCCGCCAAGCCGTCGTCCATTCTGATTCTCATTGGCCCCGAAGGCGACTTCACTCCTGCCGAGATCAGTCTGGCAAAATCCGCCGGCTGCCTGCCGCTTTCACTCGGTCCGCTCGTACTCCGCGCCGAAACCGCGGCGATTTACACACTCAGCATCCTGCATCACGAGTTGCAAAATCGCTAGGCGAGGTGTCAGGCCGGGGGGCCTACTTGTGGTCGAGTTCGATGCGGACGTCGGGCTTGGTAAGCGTGGCATTGATCGACAGACCATCGCGCACGAGAACTTTCTTTGACCACTTCTCATAGCCCGGAAGACTGACCGTGACCAGATGCAGACCGGAGGGAAGCTTGACGTCACCGCCGGCATTCCCATAAAAGACCCCGTCGACTTCGACATCGGCGTGGTCGGGTTCCGACGTGATCTTGACCGGCAACAAGGTGCTCGCGGATTCCTGTTTGTCCTTGAAGGTATCGTCATCGAGCAATGCTTTCATCAATTTATCCGACACTTCCTGGGCCAGTTTCGAGTCCATGGTGCTGTCGGAATCATACGCGTAATTGCCTCCAGTCAACTGCTCCTCAGCGCCATCGTTTCTCGAGAAAAGCACTTTGCCGGTTTTCACATCGAGTACCTTGACCCCCGCTTTCAGACGGTAGAAGGTCGTGCGGGTATGGACACCATAACCGTTGAAATCCCGCACTTCCCGCCCATAGTCGATGATCTGTCCGGTGAGGATGTAATGGACCCCCGCCACTTTCCCAAGCGCCACGGCTGTTTGCGGGTCGGCAAATCCAGAAGCCTGAAAGCCTTGCTCTTTCATGATAGTACCGAGTTTTCCCCGCTCGTAGACATCGAAGCGCTTGGAATTGACGAGGGCGTCCGCGACCATGTCAGGCAATCCATGAGTCAATGTCGTGTGCAGATCTGATGTAAAGTCGGCGACCGCAATGGACGGAAGCTCCGCATCTCGGGCTGCCGAAAGGCTGAGCATGAGCAAGATGACTGTCAGTCTCTTCATGTTGTTCCTCCAACGCCTCGTGGTGCACGCGACTGGCCGCGCCGCACACCGGCTTATCGTCCGTAAGGATTCGCGTTCGGCTGGCCGGCCACACCTTGCGCGGCGCCTTCACTGAACGAGTTGGGCACGCGGCTGACGCCGCCGACGGTCTGGCCGACCTGGTTCGCGCCCTGATTGGCGCTGTCTGTCGTGGATGCGCAACCGCAGGCAAACAGCAGTCCGACCGCGGCCATCGTTGAAATCAGTGTTTTAATCATAGCGATTCTCCTGAGATGAGACTTGTTGATTATTGCGCGCGAACAACATCACCGGCCTTGATGCCTTTCAAGGGACTATCGGAGGTGGCCTTCGCGTATTTCTCCTCGACCTTGGTGACCTTGACAGTACCTTTCTTCTCCACCTCGGCGCCGAGTTGCTCGCCTGTGGCGGGATCCACCAGGCTTTCCCCGACGCTGTAGATCGTAAACACATCGCCTTCCGAAATACCCGCCTTTCCGCCACCGCTGATGAGCAGGTTGTTGTCATCACTGACCTTGATAATGCGCGCCTCGAAGGGAACGCCCTTCAGCTTGTCCGCGATCATGGCGACGCAATTGTCAATCGTCTCCTGCATCGCTTTGCCGAGCGGCGTTTTTGAGAAGCCCGAGGTGCCAAACCCCACGCCCGCCACATTCGCGCCCACCGACATACCGCCCGAGGTGGCCTTGCCCTCGGCGCGTTGTGAAGCCAACACTTCGCCCGTGGTCGTATCGATCAGGCGGATAATAACGGCCATATGCGCTTCGGAGCGCTTGTTGCCGATACTGAAGCCGCCAAAACCGACCCCGTTGGCGCTGCCGCTGCTGTTTTCTTGAAATTCCGTGACGGTGCCCTTGATGAGGATTTGCGCGTTGACAAGCTTGCCTGTTTGCGCCGATTGCGACTTCTGCGCCCGACCGCTGTTGGCGAGATCCTGTTCCGCCACCACGGCGCCGAGTTGCTGGCGCTCCATTACCGTAAACTGGCCGCTTTGCATCAGCGCATCCGTCAATTGATCGGCCATGCCGTCGCCGAGATCAACCTGTCCCCGCCACGGCGTCTTGTTTTCAAAGCTCGACACGGCAACGATTTTTTTCAGGGTTGCGCCGTGCGCGGCGACTACGAGCGATAACGCCGCCAAGGTGAGTCCCAAAAGTTTACCAAACGTTCGTCGGTTGGAAATACCTGCTCTCATGTGTTGCCTCCTGATCAATGGGTTGCCACCGCCGCTACCAGAATGCGCACAGGTGGGCGGATTTTTCAAACTCATTTTATTCCATGAATGAATCATCCATCGGCCGGAACCGTGGCACCAGACAATAGGAACCTCTCCAGTGTCTGCGTGGCGTGAAGTACTTCCTTCCATTCGACGTATTCGTTGGCAGTGTGGGCCTGGGCGATGCTGCCCGGACCGAAAGCAACGGCAGGAACGCCGTATTGCGCCAAAATCCCCGCATCACAAAACCATGGCGCGCCGACGAGCGCGCTTGTTGGATCTCCTGTCGCGTGAGCCAGTTTCTGCACGAACGGGTTTTGCAGATCGGTCCGCAACGGCGGGCAATCGCTGAGGATTTCCGTCGTAATGGGAAGTTGACGGAACGTCTCGCGTAGTGTCGCGAGGATGTCTTCGCGGACCTCGCCCGGTACCGTGCGGCGATCAACCTCGATCTCGCAGTAGTCTGGCACGATGTTGTTTTGCGTGCCGCCGCGGATGGTACCCACGTTCACCGTGGGTGCGCCCAAAACTGGATCGGCGGTTTTCGCCAGCGCATGCGTGTAATCACCCAGAAGATACTGGACCACCTCCGCCATTTTCCCGATCGCGTTGACGCCCTTTTCCGGCAGGGAACCGTGTGCGCTTCGTCCCCGTGTGACAATCTTGCACCAGAGTGCGCCTTTATGGGTGTAAACGATGCGGCCATTCGTCGGTTCACCCGCCACCGCAAAATCCACCTTAAACCCTGACTCGGCCAGCGCCCTGGCGCCATGATTGCCGCTTTCTTCCCCCATCAACGCGCAAAAGTACACGTCGAGGTCGCCTTCGCGAAATTCCTTTCGCCGCACCACGTTGGCGAGGGCGGCGAGCATCGCCGCCACCGAGCCTTTCGTGTCGCAGGCGCCGCGACCGTAGAGTTTGCCGTCGCGAATCTCGGCTACAAACGGGTCAATCGTCATCCCCGCCACGCTAACGGTGTCAGTGTGCGGTGCGAAGGCAACGGAACGTTTGGCGCCACGCGAAGTGAATTTCCCGATAACGTTGGGGCGGCCCGGTTCGACTTCGCGTAACTCCACGTCGAGCGCGAGTTTGCGGAGGACTTCGGTAATGTACTCGGCGATGCGCGCTTCGCCCGTGTTATTCTTCGCGGTGCCGGGATCACCGTGAGGACTCACGCTCGGAATCCGCACGAGATCCTGCAAGAGTCGTTGGATCTGCTCGTCAATCACAATTTGCGCTGGGGCGGTTCCACGAGCACCCACTGCATGTTGGCGGCTTTGGCTGCGGCAACCCCGGCGCTCGTGTCCTCAAAGACGAGGCAGTTCTGCGGAACGACGCCGAGTTGGCGCGCCGCCTCGAGAAACGGGTCGGGCGCAGGTTTCCCGCGGCGATAATCTTCCACGGTGACGACGGTCTTGAACTTGTGCAGGATTCCTAGTGCCTCGAGGGTTCGGGTCACGATGTCTCGCGTGCCTCCCGATGCGACGGCCAGCGACTTCACCCCATGGAATTGATGCACCAATTCGACCACCGGCTCGATCGGGAGAGTTTGGGGGATCATCTGGATGAAGAGTTCATCCTTGTAGGTCGCGGTTTCCCTCACGGGCATCGAGCAACCGTGGCGTTCGTTGAGAATCTCCACGATACGATCCGTCGGGACCCCGCCGAGTTCGTAGAAGAGCGCTTCCGGGAATTCGCATGCGTACTCTTTCAACGCCGTGAGCCACGCCTGGTAATGCAGCGGCATCGTGTCGGCCAGCGTGCCGTCACAGTCAAAAATGTACGCCTCGAAATCGCCCGCGGGTAATTTGATCTTCATGTCTGCTTTCGAAACCAGTCCACAAACCGCCGGATACCCTCCTCGATGTCCACTTGGGGGTCGTAGCCCAGCAACCGCTTTGCCTTTGAGATATCAGCATACGTGATCGGCACGTCACCCGGCTGCGCGGGCAACTGCCGCAGTTGTGCCTTCTTCCCGACCGCTTTCTCGATCAATTGCACCAGCTCGCGCAACTCCACCGTGCGCGATTCGCCGAGGTTCACGATCTCGAATCCCGCACAGCGGTCGAGCGCGGCGAGGAAACCCTGCACCACATCGTCGCTGTAGGTGTAGTCACGCGCCGTCTTGCCGTCGCCATACATTTCGACCGGCTTCCCGCGCAGAATGGCGCTGGTAAATTTATGGATGGCCAGATCGGGCCGCTGGCGCGGACCGTATGCCGTGAACAGTCGCAGGCACGTCACATCCAGGCCGTGCAGATGGTGGTACACATGGCTCAATGCCTCAGCCGCGAGTTTGGTGGCGGCGTAGGGCGAAATGGGATGCAACAGGGCCGCGTCTTCCCGGAACCGCACCGGTTGGCCAACGCCATAGACGCTGGATGAAGACGCAAAAACGAATTTTTTCACGCTAAATTCGCGCGCCAACTCGAGCAGATTCTGGGTTCCCAGTACATTGACCTCGGTGTACAGCCGCGGTTGCGCCACCGAAGGACGAATGCCCGCCCGCGCAGCTATGTGAGCTATGGCGTCGAAGCGGCCTGTGGAAAAAACTGCGCGCAGTGCCGCGGTGTCTCGAATATCGGCTTCGACGATCGTGACGCGATTCGCGAATGTCGCGACATTGCGCCGTTTTAGCGCGGGATCGTAGAAGTCGTTGAAATCATCCACGACCGTGACCTTGTCTCCCCGCGCCAGCAGGGCGTCGACCACGTGCGAGCCGATAAAGCCCGCGCCTCCGGTGACCAAAATTGCCATCAAAAAGTAACGTATCACGAACCGCTTTGCCGTTGCAGCCTCGAAAATCGACGCTACAATGCCGCACTCATGCGACTTCTTACCATCGTTCTGGCCGCTATTCTGTCCACTGCTGTCACTGTCTTTGCCACGGGCAAAGCCGAGCACGTTGTTGTCGTCGTCTGGGACGGGATGCGGCCGGACTTCGTCGACGAGACCAACACGCCGACGTTGTACCAACTCGCGCATGAAGGCGTGTTCTTCCAGAACCACCATGCCGTTTATCTTACCTCGACTGAGGTCAATGCCACCGCGATGTCGACCGGTTGTTACCCCAACCGCAGCGGCATCCTCGGCAATCGCGAGTACCGCCCCCGGATCAATCCCCTGACGAATGTCGCTGTCGAGGCCTTCACCACCGTCCGCAAGGGCGACGAGATCACGCACAACCACTACCTTCAATTGCCCACGCTCGCGGAAATCCTGCAACACGCCGGGAAGAAGACCGCCATCGCCGGCGCCAAGCCCGTCGTGCTCTTGCATGATCGTCTGGAACAAGGCCGGGTTTGCGCGGATTGTGTGAATTTGATCGAGCGCAAGACTGTCCCGGCTGCCGCCGCGGAAAAACTGGACTTGCCAGCCTTTACGCCCAAAGACATTCCGAATACACGTCAGGATGAAGCGACGACGCATGCGCTGATCGGCCCGATGTGGGACAAGGAAGTGCCGTCGTATTCCATGCTCTGGTTGAGCGAGCCGGACGCCACTCAGCATAATTCGGGTCTCGGCACAGCCAGGGCCCTCAAAGCATTGAAAGGTTCCGATGACAATCTCGCCCGTGTGCTGACGGAGTTGACCGCGCGTGGCGTCCGCGACAAAACCGATGTTTTTGTTATTTCCGACCATGGATTCTCGACGACTTCCCGTTCGGTGGACATTGCCGCCTTCCTAAAGAGGGCGGGCTTCAATGCCGTGCGCGAGTTCTCGCAGCCGCCCGCCAACGACGACATCCTGGTGATCGGTAACGGCGGAACGGAGTTGTTCTACGTGATCGGTCACGACTCCAAGCTCACCCATAAAATCGTCGAGCTTCTTCAGGCGCAGGATTTCGCGGGCGCAATTTTCACGCGCGAACCGATGGACGGAGCGTTCACCCTCGATCAGGTCCGCATCAATACTTCGGACGCACCGGACATTGCCCTCTCGTTCCGATGGACCACGGACAAGAACACCTCGGAGATCGCCGGCTCGGTCGCCAGCGACGGCGGCAACGGCCCGGGACGGGGTGTCCATACCAGCCTCAGCCCATTCGACGTGCACAACACGCTCATCGCCGCCGGCCCCGACTTCCGCAAAGGGATGGTTGATCAATTGCCATCCGGCAACATCGACCTCGCACCAACAGTCCTGCACATCCTGGGAGTCACGTCGCCAGAGCACATGGATGGTCGCGTCCTCACCGAAGCATTGACCTCGGAAACCTCGAAGTCTCCCGACCCTGCCACTCGCACGTTGAACGCAACCCGTGACTTGGGCGCCACCGTCTGGCAACAGTACCTGCGGGTGACAGAATTTGACGGAACCACCTACCTCGAAGAAGCCAATGGTCATTCGGAACCGAAGACCAAGTGACCCGTCACGGTAGGTTGTTCGCCTGTTATTCACAACGAATTCTGGACAACGGTTTCTTGCCAATCTGGGAAAACGAACCGGATTGGAAAATTTCCCGTCGGCGTCCTAACCCGTTATCGTCCTGACACATCCACGCGAAAACCAGCCAAATCAAATCCGGTTCGTTTCGCAGAAACACATGTTTTCAAGTCCCCTTGGCCTTCGTAGCTTTAACGGAGTAGGCTCGACCCCTCGTCCCCTAACAAACGACGCCCTTTCCTCTTCCCTGTCAAAGAACTGCACCGACCATACCCATCCCAACGCACCATGTCGAGCAGAAATATCGTTTTATGATACAAGGCTACCTATCGCACCTGCGCCCCTCCATGAACCGCAGATTCCAGTCCCGTCTTTATGCTTTCCTTGCGGTTCTGTCAGGGGTCTAATGCGCCACAAATGGCCGGCCAATGAAGAACGCGTGGAGACCGCTCGCCGCGGTGTGCGCGCTGGTGATTGGGGCTTACGCGTACCTGTCCCAGTCAGGGTTGTTGGAACTGCTCAGTCCGGACGCCGCCAGCACCCACTACAATCTATTGGTGCAAGGTCTTCGAGATGGCCATCTCAGCCTGAAAACGGACGTTCCACCCGGCCTCACGCAACTCACCGACCCCTACGATCCGGTCGCCAACGCGCCCTATCGGCTTATGCCTTACCGGCTGCATGATCTGAGCTACTACAAGGGCCGGCTCTACTTCTACCACGGTATTACGCCGGCCCTAATATTATTCTGGCCGTTCGTCGCGCTAACCGGTCACTATCTCCTTCACCGGCAGGCCGTAACGGTTTTTTGCGCAATCGGCTTTCTGGCCAGCGCGGGTCTTTTGCACGCGTTGTGGCGGCGCTGCTTCGCTGAAGTCAGCGTCGGGGTGGTCGCGGCCTGCGCGCTGGCGCTTGGGTTGGCGACCGGCATGCCGATCCTGTTGTCGCAGGCCGATGTTTACCAAGTGCCGATCTCTTGCGGGTATATGCTGACCATGCTGGCGCTGGTGGCCATCTGGTGTGCGTTGCACCAACCGGAGCGAGCCTGTCGCTGGCTGGCAGCAGCGAGCGTGGCTTTCGGGCTGGCTGTGGGCGCCCGGCCCTCGTTGCTGTTTGGCGCGGTAATCCTGCTGGTGCCGGTGGCTCAAGCGCGGGGTGAACGACGGGATATTTGGACTCCGCTCTTGGCGGCAATGGGCCCGATCCTGTTCATCGGATTGGGGCTGATGCTCTACAACGTCCGGCGATTCGATAATCCGTTCGAATTCGGCGTGCGCTACCTGTTGGCCGGGGACAGTCACTCGGTCGCCGTCCACCACTTCAGTTTGGGCTATCTCTGGTTTAACCTCCGCCTCTATTTCTTAAAGTCGGTGGGCTGGAGTCGTCAATTTCCTTTCGTGGGGAAGATGGCGATACCACCCGTGCCGCCGGGCCATGGCAACGTGGAAGGGCCTTTCGGTATCCTGACGAACGTCCCTTTGGTGTGGCTGGCGTTGGCCCTGCCGCTGGCATGGCGGAGTCGATCAGTGGAAACCGTCTCAACCTTGCGCTGGTTTGTGACAGCGGTGGCCTTGCTCTTCGGGATCAGCGTCTTGACCATTGGCCTGTTCTATTACACCTCCGTTCGTTATGAGGTGGAGTTCCTACCAGAACTGCTGCTGCTGGCAGTGATTGGTACCCTCGGACTGGAACAGGCGCTGGCGAACCAGCCAGCCCGCAGGCGTTTAATACATTGGATTTTTGGGGTATTACTGGGTCTCTCGGTGGCGTTTAACCTGCTGGCGAGCGTTGAGTATCACGCCGAGGCGCACCACGTCCTGGGCGTTCAACTCTCCCAGGTCGGCAAACCTCTCGAGGCGGTCGGGCAGTTCGAGCAAGCGCTGCGTCTCTACCCCAACTACCCCAAGGCGCACCTCAATCTCGGTATTGCCCTGGAGAAACTGGGCCGCGTACAGGACGCCATCGACCAGTACCAACAGGCACTTCTTCTCAACCCCGATTACCTCATGGCGCACTTCAATCTCGCCGTCGCCTTGGAACACACCGGCAAAATCCCCGACGCCATCCAACATTACCAGCAAGCCCTGCGGATCAAGCCTGATTTTGCCGATGCGCAAACTGCCGTCGCCCGCCTCCAAGCCGGCCGGTAGACACACCCAGTGATTCCACACACGGAACATTCTTCCCAGCGAATCCGGGCGCGTAAGTGCTTGAGTTTTAGCTTGCTTTCATTGGCGCTCTCGCTATCTTTCCCGCAAAGAAAGGGGTGGGGACCTCATTATGTATCTGAAGAGCCTTCAGCTGATTGGCTTTAAGTCATTTGCTGAAAAGACTACGCTTGAGTTTTTGCCGGGCGTGACCGCGGTAGTCGGTCCAAACGGCTGCGGGAAATCCAATATCTCCGACGCGATCCGCTGGGTGCTCGGGGAGCAATCGGCCAAAGCGTTGCGCGGCAGCGAGATGGCCGACGTCATCTTCAACGGCACCGATGGTCGCAAGGCCATCAACCTCGCCGAAGTCAGTATGACCTTCGCGGAAGTCGATCCCACGAGTCTCTCGCTCCCGGGCGTCAATCTCGACTTTTCCGAGATCACGATCTCCCGGCGCGTCCATCGCGACGGTAATGGCGAATACTTCATCAATAAAACGCCCTGCCGCCTGCGCGACATCCAGGGCCTGTTCATGGACACGGGCATCGGCCGTTCGAGTTACTCGCTGATGGCGCAGGGACAGATCGACCAAATCCTCAGCGCGCATCCCGAGGATCGCCGCACGATTTTTGAGGAAGCCGCGGGCATCAACAAGTACAAGCACCAGAAAAAGGAAGCCCTCCGCAAGCTCGAGTACACCGAGGCCAATCTCGTCCGCATCACCGACATCATCAAGGAAGTCAAACGCCAGATCATTTCGCTGCAGCGCCAGGCCGGCAAGGCCCGCCGTTACAAGGAACTCTTCGACCAGCTCAAGACGATCGACACGCGTCTCGCGCGCCACAAGTATGACCTGCTGCATTCTGAAATCTCAGATCTGGAATCCCAAATCACCAATTTCGTCCAGCAATCGGAGGCGTTCTCCTCCCAGATCGCGGAGAAGGAACAGCAGATAGCGGATCTGCGCCATTCGCTCGCGGAAATCGAACGCGCCATCAGCGAAGCCGTCAACCGCGACCACGAACTCAAGAGCGAGGCCGACCGCCATCAGCAGCGCACGACGACCAATACCGAGCGGATTGCCGAGCTCGAAGAACTCATCGAGAACAATCATCGCGAGACGGCGGGGGCCGAGGAGAAAATTCGCGTTCAAGAGGAATTGCTCGCATCGCTCAACGCCGAGTTCGAGCAGATCGACTCCAGCCTCGCCTCCGAACAGGCCAAATTGCAGGCCCAGCAGGACGCCGTGCGGCAACTCGACGCTGACCTTTCGCAAAAGAACACCGCGTTGACAGAAGCCAAGTCCGCGCTCGTCGACCTGGAGAGCGCCATCGCCCACAGCCGCAATGAACTGGCGGGACTCGACCAGAAAAAGAAGTACGACGTCGTTCGCGGCGAACGTCTCTCGACCGAGCGCTTGCAGCTCGAAGACCAGCGGCGCGCCTTGAAACAACGCCTCCAGACCTATAACGATGGCCTCGCGGAATTACGCGATAACGTCAGTACGCTCCGCACCGCACTGACCGCAAAGCAGTCCGAGTTGAGCGAAGCTTCTTCCCAGGTAAGCGCTGCATCGCAGACGCATCAAGCGGGAATGACGGATGCCTCGCAGAAGGGCGCGCGCCTTGATGTGCTTCGCCAATTCTTCGCCGCGCCGGATGGCCGCACCACCCTCGGCAATATCCTCGAGGTCGAACCCCAATACGGCGCCGCCATTGAAGCCGCGTTGCATCACGCGATTCACACGATTTTAGCCGATGATCTCAACGCCGCACGCCAGCTACTCGCGAGCGGCTTGCAGAATCCGTCCGTTGCCGCGCCGGAATCACCGTGCGCCAACACCGGTCACATCGACGGCATCCTGCCGCAGGGCGCCGTGGCCTGGGCCGATGCAGTCGCCCACGTCCGCGATGCACGCTTTGGACCGCTCGTTCACTCGCTGCTGCACGGCATCATAATTGCCGGCGATTTGGATGCCGCGTTCTCCTTGCGGCAGAATTATCCACATCTGACAGTCGCCACGCTTCGCGGAGAGCTGCTGGATGAGCACGGAATCCTGAGTGCCGTCTCCAAGAGCCACATCGCCGAGATCAGCGAACTGACCCAGGAAGTCGCGCAACTTCAGGCGCGTGTTTCCGGACAAGAGACCACCAGGGTTGAACTGGAGCAGAAAAAGGCCGCCCTCGAGACCGAACTTTCCGCTCTCCGCACCGATCTCCACGCGAAGGAAGTCACTCTGGCTGCGAAGGAAGGCGAACTCAACGCGCTGGCAACCGAAGGCCGCGACCTGGAAAGCAAGGTCCACACGGTTGTGTTCGAATTGCAGTCGATCGAACAACAAGACGCCGAGGAGAAGCAACGCCGCGAGACGATTCTGGTGGCCCTGCGCGGGTCGGAAACGCGCCAGGGCGAACTGCGGCAGCAGATGGGCGTCGCCCAGCAAGCGGTTGACGAACTGCTGATTCGCAAGGAACAGATGACCCAGCAACTCACCGAGTTGCGCGTCAGTGTCGGCGGCATCGAGCACCAGCGCCGGGCGATTGAGAGCCAGCGCGAGCCCATTGCGGCCCGCGTGCGCGACCTGCACGAGCGCATGGAGATTTGCGCCAGCGAAATCACCAGTTACAAAGCGAAGATCGAACAGTTCCGGGTGGAGATTCGCGAGTCGGAACAGAAGATCGCCGAGCTCGCCGGCGCCCGCGAAAAATCGCAGCAGCATATCGGCGGCCTCCAGCATCAGCGTGGCGAAGTGGCCACGGGCATCGAACAGGCCGAGGAAGAACTGCGCGTCATCCGCAAACAGGCCAACGACGCGCAGGCGCAGAAATCGGGCTTTGAAGTCCAGCTCGCCCAAAAGCGGATGGAAAGCCAGAACCTCAAGGACCGCGTCTGGCAGAAGTACCAGGTGAATGTCGAGGATGTCCGCGCCGACCTGATCAATATCACGGTGGCCGACCAGACTCCTGTCATCACCGAGCAAGTGGAGATGCCGGTCGATTGGGACGCCCTCGAACTCCAGGTCACCGAGCTTCAGTCGAAGCTCGACGCGATGGGCCCGGTGAACGTGGAAGCCATCAATGAGTTTGAGGAACTGGAGCAGCGCCACAATTTCCTGTCACAACAGCACGAGGACCTCGTCAAGGCGAAGGACCAGCTCCTGCAGGTCATCACCAAGATCAACCTGACCACGAAGCAGCTTTTCCAGGAAACTTTTGAGAAGATCCGCGAGAATTTCCAGATCATGTACACCGAATTGTTCGGTGGCGGCAAAGCGAATCTGATCCTGCTCGATGAGAACGACCCGCTCGAAAGTGGCATCGAAATCGTCGCGAAACCGCCGGGCAAGCAACTCCAGAGCGTCACCCTGCTCAGCGGCGGCGAGAAAACGCTGACCGCCACCGCGCTGCTATTCGCCATCTACATGGTCAAGCCGTCGCCGTTCTGCGTGCTCGACGAGTTGGACGCGCCGCTCGATGAATCAAACATCAACCGCTTCGTCCGCATCCTGCAACGGTTCATCACCCAGTCGCAGTTCGTCATTATCACGCACAACAAGCGCACCATCGGCATGGCCGACGCGCTCTACGGCATCACGATGGAAGAGCATGGCGTCTCGAAAGTGGTCAGCGTGAAGTTCAGCCCGCGCGAGGAAACCCAGCGCAAACAGTCCGAGAAAGCCCGCGAGCAACAGGAAGAACGCATCGACGGCGCCGCCGTACTGGCTACCGACCTGCGCCCGCACGAAGAAGATTTGCACAACGATCTCCTCGAGAACAAAGAGCAGACCGTGGCGCCGATTGCCGACGCCGCCCCCGTCCTCGTGGAAGCCGTGCCCGCATTGGGCCAGGCCGCCCCTGAGGATCTCAAAGGCGAAGTGCAAGCCGCCATCGCCTCCGCCGTCGAGGCCGGCGAATCGTCAAAGAGCACGATGGAAGAAGTTACTTCGACGCCACCGGCCGAGGACCAGGCCCCCACCGAACCGCAGCCCTAGCACAAAAGGGTTGGCAAGCGGAGCGCTTGCCCTACAATCTCCGACCTATGTTGGAAACTGCCATCGAAGCGGCGGGGGAGGCGGGGAAGTTGTTGCGGAAGAATTTTGGCTCGACGCTGAAGGTCAATCTCGCCACGCACCACGACATCAAGCTGGAGATCGACGAGCAGGCGCAGGCGGTCATTACCCGGGTCATTCTCGCGGATTTTCCCGATCATTGCATTCTCGGCGAAGAAGCGGTCACGGGAAATCCCGACGCGGACGTGCGCTGGGTGGTCGATCCTCTCGATGGGACGGTGAACTACTTCTACGGCATTCCGCATTACGCGGTGTCCATTGCGGCACAGGAGCGACGAGACGGTGATCGCTGGGAAACGGTGGCCGGCGTGGTGCTCGCGCCCGAGATCGATGAATTATTCGCGACGGCGAAAGGCCAGCCGGCGACGTTGAATGGTCGACACATTCACGTCAGCGACCGCGCGAACATTGGCGAGGCCATTGTGGCGGTAGCCTTCTTCAAGAGCATGAGGACCATCGACCAGGGGTTAGAAAGTTTTGGCCGGATCATCCACAAGGTGCGCAAGCTCCGTTTGATGGGCGCGGCGGCGCTCGACGTGGCGTACGTGGCCAGCGGCCGTTTCGACGCCTATGTGGAATACGGGATCAAGCTCTGGGACATCGCCGCCGGGCAGTTCATTCTCGAAAACGCCGGTGGTCGAGTGGAAAGCAAGCCCCTGCCCGAGCCGCACTCCTTTGATGTGCAGATGTGGAATGGAAAGATACCGCTGGCGGAACTATTGAATCCCGTCGTCGCGCCGTAAGATACGACTTACTTCTTCCCCATCATCCGCGCAAAGAAACCCGGTGGCTTGGCCATCAGCGTCACAGCCCCACGACACTTCGGGCAAACCGTCGACAACTTGCCCGCAACCGATTGCGTGAGCAGTTTCGCCTCCGGCACAACCGCGCCGCAGTTGGGATTGGTGCACTTATACTTTGTGCCCTTGCCAGGTTTGCCAAAAGCCGCGACGGGAGGGGCCAGCTCGGGCGCTGGCGCCGCGTCGGGTGCCTCGGCTCGCAGACGCGGCAAAGCGCGCGCGCCCGGCTTTACCGGCTGCATCGATCCCCCCGACTGCGCGGCCGACTGCGGTGCCCTGGCAAGCGCCGGAATGGTCACGACGGCCTGGCAGCCTGGACAGTTGATTTCCATCCCCGCGCCCGACTCGTCAATCTTGATGCGCTGTTTGCAATGCGGACATTCAAAACGTATATCCATAAATTCCAAACTACATTGTAAGAGTCACTCTGGCAAAGTAAAGTCCATCCTTCATGAGCGGTGCACTGATAAGCCCCTTGAGCGGGCTGTTGTTGTTGGCTTCCCCGTCGGCGGAGCCCCACCCGGCGATGGTCGCGCCATTCGTCCTCTTGCTGCTGGCGATCGCGCTGCTGCCGTTTGTTTCCAAGCACCATTGGGAAAACCACTACCCGAAGGTGGCCATCGGCCTGGGGCTGATAACCGCGGCCTACTACGTGGTGGTTTTGCACAACACACCACGGATGCTCCTAAGCCTGGTCGAGTACGTCGGCTTCATGGCGCTGATCGGATCGCTGTACGTAATCGCGGGCGGCATTCACATCAATATGACACGCCGCTCGACGCCCGGGTTCAACACCGGCTTGCTGGCACTCGGCGCGATCCTCGCGAATCTCATTGGCACCACGGGCGCATCGATGTTGTTGATTCGGCCATTTCTGCAAATCAACAAGCACCGGGTCGCGCCGTATCACGTCGTGTTTTTCATCTTCCTCGTCAGCAATGTCGGCGGGGCGCTCACACCCATCGGCGATCCACCGTTGTTCCTGGGTTACCTGAAGGGTGTGCCGTTTTTCTGGCTGATACGAAGGCCGCAAGTCCTGTTGGCGTGGCTGCTCTGCGTGGGCGTGTTGCTGGCGCTGTTTTTCATTATCGACATAGCCGACTTCCGCCAGCACAAGACCGACGCTGCCACGTTGACTTCGGACCGTATTGAATTAGCTGGGTCACACAACTTTCTCTGGCTGTTCGTCATCATCGCGCTCGTGCTCGCCCAAAAGGCGGAATGGCTGAAAGGCGTGGGGCATTGGTCGGCGCTGGCCTCCCTCGGCGACACGTTGCGCTGGAGCGCCGCCAAAACGACAGAATGCTTCACGACAGTGCTCATCGCCCTGCTAATGATTGGGACGGCAGGTTTGTCCTATAAATTCGCCAACCGGGACGCATTGAAAGAGAACCAATTCGATTTCGCTCCCCTGCGCGAGGTCGGACTCCTGTTCGTGGGCATCTTCGCGACGATGGTGCCGGCCCTGGACTTGTTGGAGAAGCACGCGGCGGACATCGGCATTACCACCGTGCGGCAGTTTTACTGGGGCAGCGGGATTCTGTCCGCCATGCTGGATAACGCGCCGACGTATCTCAATTTCCTGACTGCTGCGTTCGGGCTGCAGCACTTGTCCCTGGAGAATCCGCTCCACGTAAATGCGTTGTTGCATCCTGAGATCGTCAGCCAGTTCTCCCCGGCGAAGCTCCTCGAGCTTGGTCTGCACACGCTCGACCCGAACGCCTGGAAATACGTCGTCGCCGTGTCGCTGGGTTCGGTCTTCTTCGGTGCCGTGAGCTACATCGGCAACGGGCCGAATTTCATGGTCAAGAGTATTGCTGAATCGGCCGGGGTGAAATGCCCCAGCTTCTTCGGTTACGTCGTCAAGTACGCGCTACCCATACTGATCCCGCTTCTGGCAATCGTGTCCTGGCTGTTCCTGCGCTAAGTCGCAGGCGCTTCGGTCAGTTGACCACGAATTCCGGAACGCGATGGGCCACATCCCGGTCCGTGATCGGCGGCAACTCATTGACGCGTCCATCGCCACCCGGTTCCGCGCCTTCGACGGCCTTGAGCAGTTCTTCTTCCGTCCACGGTTTACCCTCTGGCGAACGGCAGTTCGGGAGCGAACCCATGCGTTTGAGGAATTCTTCCTTCGCAATGGCTCTCTGGTAGGCCTCGGCGGGTTCGACAATCCCTTTCGAGACCAGTTCCAGCAGCGAATCGTTCAGTGAGCACATGCCTTCCTTCCGTCCCATTTGGATGAAGTTGGGAATCTGCTGCAATTTGCCCTCGCGAATATTCGCACTGAGGGCGTAGCTGCCCATGAGAATCTCCAACGCCGCGATGCGTCCGCCGCCCTTCTTCTTGCAGAGCGTCTGGGAGACAACGCCTTTCAAGCCTTCCGCCAGGCTGGTGCGGACCTGGGGCTGTTCGTCGGCGGGGAATTGGTTGATGAGCCGGTCCACCGTCATGTGCGCGCTGTTGGTGTGCAGCGTCCCGAAGACCAAATGCCCCGTTTCGGCGGTTTCGAGCGCGATGGACACGGTTTCGACATCACGCATTTCGCCGACGAGCACGATGTCGGGATCCTCGCGCAACGCGGCCCGCAGCGCGTGCTTGAAACTCTCCGTGTGGGAATGCACTTCGCGCTGGTTGATCAGGCATTTCTTGTTCGGGTGCACGAACTCGATCGGGTCTTCAATCGTAATGATGTGGTCGGTGCGGTGTTCGTTAATGAAATCAATCAACGCCGCCAACGTTGTCGATTTTCCGCTACCGGTCGGCCCGGTGACGAGCACGAGGCCCTTTTGCAGGAAACAGAGCTTCTTGATGGTATCGGGCAGGCCCAGATCTTTGAAAGTGGATATCTTTGACGGGATGAGGCGGAACACCGCGCCAATGCCATTGCGGTCGGCGAACACGTTACAGCGGAAACGCGCCGTGCCGGTCAGGTCGTAGGCGAAGTCGGTATCGTGGGACTGCTCCCATTCGACGCTGTTGCGTTTAGGCAGTATCTCATAAATGAGCAATTTGACGGCGTCAGCCGTGAGAATTTCCCCACCGACAGTGGTTATCGTTCCTCCGATACGGAAGGTGGGGCGATTCCCGCTGGAGAGATGGAAATCCGAAGCGTTCCTGGTCACCATTTCACGGAAGTATTGGTCGAGTGCTGGCATAGGGTCGGAATAAAGCAGGCCCGGTGCCACGACCGGGCGACTTGGGTATGCAAGCAGATGGAGGGGAGAGGGGACGGGTTGGAACTAAAACGGCGGCACGAAACAACCATGACCTTGAACTAGATATCGCAACGGCCTAAGATGCGGCACTAGCGGTTATGATTGAACAATCATCGCTCCCTGCGTCAGCGCTATCATCAGGTGAAGGCCAAATTGTTGCAATGATTAGACGTGACCCTAATTTCCCCAGCCCGCTAACTAATCTCGAAATCGCGCTACCAACGCAGAAGAAATATCTTGCCTGAACGGCAGATGCGGATGAGAAGTGATTCTGTGTGCGCTGACAAAATTGTCAGGGATGTCAAAACTCGGGGGGACTTTGTTTTCTGGCCATTGCCTGTGTGTTCTGCGGCATGATTCCATTCTCCAGGCCGCCTTGTTGTCGCGGATATGGGCGGTACTAGACATGTCATCTTTTCCAAAGATAATCCTGCGATGGACTGAAGAGTAAAACCATGCCGCCATCCAATCGTAAGGGCGAAGCTTCGCTGGCAACGCCCGCCGGGTTGCCTACGCAATGGCCGCTGACGTTGGTAACATTGCTTATTGGAACAACAGCGGTGTGCCTGGCGTGGACGCAGATTTTTCCCGGCTCGGGGCAGGATAATAAGGAGACCTTGCCGAACCTGGATAGACGCGTGGCAATGTTGCGGCGAGTCGACGACCCGATTCGTCGCGATTCGTTTAACGGAGGATTCTCCGCCTTCGCACGACAACTGGATCGGACGCTGCCCAAGGATGCGCGCATCTTTTTATCCGGGATGCTCGGCAAGAACAATGCATCGCAAGTCGGCTATTATTTTGTTCTGAGAAATTATCTTTTCCCACGCACAGTGGCAATTTCGTTGGATGAAAAACCCGTTCTTCAGGAAGGCTGGTTTGAGGGGATTCCCTGCGATTCACCGGGCGAGCTGCGGACGAACGGTTTTGACCTGCTGCTCATATTTTCAACCAACAACACCCTTCGTGTAGTTCGTCTGACTCAAAAAGGAGTGCCGAAATGAGGGAATGGCTGGCATTCCTTTTACCTCCGGCCATGGCGTTCGCCGGCATGCGACTCGTCCGTCTGGTGCTCGGCCAGAAACTCGATGATGGATTCGGCCTCGGCCTCCGCCTGGCCGTCGGGCTGGCCGTTGGCATGTTGGTATTTTCGCAAACCATGCTATTGACGGCTCTGGCCGGCGTCAATACCGCGAGACTGTTGGCTTGGACGGTAATGGTCTGGGGGACCGCGGAAGTCATTCTGATGTCCCCGAAGTACACGGCCAGTTTGCGACAAATGGAATTCCGCCCGGCTCATCTCTGGCTTTTCTTGTTGCTACCCGTGCTTTATTCATGGTGGGTTTTCGGCAGGCTCTCCACTTTGGAAGGAACGATCGACTTTGACGCGAATGCCTTTTGGGTTTTCAAAGCGAAACTTCTCTACCTTGCGCAGGGGAAAACTCTTGTGGATATTCTACACCAACCGAGCCTCGGCTATGCTCACATGGATTATCCGATGCTGGTGCCGTGCCTCTACACGCTGAACTACGGCCTCGTCAACGGCGTGGATGAATTCGTCAACAAAGTCTGGCCATTTTGGATGATGGTGGCGCTTTGTGTGGCAACTCTTTCACTGGCGAACATCTGGAAACGGCCGCATCCATTGCCACTGCTGGTCGTTACGCTCCTTGGTTTTTTGCCCGCGAGTTTGCGATTCATCCGGACGGAAGGCGGAACGATTCCCATGGTTTTCTACACCGGTTTGACGGCGTTGCTCATGGTCGTCGCCTTTTCATTTAACGATGAGATCGCTCTTGCCGCCGCCTGGCTCACACTCGCGGGTTGTGCCATGACGAAATTCGAAGGCATCCTCTACGCGGCGATTTGGGGTTGCGCGACCGTGGTGTTTTGCTGGCGGCGCCGCTGGTTGAAAAATCGTCTCTTGTGGAAAACCGCATTGTTCGCGTCCGTTTGCCTAATTCCCTATTCTTGCTTTCGACTCGCCAAACCAGTTCTTCATCCCGAATCCGGCTGGATACAGGACGGCCTCACATCACCCGGCACAGTGCTGCGGCGCTTTCCGCAAACCTGGGCTCTCAACCTCATCAACCGATTTTTCAGCCAGGACTTTTTTCACTGGCAAACCGCCGATAAAGATCATCTTCAATGGGACGTGCAGTGGGCCGGATTGAAAAGTCTGGTAAACCCTGAACTTTCCGTTCTGCCCTGGCTGCTGCTGTTCCTGGTCGGTTTTTCTCTTTGGTGGAAAGCCCGTCGCCGCGTGGCGTTGGCAACTCTCGCAGGAGTGATCATTGCCCAGTTCACCATTCTTTCCTTCAGCATCTCCTGTCTGGCCCATATGCAGGCCGATGTGGTGAATGTGATTAATTTCAGCATCAACAGCGATTCCGTTGCGCGCTATTACTACCCGTTTTTCACCGCCTGCTTTCTGGGAGTCCTCTCCGTCTGGTTCAGTGACATCCCCACAATTTCTACTCCGCCAAGCCTCGCAAAATAGTCTAAAGTCGTTATTTCTCTCTGGACATCGTATTCCGATAGTTGTATAATCCTGAGTATGGATTGTTTGACAGGGAGAGGATCGGCGAGGAGCCGCCACTTACCCTCCGATGGAAAAGACACGGGCGGGAGCCTACTTCGCGAGGACGCTATGAAGGGCAAGCTGCCCGCGCCACTAAGGGGAAGGCGCGGCGCATCAAACATGCCATTCTACCAAACGAACCCACCGTTTTTTGCGCGGATTTTTGATGCAACCAGCTATACATGAGATTGTTGTGAAGGAATGGTACGGAGAATTTCGGTGGGTTCGTTTTCCAAAACGAACCCACCGGAGGGGGGTAAACGGGGGGTGTTAGCCGAAAACGAGTCCGGATTTGACGGGGAGAAGGCATCTTTCTTTGGTAAAGAGATAAGAACGTGCTGCGCGATGGGCGATGACTACTAATATGCGATTAAGCGGGTCCGTCTCTAGAACCTTCTGCCGGAATCAATCCTGGATCTTGTTCGTCCTGCTGCTGGTCGTCGGCGGAGTCTATTTATGGGTGCAATCGATTCAATTGCCCATACTCCGCGGGCCGCACGGCTATGTGCTCCTCGAGCCTGACAGTTATATGCATTGGCATCTGGTGAGGCGCGCGTTGGCGGGCGAGGGCGTGCGAATCCGGTGGATGAATGAAGACAACGCACCCTATGGGCGCCTGAATGAATGGACATCGCCGACGACAATTCTTGGTGTGACGTTGACCCGGATGATTGAAATCCTTGGTGGCGAGCCGCGCGAGCAGGCATTGCGCATGGCCAGCCACTGGATGGGACCGATCCTCGGGTTGTTGAGCATCCTTGCCCTGGGATTGTTGGGCCGGCGCGCTGGAGGAGTGGCTCTGGCCGCTTGTTGGCTGCTGGCCTGGCCGGCCCTGGCGTGGGCGGTGAGTAAAACCGAATTTGGCAACGTGGGCCATCGCGGGCTTCATCAATTGTTGTTCATCTGTCTGGTGGGCGGCTGTCTGGCGTGGCGGCAGCGACCGAGAGTGACCGGTGGCACTTGCCTCGGGCTGATTGGGGCACTGGCTCTTTGGTCCGGCGGCTCGGAATTGCTGCCTGCCTGGATGTTGGTCGCTGGTTTGGCAGTATATGACAATGTTTTCGCAAACAGCGTCGACGAGGCGGTCTTCTCATTCTGGCGGGCCTGGTGGGTCTGGGGGTGCATCGGCACGTGTGTTGCGTGGCTCTTTGAATTTTGGCCGCATCCGTTTCACGGCCACTTGGAATTCATTTCGGTCTGGCACGTGTCGTTGTGGGCCATCGTCGGCGGACTCATTGAAAGCAGTCGCGGATTCTCATGGGTCCGATCCCATCGTCTGCTCGCCGTTTCGATTGCGGCCCTGATGGCGTTGCTGATCGCCGGCGCGGTGCGCGGGTTTGACTGGGGCAAACTCCATGTGATGCAGGACCCAAGGTTCGGGCTGCAGGCGCTGATGACGCTTGAATTTGCTTCGGTTTTTGAAACCGGCTGGAGACGCACTCTGGAAGACATGTGGTGGGGATGCGGAATGCTTCCGTTGCTGATCCTGTATCTGAAAGGCCGGTGGTCAAACCTGGAGCGTTCGGGGCGCTGGTTGTTGCTGGTCGAGGGGGTGATGCTCTCATTGAGTCTTTACCAGGAACGATGGCAAGTCTTGTTTGTGATCGCGTTGGTGATGAGCGGAGGCGTCATTGTCCGGCTCCGCTGGCCGCAACGGCCGGAGCTTTGCGTGCTGGTGATCGTGCTGGCGACGCTGCCCGCATGGCTCGGCGTTCTGCAACTGAAACAAGGTATCGCCGCTATCAACGGAGACCCCATGCGTGGACCACACCGCACGACGGTCGGGCTTGAAGTGGCGTCCGATTGTTTTGGCCGGATCGCTCCCGGTAGCGTGGTATTGGCGCCATGGGACCAAAGTGGTGTACTCGCCGGGTTGGGGAATGTGCGGGTCATTGGCAGTGGCTATTGGTCGAATCTTGACGGTCTTTTTGCGGGCTACGAATTGTTTACCACGACCTCCATCGAGCGCTTTCAAGCTTTGGTACGGGAACGGCAGATCCAATTCCTGCTGGTTCGTCGTCCGAATGAATTGTATGGCGACATTGTGGTTTCGTTCGTGACGTTGTTGGGCCACATCCCCACCCAGATGGAAGTCGATCAGACCGCGTTGTGGAAAGCAGCCAATGACCCCCACGCCCGGATTGTCGCCTGCCCGGAATTGAAGAGTGGGTGGAAGATCATTCGGTTGCCATGAATCTCGAACAGCTATGGAAGAAAGAAGCTGTGCGACGGCGATTGAATTCAACGCCTCTTCATTTGTTGGCACTAGCGGCTGTGGCCGCCTATTGCGTCGCAATCTCCTGGAGGCGGTGGCCGGATCCAATAATTGATTCTGGGAATGACCTTTACCGTGCCTGGCGCATTGCACACGGCGCCGTGCTCTATCGGGATGTGGGTAGCCATTTCGGGCCGCTTTCGCAGTACAGTAATGCAGCGATCTTCGCCCTTTTTGGTCCAGGCATCATGCATTTGGCATGGGCGAATCTGGTCGTCCTGGGGGTCATTCTGGCGACATTGTATTGTCTTCTGCGCCGCGCGTGGGGAGGAGGTGCGGCACTACTGGCTACGGCATTGTTTGTGACGGTGTTTGGTTTTGAACAGTCCAGTTACAATTACATTGCGCCCTATACACAAGAGACCACTCACGGATTGCTCACCTTGCTTCTGCTGCTGGCGGTGCTCAATCAGTGGCTGGTGAATCCCGGCCGTCTTTGGAGTTTTTTTGCCGGTGTTTTTTTCGGTCTGACCGCTTTACTCAAGACCGAATTCATGTTTGCCGCGTTTTTGCTCATCCTGGCGGCGGTCGCGTTACGCTGGCAGTCTATTCGTCAATTCGGTAGCGGCTGCCTGGCGGTGCTGGTGACGGGAGCTGTGCTGCCCACGTTGCTGTTCGTTGGATATTTTGCGCGGCATCTTTCCTTTCGTGACTCATGGATGGCTGCGGGGCATATTTGGTTGAATGCCCCGGCTATGATCGCCCTTGTCCGCGACCCAATCCAGCTTGGATTCCTTGGATTCGACCAGCCTTGGGCCCATTTAATTCAACACACACAAGCGACTTTAATTGCCGCGGCTGTTATCGCCTCGGTTATCGCTCTCGCCAAACTTGCCGACTTGCAAGGCAACCGGATGCGAAGTATTGCGGTCGGGGCGACGACAATGGTACTGGTTTCAGGGATTGCCTGGTGGGCGATTGACTGGGTCAACATCGGGCGCTGCCTCCTGGGTCTGGTGCTACTATACCTCGTAGGGCACGTGACAACTTTCGTCCGCAACCCCAGCCGCCACACGAGCCCCGCCGTGAATCTTCGAATCCTTTTTGCGGTCCTGGCAGCAACGCTCATGGCGAGAATGGCGCTCAACGGCCGCATCTACCACTACGGCTACTATCAGGCCGCGATGGCCGGCGCGGTTGTGCCGGCAGTACTCTGGGGGGAGTCGTCGTGTTGGGTAAGAGTTCAACGGCAACGCCGCGCGATCATCATTTTTGGCTTCCTCGCCCTGCTCTTGCCCGGCGTTGCGATTCTGATGGCCCAATCGAAACATGTGTGGCAGATGAAGACGTATGCGATTGGCGAAGGTCCTGACCGTTTCTACACGTTTCCTCCGAGAAATGAACCGATTGGAGCGATCGTCCGGACTGTTGTGAAGTCGTTGAGCCAGCAGCCAGGCGGTCGGACCCTGCTTGTTTTGCCCGAGGGCTTGATGCTCAATTATCTCGCACGCCTGCGCAGTCCCTTGACTCCGGTCTTTTTTTTCTCCGTATTCACTGAGGATGGAAGGGAGGCGTTGCTCGTCGACAAGTTACAGCGCCAACCACCTGAGTTCGTTGTAGTCATCAGTCGCGATCTAAGAGAGTTTGGGATCAATCGATATGGTGAAGCTCCCGGCCGAGGACAATTGCTGTTGTGCTGGGTCATGGCGAACTACAGTGTCGTCGAGACGATCGGTGGTGATCCGTTGGATGTTCAACAGCGGGGGGCAATCATTCTGCAAAGAGACGGGTTGCAGCCCGGGAGCAAATCTTGAAATCGCGTTTCCGTTGTGATTGTCCCTCCGAGACCACTTTAGGGAACATTTGCATCAGATAGCTTGTCAGACTATCGTGAATCGGGTAGCCTGCAGAAAGCACTTGGAGTAAGGGCGATGTATAAAGAATTTTACGGACTGCGTGAGTATCCGTTCAACATGACGCCGGACCCGGCGTTCCTTTTCCTGAGCCGCCATCATCGTGTCGCTTTGGACGTGTTGCTTTACGGCATCCGCGAACGCAAGGGCTTTATCGCGATCACGGGCGAGGTCGGCGCGGGAAAGACGACGCTCTGTCGCGCGCTTCTCAATTCACTCGATGCGAATACCAAGACCGCGTTGATCCTCAATCCGTCCTTGTCCGACTCGCAGGTGTTGCGGGCGATCACGGACGAGTTTCGTTTGCAGCCGGCGAAGACGACGAAGAAGGATTTGTACGATACGATCAACGGGTTCCTCTTGCGCGAGCTGGCGGCCAACCATAACGTTGCGTTGATTGTCGACGAGGCGCAGAACCTCAAGCCGGGCGTGTTGGAGCAGATCCGCTTGCTCTCGAACCTGGAGACGGAGAAAGAGAAACTCCTGCAGATCGTCCTCGTGGGCCAGCCCGAGTTGGCGCAGATACTCGACCAGCCCAGCTTGCGCCAGCTCAAGCAGCGCATTTCGCTGCGTTATCACGTCGCCTCGCTCGCTCCCGAGGAAGTCGGCGAATACATCGAGCACCGCCTGCGCGTGGCGGGCGGCGATGGCCGGATCCAATGGGCGCCCGAAACCTTGACGTTCATTTACTCCTACTCCCGCGGCATTCCGCGCCTCATTAATGTGCTGTGCGATAAAGCCCTGCTGGCCGGTTACATCGCCGAGACATTTGTCATTACCGCAAGGAACATCAAGCGTGCCATCGAAGACACCGAGTGCAAACTACCGGCGAGCGCCATTGAGCAGATGGCGGGGGTAATCGGCGAATGAGCCTGGTTCACGAGGCGCTCCAAAAAGCCGAGCGTGAACGGCAGCGTAAAATCGGCATGGCGCCGAGCGCGCCGATTTCTCACGGCGCGCCCCAGCCGGGAGCGACACCTGTCGTTCATGCGTCGGCCGCAAGTGCGTCCACGGCTCAGGCAACGCACGCAGTGGCTCCTGCCAAGCCGGCCGCTCCTGTCGAGGAGCCGCCGAAGGCGAACAACTTTCTCCTGCCTGCGCTGATTGGCTGCGTCGCCATCGTGGCGATTATTGCGATTGTCTTTATCGTGAGCAACGCGACTGCCGTGCTGCGCCAATCCAAAGAGAAACCCCCGGTCGCTGCGTCGGCTGCTACGGCTCCCGTGGCGCAATCAACTTCGCCCGCCGCACTGCAACTGACCGTGCCGCCGCCAGCCGATTCCGCACCTCTAGCCAGCGTCCCGCCGCCGGTGGCGCCAATGACCAACGAGTCAAGGTACAAGATCAGCGGGATCATGAAAGACCCCGATGGCAAGCCCGTGGCCGTGCTCAATGGCCGCGTTACGTATGAGGGTTATTTTGTGGACGGCGCGACCGTGAAGAAGATCGATACGGATCGCGTGACCCTCGACGTGAAGGGCCAAGAAGTCGTGCTGCGCCTCTTCTGAAACCCGTCTGCTAGCGAAGCTTCCAACGAATCAGGATTCTCGCGAGTTCGTTTACGATGATTGTGGTGGGCGGAGAATCCGACGATTTGATCTGGTCCGGATGGTTGAGGCGATGTTCATCGGGTGGAGGAGCATGCGGATCGGGCATCCGCGCATTCTTGAACCAGTGCGGCTGAATTTCAATGCCCGCATCGGTAAAGGCCTTGTCGCCCGTGACGAGGATGGCGTGAAAGCCAGCCTCGGCTGCGGCGAGGGAGGCAAGCTTCACGAGCATGTCTCCGTTGGCGAAAACGGTGCCAATGATTTCATACGGGCGATCGGGCAGCTGGTCGTAAATGACGATACCCCCCTCCCAATCTCGATGGGGGCCACATGCTTATCCGAACGAGGCCAATCCTGCTGTTGACCCGTATAGGGAATGTATGCGCCCTTTTTCAGCGCTTTTTCCAGCGACATGGCCTCGGTCGTCGGGCCACTGGATAGAAAAATAACCGAGGGAATCAAACAGAGAATCAGGGTAGTAATCTTCATGGTGCATGACCTCGCTTTCGATGGCGCATTATTTCGGATAGTGACAGCAGGTGTCAAAAAAGCGCTGTGACGGGCGCGTCTACGCGAGCATTGGAATTAGCCTCGGTGCTTCATCTTATCGGCGATTGCGCGCTGAATCTCGCGGTCGGCAGTCTTGCGTTTCAGCGTTTCGCGTTTGTCGACCTGGGACTTGCCCTTGCCAATGCCGAGTTGGACTTTGGCGTACCTTTTGGTGAAGTAAATCTTCAGGGGGATGATCGCCATGCCCTGCGTGTTGATCTGGCCAGCAAGACGGTCGATTTCTTTTTTATGGAGCAGCAGGCGGCGGGGACGGAGCGGGTCGACGTTGTTACGGTTGCCAAATTCGTAGGGATTGATGTGGGCGTTGTACAGCCAACACTGGCCGCGCTCGACGCGGGCGAAGGCTTCGTCAATCGAAGCGCGGGCGTTCCGGAGAGATTTGACCTCCGTGCCCTTCAACTCAATGCCCGCTTCGTACGTCTCGGTGATGAGATAGTCGCGACGGGCTTTGTGGTTGAGAATCTGTGAAGCCATCGACGGCCAGTATATTGGCCTGGCCCACGCAATCCCAACTCAAAAACGCGTTACTCGGCGTGGATCACGGACGCTTCCGGCAAAACCTCGGTGTCGGAGGGGAACTCGTACGCGAGCTTGCCTTCGCTGATTTCCTTCAGCGCGATCTCCGAGAAATCCATCCGCGGATCTGTCTGCGTGAGGGGCCGATGTCCCTGGGCGAGCTGGCGCACACGCCGCGAAACGAGGTTGATGAGCAACTCAGGGTTCGGAATGCGTAGCTGCGCGGGCTCCATAAAGTTACTCTTCATTCGTAACGGGACAATGACTTTAGGTGTTTCTGGTTCCATGGACAAGCCTTATTTTCCTTTTTTGGCGAACTTTGATGGTAATCAGAATTGACGGCGTCGACAAGCTCTATTCCTAGTGCTTGGCGAATCGCGCTCTACAATAACGTATAATCAGCGGAGCACCTACCTCCTGCGCTCCGGATGAACGCGGAAACTGCGTCACCGTTGCGACGCCCGCCACTGCGTTTCTCCGCCAAACGAACCCGATTGTAATGTTCATAATTTTCCATTGCATCCAGTTCTACCTCAATATCTTATCCCCTGTTTTCTCGCTCAAAAAATTCGGGTTCGTTTCGCAGAAACGCATGTTTTCAAGTCCTCTTGTCCCCCGAAGTTTTAGCAAAGGAGGCTCCGTTATCAAAGAACTGGGCCAACTATACCCATACCCGCACACCGTGTCCAGAAAGATTATCAATTAGCGATAGACGGGCGAAATTTATGCTCTCGTGTAGCCACCTTGCTCTGTCGAAGTGTCTGTCCCACAAGCCCAAATTAGGACACCACCCTTGACCTTGCGTTTCGTGCATGGCCTATACGCAGGTTAAGTTTTTGAATTTGTGAACCTGTGAAATTAAAGCACTCATTTCCCCATGAGCCAGTGACCATCTCTCCAGTTGGTCCGTTCTAGTATTAGCGCAGTGGTCGGGTTCAGCCGATGGGGTGCCACAAGCATAAACAGTAGAAGAAGATGCGGATTCTCCTGAGCAAAAGGGGGATCCAACTCCATTCGGGGATTACGAACCTCCCGTTGCAATGGAAGACCAGCTTGTCGGATGAGAGGTATATTTCGTCTCCAAGAACCCCTTTGCTCCGTTGTCCCATTTCCAAAGGTCACTGTTGTTCTGCGGCATATACGTGGCAAATGCCAATTCCGTGATTCCATACCATAATACGGTTAAGTGTTGTCGAAGCAAACGGTTAACGAGTATTTTCGTCAATGACTCTAAGGAAAAAGAGTGTCCCATAGCCGTACCGCCCGGCCGCGGCACCCTCGTTCCCACCTTTCTCTCAAGAACCGCACAAATACTCTCGTACGGAGTCGCCAAACCATAGGGCTGTCCTAGCCTGTACAAATTGCAGCATGAATCTCTGGACATCTCGCTTCTGTTCTGGAAAGTCAGGCAACATTTTGCACTATTACTCGCCGAAATTAATTCGGCCTAATGTTTTCAACCAAAAAAAAGGGGCGAGCCAGTGGCTCGCCCCTTCGCATAACGGTTACTTTGCCGTCTCAGCTTAGTAGTCCATGCCGCCCATGCCGCCGCCCGGAGGGCCGCCGGCTGGAGCTTTGTCCTTTTCCGGCACTTCGGTGACACAGCATTCGGTGGTCAGCAAGAGACCCGCGATGCTCGAGGCGTGTTGCAGGGCGGAGCGGGTGACCTTCGTCGGGTCGATGATGCCCGCCTTGCCCATGTCCACGTATTCGAGCTTGTCCACGTCAAAGCCTTCCCAGCCTTTGCGGGCCTTCAGCTCCTGGACGACGAGCGAACCTTCCCAGCCGGCGTTGTCAGCCAGCTGGCGCAACGGCTCTTCGAGCGCGCGCTTGACGATCTCAGCGCCAATCGCCTCGTCACCCTTGAGCCGGAGCTCATCGAGCGCCGGGATCGCGCGGATCAACGCCGTGCCGCCGCCGGGGACGATACCTTCCTCGACTGCCGCTCGGGTCGCGTGCAAGGCATCCTCGACGCGCGCCTTCTTTTCCTTCATTTCCGTCTCGGTCGCCGCGCCGACATAGACAACGGCCACGCCGCCCGCCAACTTGGCGAGACGTTCCTGCAACTTCTCACGGTCGTAGTCGCTGGTGGTCTCTTCGATGGCCCGGCGAATCTGGTTGATGCGGCCCTGAACATCGGCCTGCTTGCCATTACCCTCGACGATGGTGGTGTTTTCCTTGTCGATGATGATGCGCTTGGCCCGGCCGAGATCGTCGAGTTCGACTTTCTCCAGCTTGATGCCGAGGTCTTCGCTGAGAAACTTGCCGCCCGTGAGGATGGCAATGTCTTCCATCATGGCTTTACGGCGATCGCCGAAGCCAGGCGCTTTCACTGCTGCCACGTGAATCGTACCGCGCAGCTTGTTAACAACGAGGGTCGCCAACGCTTCGCCTTCGACTTCCTCGGCAATGATCAACAACGGTTTGCTGAGCTTGGCGGTCTTCTCGAGCAGCGGCAGCATGTCCTTGAGGCTGCTGATCTTCTTCTCGTTGATGAGGATGTAGGCGTCTTCTAGGATGCATTCCATCGTTTCCGCGTTGGTCACGAAGTAGGGCGAGAGATAGCCCTTGTCGAACTGCATACCCTCGACAACGTCGAGCGTGGTGTCAATCGACTTGGCTTCTTCCACTGTGATCGTGCCGTCCTTGCCAACCTTGTCCATCGCATCGGCAATGATGTTGCCAATGGTCTTGTCACCGTTGGCGGAAATGGTCGCGACCTGCATGATCTCGCTGCGGTCCTTGACCTTCTTGCTGATCTTGTTGAGGTGCTCCACCACGGCGGCCACAGCCTTGGTGATACCGCGCTGCAGCGCCATCGGATTGGCGCCCGCGGTCACATTGCGCAGGCCTTCGCGGTAAATGGACTCGGCCAAAACGGTCGCGGTGGTCGTGCCATCGCCGGCGATGTCGCTGGTCTTGCTCGCGACTTCGCGCACCATCTGCGCGCCCATATTCTCGTACGGATCTTCCAGTTCGATTTCCTTCGCCACCGTCACGCCGTCCTTGGTGATGGTCGGCGAGCCAAATTTCTTGTCGAGGACCACATTGCGGCCCTTCGGTCCGAGCGTGACCTTGACGGCCCGGCTCAGTTTCTCGACTCCGCGCAGCAATGCCTTGCGCGCGTCTTCATCAAACAACAGTTGTTTTGCTGCCATGTTAATTCGCTCCTTAAATTATCGGTTCGCTATTCCAGAATCCCGAGGATCTGGCTCTCTTCCATGATCAGATACTCTTTGCCATCGATCTTGATCTCCGTGCCGCCATACTTGCTGATCAGCACGCGATCACCCTTCTTCACTTCAAACGGAATGAGCTTGCCGTCCTCATCGCGCTTGCCGGTGCCCAGGGCGATAACCTTGCCCTCCTGGGGCTTCTCTTTGGCGGTGTCCGGAATAATGATCCCGCCCTTCTTCACTTCCTGCTCTTCAACCGGCTGCACCAGCACCCGATCGCCCAATGGTTTTACGCTCATCGTTTTCTGCACTCCTGTTTGGTTTGTTCGTTGGACAGGCGTCTCGCCTGTCGATCAGTTAACAGACGGACAGGCGAGACGCCTGCCCAACAAGCTCACTTCTTCTTGTCGTCGTCCACCATCTCGAAATCGGCGTCCACGACGTCGCCTTCTTTGCCGCCCGTAGATTTCGCTGGCTCCGCAGCCGCTTCGGGCTGGGGTCCCGGCCCACCGGGGGCCGCACCGCCGCCGGTCTTCTCGCGCGCCTTCGCGTAGATGTCCGACGAGACCGCGTGCCACACCTCGGTCAATTGCTCCTCGGCGGTCTTCATCGCGTCGAAGTTTTCCGTCTTGAGCGCGTCTTTGACCTTCGCCAATGCGTCTTCCAGTTTCTTGCGTTGCTCGTCGCTGATGATATCTTTGTGCTCCTTCATCAACTTCTCGGTCTCGTACACGCGCGCATCGCTGCGGTTCTTCAATTCGACGTTCTCGCGAAGCTTCTTGTCCTCTTCGGCGTGCGCTTCGGCTTCCTTCTTCATCTTCTCGACCTCATCCTTCGAGAGGCCGCTCGACGCGGTAATGGTGATCTTCTGCGATTTGCCCGTGCCGAGGTCCTTCGCGCTGACATGCAGGATGCCGTTGGCATCGATGTCGAAACCAACTTCAATCTGCGGCACGCCTCGTGGCGCTGGCGGAAGGTCCGTCAGGTGAAAGCGCCCAATCGTCTTGTTGTCGCGCGCCATCGGGCGTTCGCCCTGCATGACGTGGACCTCGACGCTGGTCTGGCTGTCGGCTGCGGTCGAGAAAATTTCACTCTTGCGAGTGGGGATCGTTGTGTTGCGCGGAATGAGCGGGGTGAACACATTCCCCAACGTCTCAATCCCGAGCGACAACGGTGTCACGTCGAGCAGGACGATGTCCTGTTTGACCTGGCCCGTGAGCACGCCGCCTTGAATGCCCGCGCCAATCGCAACGACTTCGTCTGGATTCACGCCTTGGTGCGGCGCTTTGCCAATAAGTTTGTGCGCGATCTCCACCACCTTCGGCATGCGCGTCATACCGCCGACGAGCACCAATTCATACAC